>PPYF01525716.1_pt1 | contig 16732 bp, 11 predicted proteins | sample 1559871 | NCBI WGS metagenome assembly PPYF01 (sample SAMN08240021, study PRJNA423297) | Human gut metagenome, whole genome shotgun sequencing project.
AAAGGTGAAAGCAATAACGGGAGATTTCACCTTGATTTCTTCTACGCTTTCACCCGCTATCTCCTTATTCATCGATGTTTCAGAGATAAGGTGAAACTGGTGGAATTTATGAGTTAAAAGTTCATGTTATACTCATGAGAATCAGTAATTGAAAACAAATTCTCATTCATTTCCGTGCAGAATGAAATCATTTTTGTTGTAGTTACCCTGATATCCCCCTGTCAGCATCTTTTTCCTCAATAATTTGTTTATATTTGCAGTGCTAATCTATAACAATATGTCCATACAACCATTACTAGAGCAATTTTATGAATTGAAACTGAAAGATGCTGTGAATTTCGAGCTAATGAATGAAATCTTCATTTCCCATCACTCCACAGCAATAGAAGGCTCTTCACTCACCGAAGAAGAAAGCCGCCTGTTGATTGTAGACGGTATCACCGCCAAGGGAAAACCACTATATGATCATAATATGGTAAAGGATCATTTCGAAGCTTTGCGTTTTATAGTGGAAGAGACTAGAAAGAAACGTGAAATTACTCCTGTTTTTATACAGGAAATTTCAGCTCACGTAATGCGTACTACGGGAAGTATAATCCATTCCAATGCAGGAGATTATGATTTTTCCAAAGGAGATTGGCGCAAATCTTCCGTGCATGTAGGTGACCGTTATTTCGTAAACTATCAGAAAATAGAACGCGAAGTAACCCGTCTATGCGAAATACTAAATCAGCGTATCAAACAAGTTCAGACGCCCGACTCTATCTATCAGTTAGCTTTCGACGCCCATTTTTATTTAGTCAGCATCCATCCGTTTGCCGATGGAAACGGGAGAACTTCACGCTTATTGATGAACTATATTCTCTCTTATCATCAACTCCCTCTAGCCACTATATTCAAAGAGGATAAACTGGAATATTATCAGGCATTGGAAGCATCACGTCCTCAAGATGATGAAGAACCGGACTTATGCCCTATCCGTGATTTCATGTTTGCTCAACAAATGAAGTATCTTTCAATGGAGATTAAGAAATACAAGCAGGCGGAGAAAAGAGGGGGGATGAGGTTTGTATTCTAAATAAAGGTTTTTATGAAAAAATCTCACTCTTAAAGAAGTGAGTTCGATATAACTCTAAAGAAAATAGTTCTTTGTTGGAAGTTATATCGAACTCACATTATAATACAAGACATCAATATCTCGTAACTCTCAAAACAAACGTCTTATATTGCAGCACAAAAATAACCATAAGACATGCCATTACTTTCCACAGTATATACAGCCCATATCTTCTTTCCATCATTCTTTATGATCTCCAGGATTATAGGTTCATTGGTATATTGTGTTGTGTAATCCTCCCAAGTGAATTGGCTTAAGAATGCCTTTTCTTTTTTACCTACTGATTTATCTCCAGAAAACCAAATCAGTAAATGCTCACTATAAGTACTCCAGCCGTATTTATGCATTCCGTTCTCCATAGTATTATAAAGCGTTGTACGGGATAAAGAAGGTTTATATTTTTCAAATTCATATCTGACTTGAGAGCTATTTTTAATTTTCTCAAGTTCCTGCTTAGTATAAGGACTTGTTGAAATCGTAGTATGCACCGTGAAGCCCCCCTCCATTCCCATTGCATCTTTGACAATAACTGTAGCGTCTCCCTCTTTTGTAGCTGTTATTACAACATAATCTCCAGAGATACTCACTGAAAGAATTTCATTATTATCAGATGTTACAGAATATCCGCCGTTTCCTAAAAGCACCCGAACAGTAGCTTCTCCCGGTGCCCCATTAGGAATCTCAATATCAACATGCTCTTGGTCTAAAGTCAATTTATCATAATAAGCGGTTACCGGAAACTTTTTATATTGCCCACTTTGATCGGAAACAATAATAAATGTATTTCCTCCTGATTTCCCTAATATTGTAACCTGATTATCTTCAACTTTAGCAGTAACAATTTCCGGATTCAGCGAAAATGCATTATATTCACTTCCACCCTGAATTATTTCAACACTCGTTTCTTTATCAACAATCACATTTATGGATTCCTCACTAATATTGAGTTCCGGAGTTTCTTTCACAACCGGAATATCATTTTTCCCGTCATCATCACTACTGCAACTATTTAGCGATAATGCTAATATGCAGAATGAAAATATTAATTTATGGGTAGTTTTCATACGTCTATATTTTACAGATTAATTAAATTCGTTGTATATACAATTACCAATCCTTCTTATAGGGTTTTCCATCATATATTAATTCATCGTCAAAGTATCCTCGGGCTATTTTCTCCAAATCCGGAAGTTGAACTTGTAAGAAACCGCTTCTCATTGGATCCAAAGCAAAAAACATATGTGACAGATAACCATCATTACGTGCTGCTCTTAATTGCTCTTCAGTAACATTAGTACCTCTTCTATCATTAAGTTCCTGTGACCATAATGCCATATTAGCTTTAGGCATTCCTGGATAATTAGAACTAAGTCCGAAATTGTTGCCATAGTCATGAATACCATAGTCTACATATTCCCCAGACTGATGCCCGTCTATGATTGGCAAACTATAGGTCGTCGTATAAACATAAACAGCCACTATACGATTCGGCATCGCCTGTTTGATTTCATAACATAATCTTCCTGCAGCATAAGATGAACTATTGACAAATCCAGGAGGTGCCGGATGCACAACGTCCGAATGTTCATCATCCATAAAGACACCATCCAATTGATAAGCGTCACACATCGCTTTTACTTCTTGCGCAAAAACCTTGGCTGTTTCATCGGCAAGATTTCCAACCGCTGCGCGATCATGATCTCCTAAAATTCCTAGAATGACCTTCATTCCTCTATCCTGCAAAGGCTTAAGATATTTTTCCCGATTAGAAAGCAAATGCTGAACATTGGGATTATTGTAAAGATATACCTTCTGCTTCTCCTTATCATATTTAATATTTGCAGAGAATAAGATAACCATATCAACTAATAACTTATTGTTATTCTTTAGTTTGAAACAAAGATTACTCAGAGGATTAGCATCATTTACCTCCATACAACTGATAATTTTCACACCATTTGCCTTATGACAATCAATCATGGACGTTAAATTTTTGACAAAAATCAAGTGTGTCTGTTCCTCTTTAGAAATCACTAAATCTCCCGACTTTACACTAACAGAAAGAGGAATAACATAAGAGTCCTCAGAACTAAGTGTGTTATCGCTATGATATGATATTTTTATTCCTTCCGATTTCTTGTTACCGGCACTAATCTTCAAATTTCCATTATTCTCTATGGTTACAAGACTTTCCGGAAAAGGCTTATAATTTGTCTGATTTTTAACATTATATGCCTCTAATACAGTCTTATCATATATCAGAGCCGCCATACATTCCTGTGTTGTTTTCTTTGAAGTATTGAGAAAAAAGGATGTATTCCCTTCATTACGGAATTCAGCATTGCTGACAAGGCGTTTACCGTCTTGATTTGTCACATAACCCAACAAATCATCACTCACAACATAAATATCTTCATTTATTGGCAATGGCGCAATATCCTCTTCGCAAGCCGCAAAACAACCTGCAAAAAACAGCATTACAGCGAGTATTGGCATATTTATCAATCTATTGTATCTCATAGTTATATACTTTTGTAAATTAGACAAGAACTATTTATTTTTTTGAGGTAATTCTACCGGCTTCCAAAGCAAAGTATATGATGCGGTTGCATCATTCCCGTTAGTTGTATGATCCTTAATTGTATTGCCGCTTGCATCATCAAATTTCCAATAAGCAACCAAACCATCAGAATTTGGATCTACATAATAGAAATGGTCTTTTTCATTTATTTCCTCTTCACTAAGTACCCTATTCCAAATACGGCACTCACAAATATCACCGTCGAAATAGCGCTCCTTATCATAAGAATAACCAATCCAAAAACAACGAGGCTTACCATTAGATTCATCAGAGTGTGCAACTCCCCAGTTCACATAACTTCTGAATTCAAGCGTTTGTGCTGTTTTCTTTTTCCCGTCAATGTAAACTTCGACGAGTCCGGTAGCATAATTGTAGGTAACTGCAACATGTACCCACGTTTTTACAGGAAGTACCCAATCTGCAGATGTCACATTATCCACTTCTGTGGCTATTTGAATTTGGTTAGAAGGTTCGGAATCGCCCATACGAATAAGAAATTTTCCTTCAATTCCCATCAAGGTAGTAATTTTATTATCTAACTTATCTGCACGTACAAGAGCTTCCGCTGTCAACCTATATAGTCTATTCACTACACCCGGGTTCTTCCAAGCTACATATACATTATTCTCACTAATGTTAGCTACTGTATTGACCAAAGCTGCTCCCTTAAAAACATAATAACTAGTTCGCGCACTTTCAAGAACAGGAACGTTTGAATCTGTTATTGTAACGGGCAATACATATATTAATTCACGGTCAAGGCTGGTCAGGTTCTTAAAACGAACCGTTACCTCTGTCGACTTTGTACTTCCCTTAGATATTTTCGCTTGTGCTTCTGGTATTTCATAATTCTCTTCAGGCAATATGATCGCATTATCATAATAAGCAGAATTATAGGTATTCACTAATGCAGGTTCCGCTTTATATGTAATTACAAAATCTGTTTCAGCAGGTTTTGGCACTGACGCTTGAATTATTCTTTCCAGACTTTCTACATCTTTTTTCAGTAATATAGTCCCAACTTTAGAATTATTGTCTACGTATACTTTGTTATCAAAAGTTTCCGCATCATCCTGGCAACCTGATATAACACAAATGGCAGCCAATAATATCATAATAGAAAATAGTTTATACTTTTTCATGACTATCAGTTTTTAATTGACGGATTTAGTGTGTTTATTGAATTTCTGGTATCTCTAAATGTCATTGAAGGGTTATAATAATCATTAGATATATTATAAATGCCCAGTCCGGCAATATCTATATTTTCAATGCCAAGAGCCCATTCTGCTACTCCTGCAAGTATTTTCGTTCCATCAGCAAAATAGCCTACTTCTTTATTACTTTCATCAAGAGATGCTGTCGGGACAATAACAGCCAACTTATCCACCGGAACATTTTCCACAGCTGCCAGTTGCAAATTAAATGTTAGTTTCTCTACACTATTCACATCAAAGCACGATACAAATATCACGGAACAATTAGTTAACAGTTCCTTATTTATCAGATTCTGCGGATTGCCTTGAAAAACAATCACATGATCTTGATGTCTTTGAAACCAGTCATTCATTATTCCAATAAATGCTTTTTCATTCTGTTTATACTCATTCTTTTCTGTTTCAGTCATATGTAATATGCTTTTTCCTTCATATCCGATAGAAATTCCGTCATAATCATATTTGTCTGCTATTGAAAGAGCATATTGCAATGTATCTACCATATAAGAGAGGAAATCCTGTGCTATTGGTTCTACTTCCTCTTCATTTTCTATGGATTGATTATAAGCCGCTTTGATTTCATCAAAACTAACAGAGTAAATAACCTTTGTGTTCTTATTGCTCCTTATACTCTCAATTTCTTGTAACTCACGTTCTATCAAATTTTCCGGATGCATTAATACCACAGCGTCAAGACTATCAGGTAAACTAGTAAGGTGTTGTGCACGACTAGCCGGATTCTTTTCGCTATTATCAAACCATGCATACACTTTTTTGTGTTCCGTATCGGCTTTATATTGACGTAAGTTCTCTAAGTACTTGGTATATCCTAATTATAAGGTATTCAGGAGGGTATTAAATTATTTTCATTTTTCTCAGAAAAAAAGAGAAACTAGACTAAGTGTTTATTATATTAGCGTTGTTTTATTAACAAAAGGGAGAAGAAAGTCGACACTCTCCTTTTTAGAGTTTAATAAAAGTATAACCGCTAAATTAAAAGTATGGAAAGCAAATATTCGCTTCGAAAGTCGAATCTATTTCGAGCTTTACTGATTCTTTTGTTCATGGTAGTTCCCTTACAGTGGGCTACAGCACAGTTGACCCTATCAACTCACCGTACAACTTTAGGGAGTGTAATTAAACAAATTCAGTCCCAATCAAAGTATCAATTCTTTTATAACGACAAACTATCGACGATCACAGTTGATCCTTTAAATGTAAAAGATGCTCCATTGGAACAAGTACTGAGTACACTTCTAAAGAACAAAGATATTTCTTATAAGATAGAAGATAATATTATTTATCTATCAGAAAAAGAAGCATCAAGTGGTAACCAACAGCAAGTTGGTAAAGAACAGACTATAACAGGACAAGTTATAGATTCCAAAGGCGAACCTTTAATCGGAGTCAGTATTCTAGTAAAAGGAACAACTGATGGAGCTATAACTGATTTAGATGGTAACTATAAAATAGTAACCAAAAGTGCTAATCCTGTTATTGTATATTCATATATTGGATATAAGACACAGGAAGTTCCCCTGAAAGGTCAATCTTCTGTAAATATAACATTAATGGACAATACGCAAGTCATTGATGAAGTGGTTGTCACTGCTTTGGGTATCAAAAGAGCGACAAAAGCTCTGAGTTATAATGTTCAGGAAGTAAAAAGTGATGACCTTCTAACTAACAAGGACGCTAACTTCATTAACGCACTTTCCGGTAAAGTTGCCGGAGTTACGATCAATTCCAGTTCATCAGGTGTAGGTGGTGCCAGCAAAGTGGTGATGCGTGGTGCGAAAAGTATAGAGCAATCCAGTAACGCACTTTATGTAATAGATGGTATTCCAATGTACAATTTGAGCGGAGAAGGCGGACAAGTTTTCGATTCAAAAGGTTCCACAGAAGCTATTGCCGATATAAATCCAGAAGATATTGAGTCCATGTCCGTATTGACTGGTGCAGCAGCGGCAGCTTTGTATGGTAGCCAGGCAGCTAATGGTGCTATCGTTATTACCACAAAGAAAGGTAAAGAAGGACGTGTTAGTTTGACTGTTACACAAAATACGGAATTTATCCGTCCGTTCAGAATGCCGGAATTCCAAAACCGCTATGGCACAGGTAATTTGTCAACAGGCGCAACAACTGGTGACCTTAGCTGGGGACATCTATTAAACAACAGCAATTACATGGGGTATGATCCGGCAAGTGACTTCCTTAGAACAGGTGTTGTTACGACCGAAAGTGTTGCACTTTCAGCTGGTACAGATAAAAATCAGACTTATTTTTCTTCCAGTGTTGTGAATTCAAAAGGCATGGTCCCCAACAATGACTATAACCGCTATAATTTCACATTCCGCAATACTACTTCTTTCTTGAAAGATAAAATGATATTGGATGTGAGTGCTAGTTATATCAAGCAGAATGATAAGAATATGGTCAACCAAGGTACTTATTCAAACCCATTGGTTACTGCTTATCTGTTTCCACGTGGAAATGACTGGGAAGAATATAAGATGTACGAGCGTTATGACACAAATCGCAAAATCTATACTCAATATTGGCCCAATGAAATGCTTTCCAGCTATACAGGGCAAAACCCATATTGGATTGCATATCGAAATTTACGTGAGAACGATAAAGAACGTTATATGTTAAGTGCTAATCTGAGTTATCAGATTCTTGACTGGCTAAGTGTTTCCGGTCGTGTGCGTGTAGATAATGCAAATACAGATTATACAAAAAAATTATATGCAACCAGCCATAATGTACTGACAGAAGGTTCAAAAAATGGTTTCTTTGGTTTAGCAAGAACTCTTGATAAACAGACATACGCTGACGTAATGGTAAACATCAATAAGACATTTAAAGAAATTATTTCTTTGCAAGCCAACATTGGTGCGTCTTACTCTGATATGAAACAAGATGTTATGTCTAATGAAGGCCCAATCCGTAGTGATGGAATTGCCAATATGTTCAATATCATTCAACTGGATGATGTCAAGACAAAACGTAATCAAAGTGGCTACAGAGAACAAACCAAGTCCCTTTTTGCAAGTGTTGAACTGGGTTATAAGAGCACATATTATTTAACTTTAACCGGACGTAGCGATTGGCCTTCTCAATTAGCTGGACCTAATTCTGCAAAAAGTGCATTCTTTTATCCCTCAATAGGTGGTTCTGTCATTCTATCTGAATTATTACCGATGCCCAAACAGATCCAGTATTTAAAATTAAGAGGCTCATTCGCATCAGTAGGTTTACCTTTCCCACGTTTCTTGGCAAGCCCCACTTACGAATGGGATAATGCAACCAAACAATGGATCACTAAGACTCATTATCCATTGTATGAGTTGAAACCGGAAAAAACTAACTCTTGGGAAATTGGTATTACAGCAAGATTCTTGGATCATTTTAATTTTGACTTAGGATTATATACAACAAAGACTTATAATCAAACATTCAATCCTCAGGTTTCTGTATCTTCAAAATATTCAACGATGTATGTACAAACAGGTAGTGTACGGAATAAAGGTATAGAACTATCACTCGGATATCAGAATGAATGGAACAAGAAATTCAGTTGGTCGTCTAACTTTACTTTTAGTGCCAACAAAAATGAAATACTTAATTTATTAGAGAACTATATTCATCCGGAAACAGGTGAGTTAATCACAAAAGAACGTTTGGATGTCGGTGGACTTGCACAAGCCAGATTCGTACTGAAAAAAGGTGGAACATTAGGAGATATGTATTCTACCGCTGATTTACTACGCGACAACCAAGGTAATATTTATGTTGACGCAGAAGGAAATGTAAAAGCCAATTTTAAATCTGAAGATATTAAATTAGGCAGTGTTTTCCCGAAATGCAATATGGCGTGGAGAAATGATTTCCGTTGGAAGAATCTGAATTTCGGATTTATGTTATCCGCACGTATTGGTGGCATTGTCTATTCTGCTACACAAGCTGCTCTTGATCTTTATGGAGTATCAGAAGCCAGTGCAGCAGCACGTGACCGTGGTGGTGTACCTGTTAATGGCGGTGATATAGTTGATGCACAAAAATGGTATTCTGTGATAGGTTCGGAAAGTGGTATCCCCCAATATTATACTTATAGTGCAACAAACTTACGTTTACAAGAAGCTAGCATCGGTTATACAATACCTAAAAACAAGTTATGGGGTGTAGCAGATATTACAGTTTCATTGGTAGGACGTAACTTATGGATGATCTACTGCAAGGCTCCATTCGATCCGGAAGCGGTGGCTACAACCGGTAACTATTATCAAGGTATTGATAATTTCATGATGCCAAGTTCACGTAACTTAGGATTCAATGTTAGACTTAAATTTTAATAGTAGTAGCTATGATAAAGAAATCAACCATAAAATTAATTCTTGTCGGCGGTGCAATAGGCATTTCCGCATGTACAAATAATTATATAGATTATAACACTAATCCATACGAAGCAACCAAAGACCAAATGAATGCAGATGGCTATATTTGGCGGTCGGCTTTAGTAAATATGCAAGGTTATGTTGTTCCGGCAGAACCTAACACTCTTCAATATACTGACTGTTTATTGGGCGGTACATACGGTGGTTATTTGGGAGAATCGAAAGCAAATGACTGGAATAATCGTTTTTCTACATACAATCCTTCACAGGCATGGATTGGAGTACTTTACAATGATATAGTTCCCAAAGTATTACCCAGCTTAAGCCAAATAGAAGTCAATACAACAGATGAAGTTCCTTTGGCGGTAGCACAAGTTGTAAAAGTTGCAGCTTTGCATAGGATCACTGATACATATGGTCCCATTCCTTATTCTCAATTAGGTGCTGATGGTAAATTAGCTGCCCCGTTTGATTCGCAGCAAGATGTTTACACCAATATGATTAAAGATTTGGATAATGCTATTAACATTCTTACAGCCAAACAAACAAATACTTTTAATCCTGATGCGGATAAAGTATATGGCGGTAATGTGGTGAAATGGGTAAAGTTTGCTAATTCTCTGAAATTACGTTTGGCAATGCGTATGGTATATACCAATTATAACGTGGATGGAAAAACGCCCCAAACAATAGCTGAAGAAGCCGTAAAACATGAAATAGGGGTTATGACTTCAAACGATGATAATGCAATGTTTACACCAAACGAGAATCCTTTTTATAAAACAAATTATGAATACAGTGATTATCGGGTTGCTGCCGATATAATGTCTTATATGAAAGGCTATCAAGATCCCCGTATGGAGAAATATTTCACTAAATCCACTTTTGCTGATAAAGATTATCATGGTATTCGTATTGGTACTGGTGTCTTGACTGATTCAGAAATGAGTCACTCGTATTCTAATATGCTAACAACTCTGAACTCTAAACTAATGTGGATGAATGCTGCCGAAGTTGCATTTCTAGAAGCAGAAGGAGCTTTGAGAGGTTGGGACATGAAAGGCGGAGATGCTAAATCATACTATCAGAAAGGCATCACGTTATCTTTTGAACAATGGGGCGCTAATATTACAGATAGTTATCTTACTTCGCAAAGAGTGCCACAGATATACAAAGATCCTGCCGAAACGTTCAGTTATACTGGTTCTGTTTCAGATATTACAGTAAAATGGAAAGAAATCGGTGGATTTGATGAAGAAAATCTAGAACGTATTATTACCCAGAAATGGATTGCCAACTTCCCGTTAGGTATGGAGTCGTGGGCCGAGTTTCGCCGTACAGGATACCCAAAGTTAATGGAAGTAGACAAAAACCTAGGAACTGATATAGTCAAAGGAAAGTTTGCACGTCGTTTGTCTTATCCACAGGATGAGTATAGAAATAATGGGGATAACATGCCAAAAGCATTGGAATATCTAAAGGGAGCAGACAAAATGTCTACTCATGTATGGTGGGATTGTAATCCAAGATTAACTCAAGAATAAAAATCTAGTGAATTATGAATAATAAAACAAATATAATAGTAACATTGCTTTTTGCAGCAAGTTGTGCTTTTGTTTCATGTGATGACTGGACAGATGTAGAAAGTATCGGCATCAAACAACCCGGTATTGAGGAACAAAATCCTGAACTATATACCAAGTACTTAGAGAACTTACGTCAATATAAAGCCGATACGGAACATAAAAAAGTGTACGCATGGTTTGATAATAGCGAAAAGAATCCGGCTAGTCGTGCACAGCATCTCACTAGTTTACCTGACAGCATTGATATTGTTGGGTTAATGTATCCTTCAGAGTTAGCAACTTTTGAAAAAGAAGAAATAGTAACTTTACAACAGAAAGGAACAAAAGTTGTTTATACCATCAATTATGATGAGATAAAAGCTCAATATGAGGACCTCATTTCTACCCAAACAGAATTAGAGAATGAAAGTACATTCAATACTTTTCTAAAAAAAGAAATAGAAAAGCAACTGACATATTCTGAACCCTTTGATGGAATTATAATTAAATACGTTGGCCAAAATCCTAAGTATATGAATGAAGAAGATAAAGCTATCTACACTGAAACGCAAAATATCTTCTTGAATGCTATATTTACATGGAAAAGCCAAAACAGCAATAAAATTCTGTCATTTGAAGGAAAGCCTCAAAATCTAGTTGATAAAAATATACTGAATAATTTTCTTCATATTATCATTGATGCATTTCAAGTATCAAATGAAACAGAACTCAATCTTTCCATCTTAGAATGTTTAGAAGCAAATGTCCCTACCGACCGCTTTATTATAGCAGTTTCAAGTCCTTCATCAGATGGCACGGAAGGTTTTTGGGGAACAACAGAAGCTATAATCGAAAGTGCATATTGGACAACAGCCGAGTCTAATATATATACCAAAGCCGGTATTGCTATTAATAATGTTCAATATGACTATTATCGCACAAATGGTACATACCGTACTGTTAGAGAAACTATTAACATTATGAACCCAGCTCCAGTTAAATAATTTACTATTATGAAACTACAACAATTATATTTCATCTCATTAGGATTACTGACCGGATTGCTTACCGGATGTAATGAGGATATGGAAAATTTCTCCAATAACATCTATATGAATTCTATCGTTCCTGAAAATATATTGGTTAAAGCTAATATAGAATCGGAAGAGCGTTCATTCCAAATTGCCATGGCAAGACCGGAATCACAAGATGTTAGTTTTACAATCAAGGCCGATCCTAGTCTAATCTCTCAATATGAGGATATTTATTACACAAGTGGAGTAGAATCCTTGCCGGAGAATTTTTACTCTTTTTCTGCAACTGAGGGAAGAATTCCTGCTGAAAGTATTATCTCCACTCCAATAACAGTAAAGTTCACAGATATCAACCAATTGGATATTGATAAAGTTTATGTACTCCCTGTTACAATTACAAATGCCAATATTAGCATTCTAAATTCCGCTCGCACATTCTATTATGTTTTCAAAGGTGCATCACTAATCAATAAAGTTGCCAACATTAACAATAACAATGTTTATGTGAAATGGACAAATCCTGATGTTGTACAGGGAATGACAGAGCTGACAGCCGAAGCTTTAATTCGTCCACATAGCTTTGATAACTCAATTAGTACATTAATGGGTATTGAGGGAAAGTTCTTATTCCGGTTCGGTGATAATTCTCCTAAAAATCAATTGCAGATTGTAACAGGAGAAGGTGCTAGCGAACATAAAACAATGATTGCCCGCGACGTACAATTGGAAGAGTGGATTCATATTGCCATCACTTATGATGCTAATGCCAAAACTATTAAAGCATATTATAACGGAGAATTAGTTGCAGAAGATAATAATGTAACATTTGGTCCTGTTGATTGGGGAGTAGAACATTCGGACGAATCAAATGGAAAACCACGTTGCTTCTGGATTGGTTATTCATACAACAATGAGCGCTGGCTGGATGCAGACATATCAGAAGTACGCATCTGGAATCGAGTATTAAGCGCAGAAGAAATTAGTGCTCCTAACCATGCTTATGAAGTAGACCCTGCGTCAAATGGATTGGCTGTCTATTGGAAGTTCAATGACGGTGCAAATACTATCAAAGATTATACAATGAATGGCAATGATGCTACTGCTTCCAATCCTTTGACATGGATAGATGTAGCCCTTCCAGCCAAAGAGTAATTAATAAACATAGATTTAATAGAATACAAGCTATGAAACATATTGATATTTTAAAATCATCCATACTCTCCGTAACATTCGCATGTTTAAGTGCAATGTTTACAGCTTGCCAAGACGACATTATTATACCGTCCGGAAATCAAAATACCTTTGATAATGTAGAAGGAACATTTGGAAGTGTCAAATCGGCTGCTGGCGCTAAAGCTCTCACCACTATCAACATTAATGGTGATAAAGCAGGAGCAGGGCATCTTTATTTCGAATTAAGTAAAGCAGCTGATAAAGATATTACTGTCACTTTTAAAGTAGACGAAGCTGCACTTACCGCTTATAATGAAGCCAATGGCACCTCTTATGTGATGTACCCAGCTAACAAATTAACTTTAGAAAATGATGGTATTGTAACAATTCCTGCAGGAAAAAGAAAATCTGCTTCAGTTGAACTAAATATTTTATCAGGAGGTACAGTGGGCTCAACATATGCCGTAGCCGTATCTGCAACAGCCTCTGATGGAGTTGATATGGCTTCTAACAATCAGTCATATATTTATTTAGTGAAACCATTAGCTGCTATTCCCGATACTCAAAAAGGAGATGTCAAAACACTTTGCTATATTGAAGTTAATAATGAAAACATCTTGAATGTTGGAGAATATACAATGAAAGAAAGTGGCAAACCTTTTTTTGATATCGTCAGTGTTTTTGCTGCAAATATCCGCTTAAATGCAGAAGGAAAGCCATATATTCATTGTAATCCACAAGTTACTTTTGTTTTAGAAAATGCAGATAAATTAATTCGTCCATTACAAGAAAAAGGAATTAAAGTCAATCTATCTATTTTAGGAGATCACACTCCTGCAGGCATGAGAAGCTTAGGAGATGAGGCGGCAAAAGACTTTGCTAAAGAACTAAAAGCTTATGTTGATATCTATGGGTTTGATGGGATTGACTTCGATGACGAATATTCTGAATATGACAAAGTTCCGGGACATCCCGGACTAGTTCCAGCTTCACAAGAACAATATAGCCGTTTAGTATATGAATGTCGGCAAATAATGCCAAATACATCCTTAGGAATATATTGGTATCAAAGTAATGACTATCCTAGAGGAGATATTGAGGGAAAAACTGTCAACGAAATAGTAGATTATGCAGTCTATGGCACGTATGGTGGATGGAGGTCTCTTTCTACAGATCTTTTAGAGAAAAAGAAACAATGTCCATATGCCATAAGACTATCTAATGGGATTTCTTACAGTACTGACAATTTAAACAAGATCAAAGCAGATTGGGGATACTTTGCATTTTATGACTTACAAGCTTCTAAGATTTATGATACCAAAATCAGTGAAATCGGTAAGATTCTCTATAATGACGAAGTAGTTTGGAGTGGTCAAGTTTATGGAAGAACTGACTTTACATCCTCAGAAACTACCGCTCGTATTGACTATAAATATTACCTCGGTGAATGGGAGGTTACTTCCGGAAGTTCTTTCAAATGGAATAATACATCTTGGAACTCATGGGGTGGTACCATGAAATACACTATAAGAATTGAAGAAAATGTTAAAGATGAATCTTATTATGTATATGGTTGGGCTCCTCCTTATAATCAAATCACTGATAAATATCCGTTATTAATGAATTATATTGCGGAAACAGCTAGTTTAAGTATCCCAATTCCTCAAACGATCCATAAACCAGATGCAACAGACCCGCTTTTATGGCAGTTATGTCTTGGCACGCTTGGAGACTCTAAACAAATTAATTCATGGAAAAGAGAAAATAAAGAAGGAACTATTGTGAGTTCATTCGGAAATAGCGGAGGGGTATACCTAGATCACCGCCCTGCTACTAATTCTCAATCTACCATGATTCCATTTTGTTCAAATGATAATGGAACTACTTGGCTGTATATTCATACCAATTTTGGAGACCAGCATCCTAAGAATAATTTTACGCTAAAAAAGAAGTAATAGAATTATAAGATTTTATTTTATAGTATTTTCATAAACAAAGCACCCTAAGAGTTTTAATTAAAACTTTTAGGGTGTACTTCATTTACAAGAACCTTTTGATATAAAAAATATAAGTATGAAATCAATTGATTTCAAACCAACTGATTTCATACTTTATATTCCAACCATCTATTCCACCTGCTCCTTCGGATAATTCACTAAATACAGAGTCTTCGTCGCACGTGTGAACGCCGTATACAACCAACGGAAATAATCGGGAGTCAAATACTCGTCCGTCATATATCCCTGGTCCAAAAACACATTCTGCCACTGTCCGCCCTGTGCTTTATGACAAGTCACCGCATACGCATACTTCACTTGTAATGCATTATAATGTGGGTCAGCTTTCATCTTCTTCATCCGGTCACGCTTATTAGGAATATCTATATAATCTTCCAGTACCGTATAGAACAACCGGTCATTATCCGCTTTCGGCAATGCAGGTGAGTCTGAATGTAAAGTATCCAATAACAAATTAGCATCCAGTTCAAAATCATTCTGGTCGGGAAACCGGAGGGTGACTTCTGCAAAACGGAAGCCGTACATTTCGCGGGTACGACGAACACGACGGACAATAGCAATTTCACCATTAGCAATGAAATCCATTTCCTTATACTTTTCCGTCCAGTAATAGTTGTTCTTGGCAACCATCAACATATCTCCTGTATTCAATTCATCTTCACGCCAAAGAATCTGCGCACGTATTCCATTATTATAGAGGTTCGCGCGTTTATTAGAACGGCAAATTACAATCGTTTCGTCCATTCCGTCATGGTCATAGCAATTGTTTAGTTCTTCAATCAATTCCGTACCCGGCACTACTCTTATATCGGGAAAACCTGTTACCTTTATCTTAGGCAAAGAATAACATTCATCTTCCGCAATCAATTGCCTCAACTGTGTAGCATTCCATAAAATACCGGACTCTTGTACTTGGCGGACCACCTGAGTTAAATCAACCTCACGAACTTCAAGACCATAGCCTTTCAATGCATCGGTGAAAAGTGCCGGGCTCAACTCCTCTCCTACCGGGGGAAGCTGTGCCGTATCTCCCATCAACAAAAGACGGCATCCTTGCCCCGAATATACGAATTGTACCAAGTCATCCAACAAACGTCCTGTGCCGAATACACTACCGGACAGCCCCTCATTTGAAATCATGGAAGCTTCATCGACAATGAACAATGTATTTGTAGACAGATTGTCATTGATTGAAAAATTACTCAACTCGTTGGAGAAGGACTGTTGTCTGTATATTTTCTTATGGATAGTAAAAGCCGAATGTCCCGCATACGCCGAAAAGACTTTCGCCGCACGACCCGTCGGAGCTAACAAAATAGATTTTTGCTGCAACTGGTCCATCGTTTTCACTAATGCTCCTACAAGAGATGTTTTACCTGTACCGGCGTAACCTCTGAGGATAAAAACTTCGTCCGCCAAAGTAGACAGAAGAAACTCTGAAAGAGATTTTACAGCAATTTCCTGCTCTAAAGTTGGTTGGTAAGGAAAATTTTCCTTAATTTGCCTTTCTAAATAGTTATTTATCATTTTTGTACGAGAAAAAAGTTCCCTGAACTATCGTATTTAAATTTATTTATTCTATTTTTGCGATGCGAATATAACAACTAAAAACATAATTTATCATGAAAAC
>PPYF01246065.1_pt1 | contig 16731 bp, 16 predicted proteins | sample 1559871 | NCBI WGS metagenome assembly PPYF01 (sample SAMN08240021, study PRJNA423297) | Human gut metagenome, whole genome shotgun sequencing project.
GGGGATTGGTCAAATGGTATGATAGGGGTCTCCAAAACCTTTGGTGGGAGTTCGATTCTCTCATCCCCTGCTCGAAACCTTTGAAAATGAAGGCTTTTGCGCGTCTTCGTCTTCACGGGTAATCACAGGAGTAATCAAAGAAATATCATATGAGTCTATTAAACTAGATTCTATGATATTTTTTTATTTGCCAAAAACAGAGCTGTCAAGAATTTTAATCTTTATAAGAAGGAAGAAAATACTTGACAGCTCGTACACTGATTATTTCTCATAATAAATAGAAAGGGCTTGACGGATTAATCCATCAAGTCCTCTTGACTACTACTCATATTTTTTGATCTGAAAAACACATCTTATTTTTTCAAAATAATCTGAATTGGAACTATTTTATGAAAGCGCAATAAAATAGAAGTTGTATTAACTGCAATTAAGCCTTATACTAAAGCTATCTTCAGAATACAAAAGTGCAGAAGTAAGACACTGGCGTATATTATGCCGGACTCTTTTCTGCAAAATTAAAGGAGTAATCCTATGCAGACATCTAAAGATTTTTTACATATTTTTCTTGATATGGGTGACGCATTGTTAAACAGCGGTGCAGAGATTTTTCGAGTGGAGGATACGCTGAACCGAATGGGTTATGCCTGTGGTGCTGCACAGATGAATGTTTTTGTGATCACATCCAGTATCGTTATTACCATGGAATTTCCAGAAGAAGGAGCGCGGACACAGACCCGACGGATCAGGGAAAGTGGTGGAAATGATTTTACAAAATTAGAGCAGTTGAATGATCTGAGCCGTCGTTTCTGTAATCATCCTGTCCCTGCGGCAGAGCTTCGGAAAGAATTTGATAAAATTAACATAAATAAGACGAAACCGTTATGGAAACTTCTTGGAAGCCTTCTGGCTGCATGCAGTTTTGCTTTTTTTTATGGTGGAAGTATTCCGGATGCTGTTGCAGCAGGATTTGGGGCTGTTCTGATCTGGGGATTACAGCAATATCTTCGTCCGGTATGCATGAATGAAGTGACTTTTCAGTTTGTGGCGTCTTTTTTTACAGGCTGTGCAATCTGTGGATTAACCTTGCTGTGTCCATTCCTTCGCATGGATAAGATTATGATCGGTGACATTATGCTTTTGATTCCGGGGTTGATGTCGACAAATGCAATCAGGGATGTACTTATTGGTGATACACTCTCTGGAATCATCCGTCTGATTGCTGCTTTACTACTTGCTGCGGCACTGGCACTTGGATTTATGGGGGCAATTATTTTATTTGGGAGGTTTGGACTTTGACTGCAGCAATCATGATACAATTAATTACCGGAGCCATTGGCTCTGTAGGATTTGGAATTCTTTTTCATATAAAAAAGAAATATTTGCCTCTGGCAGCAGTTGGCGGTTTCCTTAGCTGGTTGGTGTTCCTTCTGGGAAAAGAATTCTGGGGAAATGTTTTTCTTCCGACTCTGATGGCTGGCTTTGTTACAGATGTGTATGCAGAAATTCTTGCAAGAATCTGTAAAGAAACATCTACATCTTTTTTTGTTACTTCTGTAATCCCTCTGATTCCCGGAAGTACTCTTTATTATTGTATGAACAGCATTGTGGAAGGAAATACTGTTCGAGCATTGGAATATGGACGGGATACGTTTCTTTTTGCTTTTGGAATTGCAGCAGGAATGAGTATTGCGTGGTCGATCTGTTATTTTCTGAGAACTGTAAGGAAAAAGCAGAACTGACCTGGCAAGAAAGAAATTCCCGATGAAATGACACACACCCGTTTTCGACAGTTGATGAAAAATAAAATGGCAGAATCCCTTGACTTTATTGGGGGGGCTGCCGTTTTTGTATGGTTAAAAGGAAAAAGTACATTAATGATATTCGAAAGACATGCAAATCTGAAGTACAAATATGGAAACAGACATTTCTGGTGTCGTGGATATTATGTAGATACGGTATGGAAAAATGCAAAAAATACAGGAATAATGAGTCTTTAGACTCCAGTGCCGGTAATAGACCCTTATAGGGTCAAAGCAAACCACCGGCTTAGCCGGTGGTCGTGATTACCGAATCAAGCAAGTACCGAAGCGGATGATTTTATCCGCTTGACCATATTATATATGCTGTGACGCAAATAGCAAGGCTAAGTTACTGTTCACTCCGTTCACAGTAACTTAGCCAAAATTCATTCCAGATTGCCTGCGGCAATGGAATTTTGGCTTGTTACGGCGTTGATTGCAGCAGGTGCGTTTATTAAAATCCCTGTACCTGTAGTTCCCTTTACACTGCAGTACCTGTTCACTATGCTTGCCGGATTGTTTCTGGGATCCAGAAGGGGTATGATTTCTGTGGTTGCCTATATGCTGTTGGGACTGGCAGGACTTCCGATCTTTTCGGAGGGCGGTGGGATCTGGTATATTTTCAAGCCAAGCTTCGGTTATATTATAGGGTTCTGCCTGGGAACATACGTGACCGGACTTATTGCAGAGCGTCTTAAGCAGAAGACAGTTTTTCACTATTTACTTGCGAATTTGGCAGGTCTGATGATCGTTTATGCCTGTGGAATGGTTTATTACTATGTGATCTGTAATTATGTGATCGATACACCGATTGGAATCTGGCCGCTTATCCTTTATTGTTTTCTTCTTGCTGTACCCGGTGACATTGCATTAAGTGTTCTGGGAGCTGTTATTGCAAAACGTGTCAGACCGGTAGTGCTTCAATATCTTTTTGATTCAAAATCAAATGTCAGACTGGAAAGGGAGGAGCTTGCAAAATGAATCCACTTATTTTAGCACAGGAAATTATTGATGGACGCAGAATCACAAGGAAAGATGATCTTTCTTTTTTTCTCACCTGTGATTTAGATGAATTATGTGAAGGAGCAGACCGTATCCGCGAAGCATATATCGGTGATAAGGTAGATCTCTGTTCCATTATCAATGGCCGCAGCGGCAGGTGTCCGGAGGACTGCAAATATTGTGCTCAGTCAGTACACCACCATACTTCCTGTGAGATCTATGATTTTCTTCCGGAGGAAAAGATTCTGGAAGCATGTAAAATGAACGAAGAGGAGGGCGTTGATCGTTTTTCCATTGTCACTGCAGGAAAGGCTCTGACCGGAAAAGAATTTGATCAGGCGATTCATGCCTATGAAACCATGTATAAGGAATGCAATATCGATCTCTGTGCTTCCATGGGATTTCTTTCTTCCGAACAGCTGCATCGTCTTCATGAAGCCGGAGTAACCAGTTACCATCATAATATTGAGACTTCGCGGAGAAATTTTCCTAATATATGTACGACACATACATACGATATGAAGATTGAAACTCTGAAAAAAGTAAAGGCAGAAGGAATGTGTGCATGTTCCGGTGGCATCATAGGAATGGGAGAGACCTGGGAGGATCGTCTGGATATGGCAGTCAGCCTTGCAGAGCTGGGTATTGACTCCATTCCGATCAATGCATTGATGCCCATTCCGGGAACACCTTTGGAACATCTTGATCAGCTTTCAGAGCAGGATATCCTCCGGACAATTGCCTTCTTTCGTTATATTAATCCTGAGGCTAATATTCGGCTTGCTGCCGGACGGGCACTTCTTACCAATGACGGGGAAACCGCTTTTAAATCCGGTGCCTCCGCTACAATAACAGGGAATATGCTGACTACTGTTGCCTGCGCAACCATCCGCAGCGACCGAAAAATGCTCTCTGATATGGGCAGAAATGTAACACCAGAATATTGGAAGGAAGTGGAAGAATCATGAGTAAAGCGGTATTTATTACAGGAACAGGAACAGACATGGGCAAAACCTATCTCTCAGGACTGATCGTAAAAAAACTGGCACAGGCAGGAAAAAATCCGGCTTATTACAAAGCTGCAATGAGTGGAAATGACCGGCGTGCAGACGGAAGTCTAATCCCGGGCGATGCACTTTTTGTTAAAGAGATGTCTGGTATTTCCCAGTCTCTGGATGATATGTGTCCCTATGTATATGAAAATGCCTGGTCTCCTCATCTTGCTTCAAGAGTTGAGGGTAATCCGGTGGATCTTGATGTTGTGCGAAGAGGATTTTTGAAGGCAGCAAATGATTATGAATATATTACCATGGAAGGAAGTGGCGGTATCCTCTGTCCGCTCTGTTTTGATGAACGCAAAATCCAGCTTGAAGATGTGATAAGAGAGTTTGAGCTTTCCAGTATTCTGGTGGCAGATGCAGGGCTTGGTACAATAAACAGTGTTGTATTGACTGCTGAGTATATGAAAGCCCATTCCCTTCCAATCAAAGGTATTATTTTTAACCATTACCATCCCGGAAATATTATGGAAGAGGATAATATTGCTATGTGCCAATATATGACAGGCCTTCCGGTTATTGCAAAAGTACAGGATAATGCGAAGGATCTTGATATAGATGCAGATGTACTGGCAGAATTTTATGATGAGGTGAAGATCAAATGATATGGTATCCCTATGAACAAATGAAAACAATGAAAGCTCCCTATAAGATTCTGGATGCAGAGGGTGTACATCTTTATACAAAAGATCAGAAGCTGATAGACTCTATATCTTCCTGGTGGTGTATGATTCATGGATATAAGCATCCGGAACTGACAGAAGCGATCAAGGAACAGGCAGACCGTTTTTGTCATGTAATGCTTGGGGGACTGACACATGAGCCGGTGGAAAAGCTTGCTGCGAAGCTGCAGGAATTTCTGCCAGGAGATCTGGATTATTGCTTTTTTTCAGATTCAGGAAGTGTTGCAGTGGAGGTCTCACTTAAAATGGCCCTTCAATACAACACCAATCAGGGAAGAAAGCGCCCGTTAGTGCTGGCTCTTGAACATGCATATCACGGGGATACCTTTAAGGCAATGGAAGTTGGTGATGACGAGGATTATCATTTCGCTTTTGACAAAAAAGAGGGTGTTGTCCATATTCCCACTGAGATCCCGGCCCTGGAGGAGGCATTTGAACAGTATCATGACCGTCTGAACTGCTTTATTGTGGAGCCTCTTTTACAGGGAGCAGGAGGAATGCGGATGTATGATATTTCATTCCTGAAGAGAGCAAGAGAATTGTGTGACCAGTATGATGTTCTTTTGATTTTTGACGAGGTTGCAACCGGGTTTGGCCGCACAGGTAATCGCTTTGTGGCAGATCTTGTTCTGCCGGATATCCTGGTTCTTGGAAAGGCCCTTACAGGAGGATATATTGGTCATGCTGTCACTGTGGCAAATCACAAGGTATTTGATGCCTTTTACAGTGATGATGACAGACTTGCCCTGATGCATGGCCCTACTTTTATGGGAAACCCGCTGGCATGTGCTGTGGCCTTAAAGGGAATTGAGATTTTTGAGCGCGAAGATTATATGAGTAAGATCCGTCATATTGAACAGGTTTCACGTTGTGAGATGGAAGCATTCACAGATCCACGGATCAAAGAAGTCCGGATCATGGGTGGCTGTGTGTGCGTGGAGGTTCATGATTCCAGAGATCTGGAAGGCTTCCAGCAGTTTGCTTATGAACGGGGTGTGTTCAGCAGGCCATTTTTGAACTACATGTACTCTATGGTTCCATATGTGATCAGTGACGAAGAGCTTATAAAAATTTTTGATGTGATGAAGGAATGGTTTAGAGAGAAATAAATAAAAACTACTGTATAAAGCCGGAAAAAAATTCAGCTTATATACAGTAGTTTTTTTTGTTTTATAGCAATCCTCGTAAATAATGCATTTAAGACAGTTCAGCAGAGTGCGAAAGACAAGGAAGATATCTGCAGGCGTGCTCTGGAAGTCAGTTCTTTTGCTGCTTCTTTTGTGTCTGGATTATTGAAAAGTTCACCCAGTGTTGTGTTCATATGAATATGCATGGGAATTACCTGGCTGCTGGAGAGTTCAATGGTTTCAGAGAGACGGATATCTCTGGAGGACGCACCGATCAGGATCTCATATTTGCCGCTTGCTGCATACCAGTCCTGTAATTGGGTGTTGTACCATGCAAAGCTGCGCTTATCCAGTTCCATAGTAACTGTTTTGGTTTCGCCAGGAGCAAGCTGGACTTTTTCAAAGCCTTTCAGTTCTTTTTCAGGACGGGTCGTGGATGCTGTCATGTCTTTCACATAGAGCTGGACAATTTCTTTTCCTGCAATGCTGCCTGTATTTATCACATCTACAGAAACAGTGATGGTATCTTTTTCTGTTGGATTTGTGTTGGAGATCTGCAGATTGCTGTATGTAAAAGTAGTATAGGAAAGTCCGTATCCAAATGGGTAGGCAACTTCCATTTGCTTGGTATCATAATAACGATATCCTACAAACACACCTTCACGATATTCTACTTTATCGCCGCCACCGAAGTTCAGGTAGGATGGATTGTCAGCCAGTTTCACCGGGATTGTCTCGGCCAGTTTACCGCTTGGATTTACAATACCATAGAGGATATTTGCAACAGCAGCTCCGCCTGCCTGTCCGCCAAGGTAAGCTTCCAGAATACCTTTCACATTATTGATCCATGGCATTTCCACAGGAGAACCATTGTGAAGAACGATCACAGTATTTGGCTGAACTTCAAGGATCTCAGCAATAAGACGGTTCTGGCATTCTGGCAGTCTCATATGAGAACGGTCATATCCTTCAGACTCAAAACTATCCGGAAGTCCGGCGAAGATCACAACCTTATCAGCAGCTTTTGCAGCCTGAACTGCTTCAGCAGCCAGCTTTTCATCGTATAAATCTTTATCAGCAGAAAAGCCTTCTACGTAAGTAACCTGTGCATCAGCAGGAACAGATTCCAGTGCATTGGTAATTTTAAAGCAGTTAATATGAGAACTTCCGCCACCCTGAAAACGAGGTTTTTTGGCAAAACCACCTACAAAAGCTACTTTCTCAGAGGTCTTCAGAGGCAGGATCTGATCTGCGTTTTTCAGAAGGACCATAGATTCTTCCGCAATACGGCGTGCCTCTTCATGGTCTTTTTCCATGGTAAATTCCTGCGGTGCACGGTGGTCCGCATATTTGTAAATAATATTCAGGATACGTTCTACAGCCTGATCCAGAACTTCTTCCTTCAGAGTGCCATTTTTTAAAGCTTCCATGATCAGAGCATCGTTTGTTCCGTTGGAACCAGGCATCTCCAGTTCCAGTCCGGCTTCCAGACCCTTCACGCGGTCATTGACAGCACCCCAGTCAGACATAACATATCCTTCAAAGCCCCAGTCATTGCGGAGAACATCGGTAAGAAGCCATTTATTCTCGGAAGCAAAAGTACCGTTGATCTGATTGTAGGAGCACATAAATGTATATGGCTGAGCCTTTTTTACTGCAGTTTCAAATGCAGGAAAATAAATTTCGCGGAGTGTTCTTTCATCTGCTTCAGAAGAATTGCTCATGCGGTGATATTCCTGATTGTTAGCTGCAAAATGTTTGATGGAAGTTCCTACATGCTGGGACTGTACACCATTGATAAATGCAGCAGCGATCTCACCTGCAAGGTATGGATCTTCTGAATAGTATTCAAAGTTTCTTCCGCAGAGCGGAGAACGTTTAATATTGACAGCCGGTCCTAAAACAACAGATACGTCATTTGCCTGTGCTTCTCTGCCAATAGTTTCGCCCATGGCTTCCATTAAGCTACGGTCAAAAGAGCAGGCATTTAAAGCAGCAGGAGGGAAGCAGACTGCTTTGATACTGTCGTTCATTCCAAGATGATCTCCCTTGTCATCCTGTTTACGAAGCCCGTGAGGACCGTCGCTTACCATTACCTCCGGGATTCCGAGTCTTTCCACACTCTTCAGATGCCAGAAATCAAGACCTGAGCACATGCCTGCTTTTTCTTCCAGAGTCATCTGGCTGATGATTTTCTTTAAATCACGATTCATAATAAATTCCTCCATAAGTTTATTTATATGTGAAACAGATGTTACTGTTCACACACCACTATCCCGCGAGGTGTTTTGGCATGAATATGCCAAAATCCCGAGACATACAAGCCAAAGAAAAAGAACAACAGATTGCAGAGAACAGAAGCAGGAATACTCTATTTGAGAGACGTGAGAATTTACAGAAACATGAATCATATGCCAGTGAGCGTCGGCAGTATGATGCTATCAGGAATGGCCAGACAGACAGAATACAGTCTGTTTTTCAGATCACACCGGATGGAACCCCGGGAATCCTGTCCAGAAATGAACTGAGAAACAGTAAAAATATGTTTATAGCAGGAATTACGCTGTTTACCAGAGCTGCCATTGAAGGTGGTGTACCTGAAGAAACTGCTTATGCATTAAGTGACGGTTATATTCAGACAGTAGAAGAGTGCACCAGCAAATCTTCTATAGAAAAGTTATCACAAAAAGCAGCCCTGAGATTTGCCCAGGAAGTGCAGAAGTCCGGAATGCGACATTACAGCAGAGAAATTGAAGCGGCAGTAAAATATATCCATCTTCATCTGCATGTTCCCGTTACACTGGAAGAAACTGCAGAGGCAGCAGGAATCAGTGCCAGTTATCTTTCCAGATTGTTTAAAAAAGAAACAGGAATGCTTTTTGTCGACTATATTCAGAAAGAACGGATAGAAGCTGCCTGTAATATGCTGACCTATTCAGATTATACAGCAGCACAGATCAGTGAATATCTTTGCTTTTCCACACAGAGCTATTTTATAAAAATCTTCAGAAAATATACAGGCACGACACCTGCAAAATATAAAAAATATAAAGTTCAGGACTGGAAATAATATCGGTATCAAAAATTTTTTGATTATTTACGAGGATTGCTATAGGTCCCGAAACCGCACGGAAAATAAAAATATTTCTGAGTGTCCCTTTATGACTTATGACGTACAAATAAACATTTTCAAAAAATACAAAAAAGGGCTTGACAAACAAAAATAAAGATTGTATAGTATTCCTATCAAATCAATATGAAAACAGGGAAAACAAAAATCCCATTAAAAATATCAGATAAGAAGGTGACAAGACATGAAACAAATCTTATGTTTCGGTGATTCCAATACATACGGTTTAATCCCGGGAACTACTAATCAGAGATACGGATGGGGTACCCGCTGGACCAGCATCCTGGATGACAAAGTAAGAACAAAAGGCTACAGAGTAATTGAAGAAGGACTCTGCGGAAGAACCACCGTATTTGACGATCCATTCCGAACAGAAAGAAGAGGAACGGAAATGCTTCCGGCAATCCTTGAGAGCCACAGACCAGTAGACACTATCGTTCTCATGCTTGGCACGAACGATTGTAAAAGCGTATACAGCGCAACCCCGGAAGTGATCGGACAGGGGATTGAACAGCTCCTTGATCAGATTAACACTGTAAATCCGGATGCTAAAATATTACTGGTATCTCCAATCTACCTTGGGGAGAGAATCTGGGAAGAGGATTTTGATCCGGAATTCGATAAGAATTCTATCGAAGTATCATGGAATCTGCCCCGGGTGTATGAGAAAATCGCCAGAAGAAGAAATATTTCTTATCTTCCGGCTTCAGAATTTGCCCGACCGGGAGAAGCCGATCAGGAGCATCTGGATGAACTGGGACATAGCAGACTTGCAGATGCAATTTATGAAAAGCTTGCAGGATGAAGCCTGAAATGTTATGATAGTTCACAGATGTGCAGATGTAACGCTTTAACTAAATCAAGTAAACTACCTGCTTTAACCGAAATAGCAGTGGATTGAAAAGTAATAAGCGGCACAGGCACACCAGAGCGTTCTTCAAATATGCTCTAAATCATAATAATAGAAGGAGAATAAAGTAACCATGGATTTTGAGTTTATCCGCGAGCAGACACCTCTTTATATTGAGGCAGCAAAGCTTACACTTCACATGGCGGTGATTGGTGTGCTGCTTGCCATTGTGGTTGGGCTTGTCTGCAGCATGATTAAGTATTTCAGGATTCCTGTACTTCGTCAGATCGTGGAATGTTACATTGAACTGTCCAGAAATACACCATTGTTGATCCAGTTGTTTTTCCTGTATTTCGGTCTTCCGAAAATAGGGATTGTCCTCAGTTCAGAACAGTGTGCGATCACAGGACTGACCTTTCTCGGAGGCAGTTATATGGCAGAAGCTTTCCGAAGCGGCCTGGACAATGTTCCGCCCATTCAGGTGGAATCCGCATTAAGCCTTGGAATGAGTAAGAGTCAGGTATTTACAAACATTATCCTGCCCCAGGCGGTATCCAATTCTATTCCGGCATTCTGTGCAAATGCGATCTTTCTTATTAAGGAAACCTCCGTATTCAGTGCAGTAGCACTTGCAGACCTGATGTTTGTGACAAAAGACCTGATCGGAATTTATTACAAAACAGATGAAGCCCTGTTTATGTTGGTAATCGCATATCTGATCATACTTTTACCAATCTCACTTATCTGTTCATTTGTAGAAAGGAGAGTCCGCTATGCAGAATATGGGGATTGAGGTTCTTTTTAAGGGAATCAACTCATTAAGACTCTGGCAGGGCTTGTGGGTAACAATAAGAATTGCACTGATTTCCATGGTATTTTCCATAATCCTTGGATTTCTTCTTGGGATGGTAATGAATATCCCAAATAAAATCATTAAGTTTATCTGCCGCATTTACCTTGAAATAGTAAGAATCATGCCGCAGCTGGTGCTTTTGTTCTTGGTATATTTCGGAGCGGCCAAGCATCTGGGGATGAATCTTTCCGGTGAGACAGCGGCAATCATTGTATTTACATTCTGGGGAACTGCTGAAATGGGTGATCTGGTGCGAAGTGCGCTGATCTCCATTCCTAAACACCAGTATGACAGCGGATACGGTCTTGGATTAAACAAATGGCAGGTCTATCTTTATATTATCCTTCCGCAGACTATAAGAAGACTTCTTCCATCCGCAGTGAATCTTCTTACCCGAATGATCAAGACCACATCACTGGTAGCTCTTATCGGAGTAGTAGAGGTGTTAAAAGTTGGAAAACAGATCATAGATGCATCACGTTATACAAATCCGACAGCGGCCCTCTGGGTATACGGTGCAGTATTCTTTATGTATTTTATCATATGTTTTCCATTTTCCAGACTCTCCAGAGTACTGGAAAAAAAGTTTGCTGATTAATAGAGAAATGAGGATAAATGAATGGGACAGCCGATTTTAGAAGTAGAACATTTAAAGAAATCATATGTAAACAATGTTCCTATTCTGGATGATGTTTCCTTCTCTCTGCAAAAGGGAGAAGTGGTGGTGATCGTAGGACCTTCCGGATGTGGAAAAAGTACCTTCCTGCGATGTATCAACCGCCTGGAAGAGATTGACACCGGTGTACTGAAGCTTAACGGTGTAAGCTATGAGAAAGAAAAAAAGAATATAAGCAAAGTCAGAGAGAAGATAGGAATGGTTTTCCAGAGCTATGATCTTTTCCCGAATATGACAATTTTAAATAATCTTCTTCTGGCACCAATGAAAGTACAGAAAAGAAATAAAGAAGAAGTGAAAAAGGAAGCGGAGCAGCTTCTTGACAGAGTTGGTCTTCTGGATAAGAAAGATAATTATCCAAGGCAGCTTTCCGGTGGTCAGAAACAGCGAGTTGCCATTGTACGTGCCATGCTGATGCATCCGGAGATCATGCTTCTGGATGAGATTACAGCAGCACTTGATCCTGAGATGGTAAGAGAAGTACTTCAGGTAGTACTGGAACTTGCAAAGACAGGAATGACCATGCTGATCGTCACTCATGAGATGGAATTTGCCCGTTCCGTAGCAGACAGAGTGATCTTTATGGATAAGGGAAACATTGTAGAAGAGAACACTCCGGAACAGTTCTTTGATAATCCGGAGACTGACAGGGCAAAACAGTTCCTGAACAGTTTCCATTATGAAACAGTGAAAAAATAGAATAGAGGAAAACAGAATATTTTATAAATCCTGAAATGGATGATAATATCCATGAAATAGCAGGATATCATAAGAGCTAGTACATCGTTTCGTAAATAACTATACCAATCGCGTAGGATGCGGATTCGAGTGTGCTGGTATAAAAACGCAGGCGTAAAGATCAAAATCGGTGTATTCAGTGACAAGAATCCATTTGGATATGTAGATGAAAACGGTGATGTTCAGGGATACGATATTTACTTTGGAAAAAGACTTGCAAAAGACCTTCTGGGAAGTGAAGACGATGCAGAATTTACTTATGTAGAGGCAGCAAGTCGTGTAGAATATCTGCAGTCTGCAAAAGTAGATGTGATCCTTGCAAACTTTACAGTAACCGATGACAGAGCGGAGAAAGTAGACTTCGCACTTCCATATATGAAGGTAGCTCTTGGAGTTGTTTCTCCTGATGATGCGCTGATCAAAGATGTAAAAGATCTGGAAGGCAAGAAGCTGATTGTTGTAAAAGGAACAACAGCAGAGACATATTTCACAGATAACTATCCGGATATTGAACTTGTAAAATTTGATGAATACCAGGAAGCATACGATGCGCTTCTTGATGGAAGAGGAGATGCATTCTCCACAGACAATACAGAAGTACTTGCATGGGCTCAGCAGAATGAAGGATTCTCTGTAGGAATCGAATCTCTTGGTGATATTGATACGATCGCACCAGCAGTACAGAAGGGTAACACAGACCTTCTGAACGCAATCAACGATGAGATTAAATCTCTGGCAGATGAACAGTTCTTCCATAAAGATTTCGAAGAAACTCTGAAACCTGTATACGGTGACAACATCAATCCGGATGACCTGGTAGTTGAAGGTGGTGTTGTGGACAGCGAAGAGAAAGCTGAGGATGCAGATGCAGCAGAGACAGAAGATTCTGATGCAGCCTCCGATGACACTAAAGATGCGGAAACAACAGAAGAACCGGAAGAGACAGAGGCAGCAGACGCTGAATAAGCAGTGTAAATGCAGTATAAAAGTTATAATTTTGATATTCTCTAAAGTATTGATTTATAAACAAAATGAGACGCACTCCATTAGGACATTCCTGTGGAGTGCGTTTCATTTTGAGATAATGATCAATTTTTGTTTATTGCAAGTGTGTCAGATATTTCAAAATTCTTTCATTTTTGTATGTGACTTTGTAAATGGGAAAATGGTTACTGTTCACTCCGTTCACAGTAACGTAGCCAAAATTCATTCCAGATTGCCTGCGGCAATGGAATTTTGGCTTGTACAATAGCTCCCGGATGAATCCGTTTCGTCAGTTTTGCAATAGCTTCCTGCGGATCTGGCTGGTTATCCTGGTACCAGTCTACATAGGCAAGGCTCCAGAAAAATGTGTGATATCCCAGTTCTCTGGCCATAGACAGATTCTGTGTACTGTAGATGCCCTGTGGGGGGCGGTAAAATTTTGTCATTTCTTTTCCTGTAATTTCCCTGTAAATTTTTTCTACATCGGATAATTCTTTCTGAAAAGATTCTTTTGTGGAAATTTTTGACATATCCGGGTGCGTCATAGTATGATTGCCGACAATATGCCCTTCCGTTTCCATTCGTTTGATCAGATCTTTGTTTTCCGAAATGAAATTTCCAACCACAAAAAATGTAGCAGGTGCCTGATGTTTTTTCAGTGCATCCAAAATAGCAGGAGTATTTCCATTTTCAAAGCCTGCGTCAAAGGTGAGATAGATTTTCTTTTCTTCGGTATCTTCAGCAAAAAAGGCATTGTACTGAGCCAGTTCTTCTATCGTTGCATTTCCAACAGGACGTTTGCCTTCTTCCTGAAAACTGAGTCCCCAGTTGGAACTTTGGGCAGAAGCAGCAGTCTGTCTGGCAGTGTTGTGCGATACGATTTTTCCTATAGAGGAACCTATAAATGCACAAGCACAGAAAAGAAGAAAAATCTTGGTAAATCTGGAAGAGAAAATCCGAGTGGAAGATATGTATTTGAGATGCATAGAGAGTATTAACCTCAGAACGGAATGATATTAGTTTAATATATGAGAAAGAGGGGAACTATAGAAGCTGAATGACAAATAAAAGAGCCACAGATTTATATTTCATCGTGGCTCCTGTTAAGATTCTGTATCCAAGGGATGATACCTCACTTTCTGTAAAATAAATTATGAAATTGTATGAATTTGAATTATGAAATTAACGGTTCAACTTACTGTCCCATTGGTCTGTACCTTCCTTTTATAGTTTCATAGGGTAAATCGTTAAGTTTTCATTGGACTGTACCTTCTTCATGTAAATGAACGGTTACGTTTTATAATAGGGTAAATCGTTAACGTTTCATTGGACTGTACCTTCCTTATTTTGATTGAATGTCACTTTAAAAATAAGGTAAATCATTAAATTTCCATTGGACCGTACCTTCTTTAGAATGTTTAACTGTTACGTTCAAAATAAGATAAATCGTTAGGTTTCCATTGGACTGTACCTTCCTTGTTTGATAGGAACTACTTATAAAACTTAGTTGGATTTAAAAGCTTAAGTTCTTGGTGGTCCGTACCTGCCTTTCTTATAAGTCATGAATTTGAAACTTTGCTATTCTGGTGGTCTGTACCTCGCTTTCTTAAATTATGAAGAAAAGATTATGTTTTCGGTGGTCTCACTCCTTTACTTTTTTGTTTTTCGTAATCCCTTTTGTTTTATGAACTTAATATAACAGATAAAGAATGAAATGTCAAGAATGAAAATAGAAAATTTGCAAAAATATTTAAAAGATAATATTAAAATTATTTGCATTGATAAAATATTCTGAAAATAATAATGGATATAGACAATGCATAGCCGGAAGCATATTGGGTAAAAATATGGTTGTAAAGATATACAAGTCAAATTACGTTACTGTTCACGCCGTTCTCAGTGACGTATTTTGACTAGTACATCGTTTTCGAAATAACTATACCACTCACTTGTCTGCGAATCCGATTGCACAGGTCTAAAAGCCTCAGCGTATCCTACAGTGGAAGTAGAAGTAACAGTAGGAGAAGGTGTGATCGGGATAAATGGATATACGGGAAGGGCAATCGTCCCTTCGGGAGCTTCCACAGGAAAGTTCGAGGCAGTGGAGCTTCGTGACGGAGAAAAAGGCTGCTACACCGGACTTGGTGTCCGCAAAGCAGTGGAGAATGTAAATACAAAGCTGGCAGAAGCAATTCTTGGAGAAAATGCTCTGGATCAGTCCTATATTGATAAAAAAATCATAGAAACAGACGGTACAGACAATAAAAGTAATGTAGGGGCAAATGCGGCACTGGGAGTATCCCTGGCAGTAGCAAGGGCGGCAGCAGCAGCTCTCCGCGTTCCTTTATATCAGTATCTTGGCGGCTGCCATACCAGACAGATGCCTGTACCGATGATGAATATCTTAAATGGGGGTGCTTGTGTTATTATAATGACACAAGGCAGAACCCCTTATAATACAAGGGCTCTAGCGATTTAGTCCTAAATAAATTTCGTAACCAATCAACGAATTTATGAAGGAAAGGCCTCTCTTTTATAAATAACACAGTACAGAAGTAATAGAATTTCAGAACTCTGCTGAGATGTATTTACTATACCACGAAAGCGGTGATAATTGAATAAAAATATGTTTTGGACTGAATTAGCTCGCATGAGATTTATATCTCAGCTGTCTGATTCAGTCTTTTTATTTAACAAGAAAGAAGGGAAAGATTATGGCAAAAGTAATTTCTATTGTAAACCAAAAAGGGGGAACGGGAAAATCAGCATGTACAGCTAATTTAGCAGTAGGATTAGCACAAAAGAATATGAAAGTGTTAATCGTTGATGCCGATCCACAGTCTGATGTATCCGCAGGATTTGGATATCGTGATTGTGATGAAAGTAATGAAACACTTACAGCTCTTATGGATACAGTAATGAAAGATGAAGATATTCCTTCAGACTGTTATATCAGGCATCAGGCAGAAGGAATAGACATTATCTGTTCTAACATTGGACTGGCAGGTACGGAAGTACAGTTGGTAAATGCAATGAGCAGGGAATATGTATTGAAACAGATTTTATATGGTATCAAGGATCAATATGATGCAATTATCATTGATTGTATGCCATCATTGGGAATGATCACAATCAATGCACTGGCTGCATCAGATGAAGTACTAATTCCGGTTGAAGCGTCTTACCTGCCAATCAAAGGATTGCAGCAGTTAGAGAAGCTGGATCGTACTGTAGATGAGATTAGACGACGGTTTGGATATTTCAGTATACAGCGAGCGGCAATGTATCAGAATAAAGTCTTATCCCACTTAGACGCTGGTACGCACACGGTCCATCCACACAGTTATTTTCATGGGTAATTGGAGGGATAGATTTGAAAAAAGTATTAACCAGAAAACAGAAAGAAAGTTATCAGTGTATTTTGAATTATACGAAGGAGCATGGATACCCGCCGACAGTCCGGGAATTTGGAAAACTGATCGGAGTAAGATCAACATCATCTGCTTTTTCCAGAATCAAGCAGTTGGAGCAAAATGGATATATCCGCAGAATCCCGGCATCGCCAAGAGCAATCGAGATTTTATAGTGAGGTGTCGGCATGAACAAAGTATATGTAGATGTAGTGGCAGAGTTCCGGAAAGACGGACGGCTGGTTCCCATATTTTTTACATGGGAGGATGGAAGAAAATATAGTATTGACAGAATTTTGAAAATTGAGCGATGCGCCAGCAGAAAGGCAGGCGGTGTAGGAGTGATGTACACCTGTATGATACAGGGGCAGGAAAGCCACTTGTTTTACGAAGTGGATAAATGGTTTATGGAGAGAAAAAC
>PPYF01385895.1_pt1 | contig 16731 bp, 12 predicted proteins | sample 1559871 | NCBI WGS metagenome assembly PPYF01 (sample SAMN08240021, study PRJNA423297) | Human gut metagenome, whole genome shotgun sequencing project.
TACCCTATACCCAAGCCCTAAATCCCTACCATAGGGATTAGGGATGTAACCGCCCTCCGGTGCTCGGAACCGCTACGCTATAAGGTTGGCGGACCATCAAAGGTCTTCGCCATATTGTGCGGGATGGGACCGCCAGGGGACAACTTGCTATAACTTGCTGGTTGAGACCTCCATTTTTGTTCCTCATTGCAGTATCGCTCTGCGCTTGTCGCCACTCGAATGAGGAATATTTGCTTTATTCTACTTTTGAGAGGATTACTTCTGGGGAGGTTCCCATCAGGGTTATGGCGGAGTAATCCATATTACGTGTAATCATACGATTGCCTTCTTTACTAACTGTTCGGAATTTCCGAACAGTTGCTGACAGCATCAATTTTCTGAAGACTTACCTATTTGTCATATTCTTCTAAAAAGCGTTTGATCATGGAAGTTACGGCTTGCGGAGACCGCTTGACATGAACTATCCCCATAATTACAATTTGCTCGCCATCTATCAAATAATAGACACGGTTTGGAGCTAACAACAAGTGGCGTATAACCATATCCTGACCAGATACCCACGAAGTGTAGCGAGCATCATATATGCCATGTGTGGAATATTGAGCCAGTTCATCTGTCTTTTCCAAGATATTATGGAGAACTTTTTGAGAGGTTAATAAGCCAAAATGTTCTTCCACATAGTCCATGACTTCATCTAACTGCGTCAAAGCCAAGTCAGACCAAACTACTTCCATCCTCTTTTTGCTTTGATAAAAGACTCAACTTGCGAATTTGGAATGCAGCGACCTGCTCTATTTTCCTTCAGAGCATATTCTGCAGCCGCAATCATCACCTCACGTGGTATCCCATGAATCGAATTAGTCGACTCACTTATATCAACATCGCCCAAAGAAGACTCAATTTTAGCTATCAAGGAATATTTATCCTCAATGCTTAAATTCCTGATTTCATCCCAATAAGGAATGGTTCTATCTTGTGATACATTACTTATCAACATAATACATTCTCCTTTATTTTAATCTTTGTCTGCAAATTTACGACTTTCTTTCGTAATCACCAAGGAATTAAGAGAAAAAATGCATTTATTAACCTATACTTGGCTTAGGGCTAAACATTACAACACACAAAATGATTCTGCTTCCTTACCGGTTCTGCGGCGATAGTCATCACGCATTCGCTTTTCCATTTGTGCTGATTTTTATAACTTACTATAACATTTTACTCAGATAACTCATAGTTTTTTTATGCAACAAGATCATTCTCAACTAATCTTCTTCAACGACTTCGAGTAAATTTCTACTTATCGTAAGCGTTGCACCACTGATATACTTGATTTCACTGCCGATGACGGCTTTCTTGCCATTATAACTCTGTACATATGCTTCCACACCTTTCATGCTACCTGCTACCACTCGCACTTTGATTCCTTTCTTCAAAGGAACAGGGGCAGCAGTGACAGGCTCTTCATCATTCTCTACAAAATATCGATAGTTGGCAACAACCTGGTCGGGAATTTGATATATTTTCCTTTGACCTGGCATCGTCAGCATCTTATACACATCCGAACGGAAGCGGATTTTGTCAAGTTGTCTCGGAGAGACGTTACAAAAGATGAAGGTGGAAAGAAATAGCTTTTCTTTCACTTTTCGCTTATTGGAACGTTTGTCTATATAAACTACTTTTACCTTGGGAATCCAGTAATCAAACCAAACATGATTGTGATTAAGATTGATTCGTATAGAATCAGCTATTCTCGTTTCACAATTCACTCTCACTACAGCCACATACCATCCTGCATCAGCAGGTTTTTCAAGCCCTTCATTAGGCTTTTCCGGAACCTTTTTCTTAGCGTTTGCTTCACTTTTTGCCACGGCTTCGCCGTCGTCCCCTGCAATAGTGGACGTAACCTGTGAGTGTATATTTGTCTCTTTCATCATGCGAATCAAGCTCGTTTTTTGATGTCGTTCATCTGAATCTCTACATAAGAGACACAGAAAGTCTTTGCAAATATAAGATAATTGTTGGAAACTAGCAAATTATGCGTGTTAAAAAAAATAATTAAAATGATAGGGACACCTTCGTCTCTACCAAAGAAACAAAGATGCCCCTATATATAGTAAGGTATCAGATAATGTGGGTATAAAAGGATTATCAAAAAATAAGTATTGATATTTAAAAACCAGAATATACTATCTTACTGAAATCTTCTGACCCTTAGCCTGAGCACAGGACTGGGTAGATGCCTTCACAATGTAAATGCCGGATGGAACACGGAGAATCATTCTCTGCTTATCAGGCAACTGATAACTGTGAACCATCTTGCCATCCAATGTAAATACCTGAACCCTGTCGAGCTTCTCACCACCCAAGGCAGAAACAACGATCATGCCTGCAACTGGTGAGTAAACCTTCACCGGTGCACTCTGCTCTTCAGCCTCCATGCGGTCGATGCCGGTTGAGGTACGGGTCTGGGTGAGGAAGTATCTTCCGTGGTCACCCGCCTTCACCTTCACAGCCTCGCCATCATGAACTTCTGTAAAGCTTGCCGATGCAGCATCATAGAGATAAACCGGAGCATCGAGCTTGTTCACACCCTTCAAGGTGAGTGAAACCTCTTCTGCCTGCTGGCTCACGATACCGAGCGGAATCCAGGACAACTCAGGAACAGCATTCACAGCCACCGCCTCGTTACCGGCAACGGTATAAACCTGCGGAACATCCTTCAGGTTCTGATCATACAAGAGATCCACATCCTCCTGGTCATCATAGTCGGCAGAAGCCTCCGGACGCAAAGCGATGCGTGCCTTTGAGGTCTGGCCGCTGGAATTCTCTGTCGTTGCTTCAATGCTCTTGACATAGTCTGATGCCATCAGAAGGCCAGGAGTGATAGTGCGGTCAACATACATCGCAGAAGTGAACCTTACATTTTCTACCGTTTTTCCATCTTTCTTCTTGACAAAGAACGACTGGGTAGGCTGGATAGCGTAGTTCTGCTTATCCAATTCTGCATTGGAAATCGCCTTCACCTCGCCATTCTCTACCATCCATATTGCCTTTTGCAAACCAGTATTAGCCTCGAAGAACTTAGCCATCGAGATAGAACAGGTATATGGATTGGCCACGAGATAGAAACCGCTGTTGTTATCAGTTCCTAAACTCTGAGTCTTCTCTGCGAGATGCTTCTCTTCGTTATTGAAGGCAACGAGAAGTTTACCATAACCATTCTTCTTATCAACAGGTACAGGTTTACCACCAGGAGTTGTTGATCCATTATAATCGAAGTACTGATAGCTGGTATCTTCCTTTGGCAAACGGAGGAGCGCATTTGGCAATTTAGAACCATCAGCAGGTTCCTTTGGCAAGAGCGCATTACCCGCCTTGATAGAGAAACCACCGAAGGTTCCATCTGCGGCATAGCTCTCATCCACCCTATTATATACATGGCTCCAATAGCCGAGATTCATATCAACATTTTCTGGAGCAGCTACACTTGGGTAATGAGATGCAGGATAATCACTCTTAGGTGTGATTTCCTTCACATCACTCTTCATCCAAGCTCTCTGATAAACCGGATACTTGCTCCGGCTATATATATTCGTATCAAACGTGATATCCGTAAACGCCTTGGTTTCCTGTCGTCCATCCTTTGCTGGCACATACATATCACCGGCGTAGATATACTGCAGAGGCGAAGCCATGGTGTACCACCTGTTAGGCTCCAGCTCTTTCTCTACCCAAGCCTTGTCATATACCAGATAGCACTGGTCGCGAAGCTCGCCCTGAGGCTTGAAGTAAATCTGATGACAGGTATTGCCATAGAACTTCTCGCACTTCAGATTACCTGCTTCCAATCCCTTATTGGCATCTGCCTCATTCCAGAACGCCATGATGTCATACTGGATATACTTCGTAGCTTCATTACCCTTGCCATTGGTCAGCTTGGTAGCAATCTGATTGGTGCTACGATAAACGATATTACCGAGGTCAGGGAATGGCAAACCATTCAGATTGGCAATAGTGACCTTGGTAAACTTCATTGGCACATAGCTGTTTTGAGTAGGAATCTCTACCTTCGATGCAGATGCTGTCGCAGAAATTGTACTACCATAAGTCTGATAATCGGTATAATCCTTATCATACAATTCAGTAGAAGATGAGCGATGCCAGTTGGCATCATTGTTCCAGTTGGCATTCATACCGCCATCTGCAGTAGGAGTCCAGGTAATGAACTCCGGTACTATCTTCAACTTGAGATAAGACTCGCCAGGGCAATTGGTAGTTCCCTCAGAAGCTGTTCTCTTCTCGTAAGCGAATCGGAGTACATAGTAATATCCCTCGTGGAAATTAGCAACTGCATCATTTTCAAACTTGAGGTTGAGAGTAGTCTGAGTCTTTTTATTAAAAGCAGGCAGCTCTTCGTTCTCCAATATTGCAACCTGAGTATTCAACTTCGTTTCCCATAAAGGATCGTTTGTAGATGCAACAATTACGCTCTTCGACTTAACAGCAGGGGCTTTACTATCATCAATGAAAGTAAGTGGCTCAGTTATAGCTGTTCCATCTCTCATCGTAGCACTATGAAGAGGTATCTTCAAATATCCATTAGAAGCCTTCAACTTCTCCAGCTGTGGCAAACCGATACGAAGCGATGCCTCATAACTGCCGTCATTGAATGGATAATCCACATCATTGAAACCGAAGTTAAGCTGTGGACCATCCAGCATCACACGCAATGGGACAGGTATTGCACCAGAACACAACAGATAGGTCTTGCCATTGATTGTATATGGAATGTAGCCATCTGCATTCTGAGTTCCTTCAGGCAACATAAAGATATTATGAGTCACACCCAAAGGAAGCTTATCCTTGCTGATAGTGATTTCGTTGCTGGCTGTTTCGTTCAGCTTGTTGGTAGCTACTAATGGATCATCGATATACCAGATGAAGTTAATACCATCCAATGTTATCTTACCACCTGTATTAGGGTCAGTTGTAACCAATTGTCCCTTGATTGTAACAGAATAGCTTCCTGCTTTATCGCAAGGAATCTTATAATCCGTTACAATATTACCATGTGTATCAGTAATGATTGGATGCTGGCTAACCATTTCAAACCAGTTACTGTACAACGAGCAGACTTCAGCAGGTGAACCCCAATTAGAGTTGCCAGTTGCGTCAGGAGTTTCTGTAGCTACAGATACGTAATACTTCTTACCTACTTCAAGAGGATAATCTCTATTACTGATAACGATATAAGTTTCACCTTCACTATCCTTCTCAATCATAGGAGTACCATCTATAGTATACTGATTGCAAGTTTCCTCTGAATCGAATACGTCAACAGCTCCATATTTATTGCTCTTGTAAGTAATATTCTTTGAATCATCTGTAGCATGCTTCTGTATCGTCTGATAGTAAGGATTACTCTCATCATTACCTTCTACAGGCTTTCCATTCTCATCGACAAAACGGAAGTATATTTTAGTCTGTCCTTTATGTCCGGTAATCGCATTCAAGGTCTCGTGGATAGCACGTATCTTCAGCTTGATGGTTCCAGTTGTAGCACCGTTACATACCGGCTTTTCCTGAATCACCTGAACCTTAGCCGGCGCAAGATACATACGGATATCATCTACGGCATAGTCGGCACCATCAGTATTGCTACAGTAATTATCAATCTCCAATCGGAAATCTGAATACTGCTCTACATTTGACTCTTTTTGCAAAGTAATCTTACCATATACCTGGTACCAAGTTGCCGGTTTCAATTTTTCTACATTAGTCTTAAAATCACCAGACGCAAAACTATGTATCAGGTGTTTTTCAACAATATCATCATTGACATTTCTTTTAACACCAAATAGTTTAAACATAATCTGTGGCTTAGTATCCGCTTTAGTCATGTCAGCAACACCCGCTGTGAAGATAAGTTGCTGTCCTGTACAGAGATCTGCCGTGAAATCTGCAGCGGCGATTTTTCTACTTTCGTCTGATGCATCCACATAAAGGAAGTGGCCATACTGAGAACCATTGGTTATCTCATAAGTCTTATCATATAATTGTCCACTTTGCCACCAAAGATATCCATCTTTAAGTGTCTCACCATTACCGGAAATACCATTAACATTGGCAGATTTATACAAGCAATAATCTCCATGAAGTGGAGAATGACCGATTTCCCCCAGGTTAACCCACCAAGAAGCATCGCAGTCAATCAAATCACGATATACGAAACTATAAGCACGGCGATCCCATTTAGATGGTAATCGGTCCTGGTTGTCATCCGGACTTGTAGGAGCAGACACAGTCTGTTCTACATCATCATCATCAAATGTAATTGGCTTGGTAGCCATTTTATAATGCTCGTCAAGATAACTAATCAGTCTGTTATTTAATCCAGCCTTAGTTATCTCATCTTTAGTCATCGGATGATTATTCATGAATCGAACATCAAAGTTGGCTATAGGGCAACGATGATTTTCTTCATCCATAGCATACGCAACGATGAATACAGGATCTCCGTATTCAAATGTAAAGCTCTTCAAAGATCCATCCATAGATACAGACGCCCACGGTAGTTTTCCAAGATTTTCCATCGTTAAATCAAAGAAGCGTTTGTCTGTTGTTCCTAAATTGCGACAATAAGTCTTGGTCTTATCGTATGCCCACCATTCAATCTTAGTTGCCTTGCATAATTTATTTTTATCGAAGTTGGATTCTACAAGTTTGTCCTTTTCATCTACATAATATACTCGATTCGTGAAACCTTCTGAAGAACCATTTTTCTTATATATAACATCAGCCAATGGATGGAAATAATATTTCTTTGCATCTGATAAATCCAGTCGAAGAGTAACAACAGAAGAACTTTTATCCTTCATACCAACTGTTATATACTTACCATCCTCATAAGTTCTATAACCTGCTCTTTCAAGATTTTTGCCAATAGCAGTATTCATAATGTCGTCTGCTAACTTCTTGGCAGAACGGATATGGAAAATGTATCTGATAGAGAGCGTTGGCTCATGTACAAGATAAGTTCTTGTTGCATCCAAACCATCAATATAACGGCTCACATCACAGGCGATGTCTTCACCAGCCCACCCTTCAGATGAAGCTTCTGTTGGTGCAGTATATGTAACACCGATATTATCGCTACATGGTTTATCTGCCTTTTGAAGATTGTAAGCAAACAAACCATAGTTCTTTCCTCCTGATATTATAGAATTCAGAAGAGTCGGTTTTGTTCCAGAGTTTTGACGTAAATTATTACTAGCTAAATCTGTCTTTAAATCATACCATCTGAAATAGCCTTGTGGTTCAAGATCTTTTCCGCTATTTTCATACTCATCGAATGGCAGCACTAACTCTACTTTCTCATTAGCATCTTTCACATAGACATAATACTCCCATTCTGCAGTCTGCTGCATACCATTTTCAAATGCAGTATTAGCATGGCCTACATAATGATTGAAAGGCATGCTATACTTTGTTTCCAACGTAATATTATACAATGCATTCAAAGTTGGCTCTTTCTCAACAATACCATATTGAGTAGTCAATTCAGAGATATTTTTGGAAATAACAAAAGATAATTTTATGTTATCCCAAGACTCATCACTAGGCAACTCTAAGGTAACATCCAAGTCTTTTGCTTGGATTGAGGAACCTGTATTATTAAAGTAAATATAGTCAACATCATTACGCTTCTGTATTTTTTCTGAAGAGACTGTAAGTTTATCTACTTTGGTGCCATCTGTATGTTTTATAGTCCAACGTATATAGAAGTCCTTAATATCTTCTTTAGACGGAACACCCAAGATAGATTTAATCTCATCATATATAGAAGCACCACTGAAGATACATTTGTTTTCTTCTTTTAAAGCATAAGTAGATTTCACCAAAGTAGGAGCAGTTGCCTTGGTGAAGGTTACAGCATCAACATCACTCTGAGAATAAAGCTGATAAGTTCTGGTTATATCAGCAGTTTCTTTATCTGACTCAAAATCATTACTATTTGAAGCCTTAAAGATAATTTGATACCCAGATAAGTTTAATTTGTCATTAGAAAAAGTGAAATTAAAAAGATTTTCTTTATCACCCCATTTATAAACTTTCTGTGAAAACATATAATAATTTCCACTTTTTTTTACTCCTCCTTCAGTATAATCATTAGGAACACCATCAGGAGAAGTTTTTCCCCATCGAGCTAAGCCAAAATTATCTAAAGAAACTTGATTGCCATCTTTATCTTTAAAATAAATCAAAGCATAATCGTATGCAAAAGCATTATTCTTCCACATGATGTCACATAAGTTAATGTTAACCTTATGTAATCATTTAAAAAGACATTCTCTCCCCATATAGCATTTGGCAGCAATGCAAGCATTGCTACCAACATATATCTCATTACACTATTAAAAATCTTAGACTTAAACATAAGCTTCAATGTTTTTTAATATAAGTATTATTGTTTTGTTCTGAAATAGTAACTCTGTCTCGTATATTTACGAGCAGCAGCATAGCTTCTTAAATCCTTGGTGAAAAGTATCTTATATATAAGTTCTTTTCCTGAGGCACCTGGCACAGGGACGGTGACCTTGTAGAGGGCACTCTGCTTGTCGGCAGCATCATCATTGAAGGTTCCTTCGAAATAGCCGGTGGTTGAATTCCATGATGGAAGAACTTTAAACACCTTATGGGCATTCGCAGTAGCAGCTGCGGCATCAGCCATACCATTTTCTTGGATCAGATCCCATTTTACATTGGCATTATCGATGCTTCCAGAAATAGCGGAGTCATCAGCCTTTACTACCTTTGGCTGGATATGGAATTCCTCTTCCGGGTAATAACAGGTGTAGGAAAGCGTGGTTCCGTTATCTCTTATGGATGGATAGAGACCGATGGCAGAGAAGGACTGAACATCAAACTTCAACTTGTAATCATCTAATTTGATTTGAAGAATGTGATGATCGTTGCGTGCTATCGTTGTCCAATCCTGGAACAGGGCGTAACGCTTGACTCCTGCTGATGTTTTCAGGTTGATGATGAAATACTTGGAAGTATTACCCGCCTTACTTTCATTCACATAGAATGAAACTTCATTCTCTTTTATATAATCTGATGTATTCACTGCAATCGTCTTTGGTGAAGACAATGTATATGTATAACTATCTGTTGTTGCCTGATCTACCAGATTCGGGGAACATACCACCTGATCATGATCTGCATCGGTATGATTTGGCAGCAGTTTGATATTCTCCTTATCTCCATTCTCACTACTATTCTTTGTAATATCACTGATAGTAATATCTTTGATTACCAAATCCGTTTTACTTGGATTCTTAAACTTTAATGTAACCTTTGCCAGCATTCTTACTACCCAAAGATCTTTTTGGGTTGGATTACCTGTAGCATCTATCGTTACTTCCTGCTTATTACTCATTGGAATGCCATTTTTGGTAACATCGAAGCCATTACCATTCATCTTCCATTTCATGTTGTCGAAATTTACAGTAGCATCTTTGGCAATGTCTAGTTCTTTAGCTGTAAGATTGGCGAAGGAATAAACCTGATAGGTTTCACCCTTGACAAGATTCTTGATAATGACATCATCCTGGATTCGTTTATCTGCCGATACATCCGTATTCTCTGCATAAGAAACAACCTTGTTGTCTTTCACAAAGGCTACTACCCAGCTCTTCATGTTTTCTGCATCTACGCCTTCATTCCACAACGTAGCTCTGGTTCCAGAAGAAGGAGCTGTAGAAAGAGTCATGTGGACGATAACCTTGTCGCCTGGGTTATCGCCTCCATTGCCTCCCAATATAGAGTCAGCATTATCTGTGGAGCAAGCCGAGATTAAGGCTAGCACCATCAGAATCAATGCCGTATGTATCGTTTTCATCGTTTTCATTTTCTCTGAAAGTTTAATTTGGAACTATACTTTCTGTTTATCTATTTGTCTTTACATTGTGGTCTCTTCATGAGTATAGGTTGCCCATTTTCTCACGTTGAGGGTTACCTTCAGGCCCTTTCCGGTAATTTTATCGATACGAACGCGATAGATGTTATTGCGGACTATGCCGTAATGCATTGGGTCATCAGTTGTACCATTACCCGTAGGGTCGCTATGGCGAATGACATAGGTATAAGCCTTGTCTTTTCCTTTCGATTCATGACCAGCTATTGGCTCTATTTTTGTTGCATCCCAGTCTTCTGCCTCATAATACTTACCCTTAAAGACAAGACCTGTAGCATATTTCTCATTATTATTAAAAGAGGTGTTCTCTTTTATGTAATCGAGGATATAATAAGCAGTCTCTGGATCGTACGGCTTTGTACCACTAGCCCTTGAACCACTAGAATACGAATGGGTCTTTCCAGCATCACGAGTCTGATAAAAAGATTCATAAGAAGCTTTTGCCCAATTCTCGTTAGTATTTTTAGGATAATTAAAACTAGCCAAGCTCTTATCTTGAGATGTTGGATCTACAACATAATTGGTGTTCTGCTTGTTGCCATCAGCTTCTTCCAGCCCCAGATACTTTAAATTTGCTAATGATGCATCCGTAGCTGTGCGTCGGAAGACATATTCCTTAGAGGTCAACACATTATAAGGACGAACGTACTCTAGCACAAAGCCACCGATTATATCGGTTCCTGCCGTCTGGGTAACATTATAGCAATAGTTGCACAGATGGGTCTTGTCATCTAACTTATAACGCTGAACATGGGGCATAATATCTATTCTTGCTGCCAGACGCTCAATCTCGTGATTAAAAAGATAAGGATCATCTTTTGTTCCACTACCGGTTTTCTCAGTTAAAGAACTCTGTCCACGTGAAGACATCACGAATGCTGAAAATCCGCTTAATTCTCCTTTTTTGGTAAAGGTAGCATCATCGGTGCGCTTAAAAACATCAGTAATCAACTGATCTCGCACTTCTGATAACTTACGACCACGATAATCTGATAAGTCCCCAACATTAGCGATGACCAGGAAACGAAGATTGGTATCTTTCAAAAACTTCGGATCAACCTCTACAGCTAAGGTACGTTTGCCATCAGGAGTTACAGTTGGGAAATAGATTACACGATCTATGGTAGTTTCGCCATCTGTTAAATCTGTCTTGTCTGAATGAAAGAACAGCATAGACATATTACTTACTGCTCGCTCATATGTTTCTCCTTTATGATCACCATTGCCCTTTTCTCCTCCAAAAGGGGTTGGTTCAAAAGTTTTATCATCATCTGCTCTTGTTGTTTTAGAGTCCTCACCAGCTACGTTTATTGAAACTGACAAAAACACTTTGCTATTGTCATTCTCAACAGGCAAATCGCTAGTAGTGTCGCTCGCACAGGATGCGAACGGCATCACCAGCAAAAGGGCTAGCAATGAGCGGATTATCGCTTTCATCTTTAACATACACTATCTTTATTTATATAGACTTACTATGAAGCCTGGTAGAACTTATTTTCCGAGTTCTTCGAACTGGATGCGCTTGCTCCAACTCAGTACATTCACACTGATGGTGATGTAGCAATACTTGAGCTTGCCGCCCTGGATAAAGAACTGAAGTTTGTAATCGTAGGCACGATCTAGGAATTCCTGTGCACTGTAACTGTACTCCTCACTGGTACGGAGACGACTCAAGAGGTCTGGCAAATCTACATTCACAACCTTTGTTCCGGTTTCTTTATTGGTGATAATGAGTCGGCCATCCTGGTTGTAATCTTCGTGCTTCAGAATGCGGGAGGTCATAAAGTCGGCATGGGCTATCTTGCCCCGCTCGTCCTCATCTACTGTATTCCATGTGGCATGAGGGGTATAAATGAGTTTACGGCTCTCATCGAGAGAGTTATCCCAAAGGATGCGGGCATTATGGTCTTCGATGGTCATCGTGTAATCATTGACATCCATATCTTGTGGAGAGTCTAGGTCGCGCAGCGCCACGTTGATCTTCTTGGTATCACGCACCAGAGAGATGGTTGCATAAGAAGGTTTTGTGGATGAAACCTCTACTGCCTCCAGCAGTTTACCATGCCAGAGGGTATCGAGCGGAAGGCTGTTGTTGACAACCTCATCATACTCACCCTTGTTTTCATGGTCGAGATTCACTTCCAGTTCCTGCATCTTATCTCCTGTAGCCGATGGAGTGGTACGAACGAACTTGGCACGGCCTGAAGTTAACTGGTCGGCGTAAGCATTCTGTCCGGCAAGGGCAAGGAACTGATATTTACCTGGCTGCAGGTTCTCGACGTGCATCACATAATTTGGGTCTTTGAGAGGCGATGATAGCGCAGAATTCGTCTCGGTCTGTTGGGTTATATAGTTTCCGTTCTCGTCGAATACATACAGCGTTACCTGTCCAACATGGTCGTTGAACATGTCGGCACGCTGTAGGTTATAATCATACTTAAACTTCACATATACACCATTAGGACAATCGCTGTAATCCTGGTGCCACATATCGTGGCATGAGGTCGCGACGGTCAGGGTCATGGCAGCTGCCATGACACCCTTTAACCATTTATTTATCTTCTGCGCTATCATATCGCTAATCAATTATTGTTTTCTATATTTTATCTTATAATGTATTTACATCTTAGTGCAAAGTAGCACCCTGTGTACGCGTAGCCCAAGAGAGGACGTTGATACGTACTGCAATGTAAGACTCAAGTTCATCATCAGTTGTACCGGTCAACGCAGGAACTGTAGCAGAGCCCAAGCCCTTTACATCCTGTACAGTAATATCATACCAGTTGTTACGGAGAACGCCATAACGGCCAAGCCAGTTATTCTCTGCAGTCTTAGTACCATCAGGATAAACAGATCCAGGCTTAACATCTAATTCACCATTTTTCCATGGAGTCAAATCGTCACCAAAATGCTTGATGCGAACAGTATAATAAGATACACCATTCTTATAACATACGACAGAACCAACTGCAGCCTTTACATCTTCAAGATAAGTTGCAGGCAAAGCGGCTGGAGAATCCTTTAACTTTTCTGATTTTACAGTCACACTAGTCAAGTTGATTACACCAGCTGCATCATTGTCGAAAGTTAAGGTAAGATCATCTTCACCTATTGATGTAGTTTCATTCTTAGCATTATCTTTAACCCAACCTTCTTCAACGCTCAAGAACTTATTCTTTATCAGTTTTTCCAACTGTGTTTTATCAAACAATGTTGTTTGATCACCACCAACAATATAGAAATCCTTACCACTATTCAACTTAGCCTTGATTGCAACAAGAGTAGTCTGATTCTCATTCTGATGTTTTACATTAAATGTATTCTCAAAGCAATACTGAGGATTTGCATCTCCATAAGCATCTTTAAAATCAGCTTCTGCAACACGCTGTAAACCAGTAGCATCTGTATCATAATTCATATCTTGCGCAAAATAGGTACGATATAAACCAGAAGCAATTTGTGTATGACCGACAAAACGGTAAGGGTTTGTTGTACATTTTTCGTTAGCATAACCCATCCAATCAGTAAATCCCTTAGTTGAACGAACCAAATATGTTGTAGGATTAGTATTATCAATAGCCCAACCAGAAATGGCAAAATCAACTTTATCTGTAGTACCATTATCAGCCTTGGCTACCTCTCCCTTATTAAGGGTCACCTTAGCTACTCCACGCTCAACATAAACCTCAGCAGGTGTACCGAGTTTTGCTTCAGCTTCAGTATCGTAAATTTTATCAGTCAGGTCTGTCAAAGTTGTAACTGTTGTACCAGCAGCTGGAACAACAGAACCACCCTGACTATTAGCTAATGGAGCATTGGCCATATAGAATCCGTCCTTTGTGAGAGTCTTGCCATTTGTTGCATCTGTTTTTGCTAAAAATTCAGCATAAGTACCAGTAAAGTTAGTATTATTTACCTTCAAAGAACCATCTTCACCAACAGAAAGTGTACCGTTATTATTAAGAATTACCAAAGCTTTAGCATTAGTAATCGATTTTGTAACCTTCTGTACAATCTTCTTAGACTGTGTTGTGATGTTATCATCAGAAGTACCAACATTCTGCCAAGGAGCAGTACTTAACGTATGTGCTTCAACAAAAGACGACTTCCCTTCAGTAGCACCACCAGTGAACAAAATAAGAGTAGCGTCATGTACTGAATACTCTTTTGCCATGCCATCGTTGAAATCATCATTAGCACGAGAGCTGCTACCAGACTGGCTAGGCAGATTAATTGTAAATGCCACATAGCCATTACCATCCTGATTAGCAGGAGTGTTACCACCATTCAGGTCATTACTACTAGGAGGGCACTGAAAAAGTAAAATCCACTTTCAGATTGAAAGTTAATGACGGATAAATCGTAGTTTTATCCTTCTTTTTCATTCATCTAACACGTTATATTTGAGGTATTTTCTGAAGTTTACTTAGAAAATTTTGACTGGTTCAGGAGACTGTCCCAAGCCAGAGCAGTGCCCTGACTCTAAGGAACAGCTATATGAACCTAAACAGACAGTATGTATAACTTTATAGATTCTGTAAATTTTCTTTTGCAGAAGCAACACCAGCCTTGGCAGCCTGCTCCAGATAATAACGAGCTCGCTTCTCGTTGCCCTTCAGCATCTCATAGACACCTCGGGCATTCTGGGCATCGGCACTGTTTCCTGCCTTGTCGAGATATGATTTCGCATCTTCTGCATCACCGGCATTCAAGCGGGTTATGGCTGCATTCAGATTCGCTGTCTCATTCTCTGGGAACATGCGGACGGCAATCTCCATCACATCATTAAACTCCTTGCTGCCTGGCTCGTAAGTCTGGGCTACCAGGAACATCTCCTCCTGACTCAACTGCTGTGGCTTGGTCTTGATAATCTCCTTTGCCTCTTCCACATCAAAAGGTTTCACCTTATAAGTAATGTGGTAGTCGGAATGACGGAGTGCCGGATACCAGGTGTCGAGCATAAAGCGATACTGTGAAGGATACTGCTTCTTAATCTTCAACTCGCGGGCATCAGGATTCAGACTCTTATCATCAATAATCGCCAGAATGGCACTCTTATGCTCCAGGTTGCTACCTTTAATATAAGCTATCAGTCCATCCCAATCCTCTGGAGTAGAAGAAACCGTAAAGAGACTGTTAGGCAACTTCACCATGCGGCGAACATAATCGGTAAGCGTCTTAGCACGGTTCTTTGCCAGATAATCATTATGGGTGTAAGGACTCTCAGGTGAAGCATAACCATGAATATTGATGCCGCTCACTTCGAGATTCTTATCTTCCTTCAATGCATTGATGGTGCGGATGATGCTATCCAACTGTGCAGGATTACGGCGATAATCTGGATGCAACTCTATGCGGTCTACAGGGAAATCAATATAGGCGCGCTTATCCAGATGACGGACCTTGATTGCCTCTACCTCCGGACGGACGAAAGAAGCTACCGGCTGGCGACGACGAGTGATGGTAAAATCAGTACCATCCTGCAAATCACCACAACCGCAGAGGTCCTCGTGAATTTCGAGATCGTAGTTCCTTACCTTGGAAGACAGAGGAACGGATGCCAGATACTTCACGGTCTGCTGCTTCTTGTTGTCTCGCTTCACCACGAAAGCCTGAGGAGAAAGCTGCAACTGTTTCTTTCCAACCCCTCGGTCAAACATGATCTGCTGTCTTCTACCGTTGATAACAATCTCAGGCATCTTGAGCAACTCTCCCTTATGCTTGATAATCGGAGTATACACAAGCTGGTTGTTAGTAGGGAGATCCAGGGAATCGAGATTCAGATCCATCATAACCGTAATCAGGTCACTGTGATGAGACATCTCTACATGAGATACCTGAATCTTATCGGCAGCCAACTTGAGACTCTTGCAATCCTGGGCTGCAAGAGGCATAGCCATCAAAAGAGAGCTGAATAATAATATGTAGTTCTTAAATTCTTTCATACTCATAGATTATATTTAATGAGTTACAACATATAAATAAGAGAAATGGCTGCCTTGGTAGGACCCACATAGTTGTCATGAGATGACTTCTCCTTCTCGCCACAGGCACCGCACTTGAACTTGTCGTACTGGATATAATCATATCCGAAACCTACAGAGGTTTCCAGGTTCCAGTGCTTGGAAAGAGGCCATTGATAACCAGCGGTCACACCACCACCTACATACCATCCCTCATAGCGATGATTACGTAGAGATTTGAAAATACCTAGGGGTAGCTTCACTCCTCCTGCATTAAACTGTCCGCCCATGGCATGAACACCCAAGAACCAGCCATTGAAGCTCTGGCAGAACCAGTAACGATATTCTGGTTGCAAAAGCCAATGACGGAGGCTTGACTGGTCGCCGCCGGACTGTTTCCAAGGATTGAAGCCAAAGAATACCTGAGCGGTATGCTTCTTGCCTAAGGCAGTCTCGACACCGAGATTAGGAGTTGTTGTAGCCCAATATAAGAGGTTGGACTTGACTCCCGTGTTTTGCGCATAATTAGCTAGTGATACAAATATGAGTAACACTAAAGCTAAAATTAATCGTTTCACCATCTATTAAAAGAGTTTAGTTAAGTCTATTTATTTATTTCGCTTTTATTATATAAATAGGTAATTATAAAATTAACCGTTTACATGATAGTTCGCATTTTCTTGGGGCAAAAGTAATAAAAAGAAATGAATAGGGGGAGGCCGTCCGAAAACTTAATTAGGGAAGCAAACAACTGAATTGAGCATTTTTCTTTTGCTCTTTATAGTT
>PPYF01622067.1_pt1 | contig 16725 bp, 8 predicted proteins | sample 1559871 | NCBI WGS metagenome assembly PPYF01 (sample SAMN08240021, study PRJNA423297) | Human gut metagenome, whole genome shotgun sequencing project.
TCATGACAGTGCCTGCCGTTACCTTGGCAAAAGATACAGCCGGTACCAACACACGTCCTCCATCACCCCAACTAATATCAAGCGGACCAGCCCAAACTGTTTCTTCATTGGCAACTACAAGAACATCATAAGCAATTTCACCATTTGAAGAAATCAGTTTTAGGCTATAAGTTCCATCCAGCTCAGCCGGTACATTCAACATCAATACCCCTTTAGCTGCATCATTGATATACTGAACAGCAGCCTCATTCAGCAATACATTTGTCAGCTTATCAGCATTAACAATCTCAAGTTCCACAATTCGTCCCCGAACCAATTTGTCAGGCAATGCCGGCAAATAGGCACATACCGGTTTCTCTATTGTCAAAGACGGTGCTTCCACAGATTCACCATTGGCCATCTTCAAGAGTAAGGCCCCGGTTTCAGCAGTTGTGGGTACAGTCAAGGAAATGGCAGTAGCGGTGGCATCGGATACGGTAACCTCCACATTACCACTGAATACAACAGCCGAAACTACATCCATATTTACTCCTTTGACAGTCAAAGCCTCTCCTGCCGGGACCGTCGCCGCACTATAAGAAATGTTTTCCGGCTTTGCCGTTGCAATATCCATATTGGTACCTTTCAAGGTAATCATATCTCCACCACGCAAGTTTACAGCAGGAACAGCCACTACGTTCGAAGGCGTAGCTACTACAACAGTAGCGACCACAACTTTTACATCCGAAGCAGGAAGTACCGTAACTTCTCCGTCCGAGACATTATCCGGCAATGTAAAAGTAAGTTCATCTCCTTCGGAAGAGGCAGTCATCGTAAATTCAACTTCATCCCCATTCGGCATCTGCACTTTCTTCACCAAATCAAAGTTTTCACCAGAAACTCGAATGACATCCCCCGGCTTCTTATCTACCAGGTCGAGTGGAGCCTCTACCGATGGCAAAGTAACCTCCAGTTCCCCTTCAGAATAAATCCAATTGGGGATTTCAGCTCCATCAGACAAGATGAACTTACCGGTCTGAGCAGAATCAGGAACAATAACTTTAATCTCCTGACGGCTTTGACTGACAAACTCATCAGCAGGCACTGTTACCTCGTCAGCAAATATCACTTCTTTAATCAAATTCAAATATTCACCAGTAATGGTCAATTCACTACCAGGCTTTACTTCTGCCGGTGCAAAAGCCTCCAAAGCAATCGGCTCCGTAAATGTCAACTCGGTTTTTGTTGTAATATCCCCTTTCGGAGTCTTCAAGACAACCAACCCCGGCTGGGCTGTCTGAGGTACAGTGACACGGATTTCCGTATCACTGACTACTTCGATGTCTGTTATATCGTCGCAACCGGGAATAGCGACCGCAGTCACTTTATCCATGCCACTGCCTAGGAAACGGAGTACACCGCCGCGGGATACGGGACTCGGTCCGAATACATTCAGACTGATTCCCCCTTTATATTGGTTGGTATCTTCATCATCCCCATTGTCGCAGGCCGTAAACGTCAAGCAACTGAAGAGCATCAGGCACATCATCCACAGTGCCGGAAATTTATATGTTTTATTCATATCAGTATTCTATTTAAAAGGTTATTCAATAGGTACCACACGGATGTTGTCAATCATAATCACCGGATTGCAATCCTTACCTTCCACACCACCTGCCCAGACAAAGAATGTCAATCCGGTCAGCATAGTCTTGTCAAAAGTTCTATCACACTTATTACCTTCATGCGTCTTGTTGAACTCGGACAGATTCATGGAAACGGTTGTCCATTTACCACCCGTATCATACGAACCCGTATTCTTCCAAGGCAACCACAAACCGCGCGGCACATTCGTATCACTAAAATAAGCATTAGTTCCCGTCGCATAAGTCACCACATCATTACCCGTAAACATCACTTGTAGAGCGCAAGACTGCCACGGATTGGAAGAAGGAATATTCACCTCGAATTTCAGTTGCAAGCCATTGACGCCATACTCCTCGAGCAGTTCTGCAAACTCAGGACGTGCAGAAAGTTCGGGATAACCGGCAGACGGTTCCGGCCAATAGTCAGGAGCATTGTCCGGAAGAATAAAGCTGACCGCAGTCTTGGTTATGTTCGTAATATTAGTCACTTCCACATTACCGGCCATCGTAATGGTCAGCGGCACATTCGGGTCATCAATGAAATAGTCACCAATCAGTGTCACCTCACTACCCGGCTTTGCAAACTCACAAGAAATGGAGTTCACGGTAGGAGCCGGAACCAACACCTTGAAATCATAATCTATGGTATCCTTTGCTTTGGTCACCATATAAATCTTATCAGTCACTACCGAAGGAATCTCTTTCGGAACATCTACCATAAGTGTATGGTCAGTGATGTAACTGGTATTAAGTATCGCCTTCTGGTCATTGAAATAGAGCTCGTAAACACTCCGCAGATTTTCACCGACCAGACAAATCGTATTCGCCATATAAGCCCCCGTCAGCAAAGAGTCTGCCGCTGCCGGATCAGGGACACGAACATATTTCAAGGTAGGCTTTCCCCCTGCCACTTCATATTTATCCGGTTCATCCTCACAAGCCGCCATGGAAAAGCCTGCTACAACAACAGCTGCCGCGAAGAACCAATTCGTATATCTATTATTTTTCATCTTTTCAAGCATTAAATTAATAACTGAATTCAGAACGTACATCTACGTGTACCGGGTCTTTCATCAAATTAGGATTGAACACCACGTCTTCTGTCGGGAACGGCAATGTAAAGCTGGAGACTGTCACATTCGGCGCCTTTGCATCCGGATTGTAACGGGTCTCGTCCGGATTCACCGTCCAACTGCCGTTTTCATAATAAGCCTTATAAGTAGTACCCAGACTATAATAAACATCACGGCGCTGTGCCTTCAGCTCATTGATAGCACGCTGGGAATCATAATATGCCAAACGTACATAATCATACCAACGGTCGCCTTCGCAAGCCAGTTCCAGCCGGCGTTCCTTCCAGACGTCCTCCCAAGTAATGGAGGTTTTCGGAGTAACTCCCGGAATGGCACGGCCACGTACTGCATTGAAAGCATCCAGTGCACTCTGGTCTGTAGTAGAGGTAGCCAGTCCCATTTTCGCCTCGGCATATACCAGATAGATATCGGACAGGCGCAGGATATGGGTTGCCAGGCCGCTGTACATATTACCAGCCGATACGCCCAAGCCCAATACATGGTCATTATTGTTACCATAGAGATGCTTCACGTGATTGGCACCGGTAGGAGACTGGTAATCGCCATTAGGTCCTCCCTTCCCATATTCGGCATCATAAATAAACCGCAGATAATCAAATCCGCCCTTGTCCTGCCAGAAATAATCGTATACATCACCTGCCATCATCATAGTAGCCTTACGACGGGTATCCGTATCCGAACGCGTCTCAGGACTTTCCAAAGCGGAAATTCCAAATGCATCCTGCAAATCAACCGACGGACCTGCATAGCCGCCCCAGCAATCACCAAATTCATCGAATCCCACCATTGCCAAGTCCGACTGCAACGTATTCTGCTGTGTCCAGGGGTCACGTCCTGCCGACCAGTGCCAGGAGAAGAGACACTCTTCATTCTTGTTGTTTGCCAAACGGAAAACATCGGAATAGTTAGCCAGCAAGTTACGGCCGGAATTATTAATTACATCCTTGGAATATTCTGCCGCTTTCGCCAAATCATCCGCATTGCGGGTACCGGAAAGGCCACTCTTAGTTAGATACACCTTAGCCAAAAGACCTTCGGCACAATAGCGGTCAATACGTCCCGTTTCACCTCTGGCCGGAAGCAACTCCATAGCTTTCTCCAGAGTCATAATGATATATTCGTACACATCTGCTGCCTCCACTTTGAATTTGGAGTTATAATTACCGGAATTCAATTCGTCCGTATTATCATGGATAATGGGTACTGCGCCAAAACTACGTACCAAATAGAAGTAAGCCATGGCTTTCCATGCCAGACACTCGCCCATACACTGATTTTTCACTGCTTCTGACGCATTTGCCGTCTTCAAACGAGTATATACAGTATTGGCATGGCCAATCACTGCCCATAGAGAATAGGACATGTTCACAAGGTTTTCATCCGTACCATTCACCGTAAAATTCAAGTAAGGGCTGTTTCCCTCGTATACGTTTCCGGACAAGATTTCACAGACTTTAATAAAACCGCGCTGAAAGTCATACCAAGGTGAGTTATAAAGATAATTAACCCCCTGCACACATTGTTCGTCATTCTGATAGAAGTTCGATTCGTTATAATTGTCTTCGGTAGGACGGTTCAGGAAATCCTCGCATGAAACTGTTCCCATACCGAGTACAGCTGCAAACGCCCAATATTTAATATATCTGATTTTCATGTTTTCTTCAATTTAAAGTGTTAGAATGAAACATTCAAGCCGAATGAATAAACTGTAGGAGACGGATAACGTCCGTTGTCCAAACCATAGACATTGACGCTTGAAGTGCTGGCACCAATTTCAGGGTCATAGCCGTCATAACCGGTAATGGTCAGCAGGTTCTGGATATTGGCATAGATACGCAAGTTGCTCAGTCCCAGTTTATCAATCGTCTTTTTCGGGAAAGTATATCCCAAAGAGATGTTCTTCAGACGGATATAAGAACCATCTTCAATATAACGGTCACTGATACGGTCGTTGTCATTCGGGTCATTGATAGTGGCGCGTGGAATGGAAGCTCCCGGGTTTGCCACCATGACGTTAGACACATCATTATACCACATCGTTCCATCTTCGTAGACCTTGTTCGGATTGATAGGAACAAGCTGTGCACGTCCGTTTACAGCATTCAGCTGGTTAGTCCAGGGAGAGTTCATATGTGTCAGCTTCATGGAAAGGTAGTTATACACCTTGTTGCCATAGGAACCGTTGATGAAAACGGACAAGTCGAAGTTCTTGTAACGGAAAGTATTGGTCCAGCCAAAAGTAAACTTAGGCATCGGAGAACCGATATTGGTCTTGTCATAGTCGTCAATAACGCCATCGGGCACACCGTCAGGACCACTGATATCCTTATATTTCACATCACCCACCCATACGGTATTGGTACGGTCGAATACACCGTTTGCCGGGTACTTGGCAGGTTTCGGAGAAGTCTGAAGGTCCTCCAGGTCCTTGTAAACACCATCACAAACAAATCCATAGAAGTTATAAAGTGATTCGCCTACACTGGATACACTGACTACATCGGTCCACTGTCCGTAACCCACAATCTGCGCATTGGCTATACCAGCCAATCCTTTCAGTTTGTTCTTGTTGAAAGAAATCTGGAAGTCAGAATCCCATTCAAACTTACCCGTAATAGGATGTGTGTTCAGAGAGATTTCAAAACCGGTATTCTCTATGTCACCATAGTTACCTTTCGGAGCAGCCAATGCAGAAGAGGCATTACCGGAAGTACCCATATAAGAAGGCAACTGCAACGGCATCAACATATCACTGGAAGTTTTCTTGTACCACTCTACCGTCAGGTTGATACGGTCGTGCAGGAATCCCAAATCCACACCGACGTTCCATTGCTCCTGGGACTCCCATTTGATGGAAGTATTCGGTATATTGGAGGGGCGATACCCCATACCCAGACCGGAAGGCATACGACTCATGGATGTACCCCAAGCATAACCACCGATGTTGGCATTACCAGTTTGTCCCCATCCCAGACGCAACTTACCGTTACTGATGACCTTCTTCAACGGTTCAAAGAACGTTTCGTTGGAAAAGCGCCAGGAAGTAGCCAATGAATGGAAGCCTGCCCAACGGTTCTCGGGACCGAAGTTTGAAGAGCCGTCATAACGATAGGTATAAGTACCCAGATAACGGTCGGCATAGTTATAAGTCAGACGTGTAAAGAAAGATGCCATAGACGAGCTTCCAAAACCTGCATTGATAGTCGGGGTTCCCGTACCCAAGGCAGGATTGTGCACTTCATCCGAAGGCAGACCGCTATTGAACACACTCGTGAAGTCATAGCTGGACTCCCAGCACTCCTGGCCCACCATGGCTGTATAATGATGCTTGTCGCCTATGTTTCCGGAATAGGTCACATAGTTCTTCAATTGCCAGAATGTACTGCTGTTTTTCTGGATATTGCTTTCATTACTGGAACGTACCCATCCACCCAAATCAACCATCGGCTTGTAGCGCTCACCTTTGCTGGAACTGATGTCATAACCCAATTCGGCATGCCATACCAGATTTTTAATCGGAGTAACCTCAAAGAAAATATTACCCGTCAGTTTCTGACGGTCCAGCAGAATGTCATCCATCATGGCAAGGGCAATCGGGTTAGGATTCGTGTAGCCTTCGCGAACAACGGTGGCATAGCTGCCATCCAGATTATAGATAGGTATATCAGGAAGAGTGGTCAACGAGTAGTTAATCAAACCTTCATCACTGTCTGCCAGTTTCAGGTCATCACCCGTTGCTGTATAGGTGGCGGTCAAACCGAGTTTCAACCACTTCTTCAGTTGGGCATCCAAGTTGGCACGGAAGCTGTAACGGTTAAAGTTTGAACCGATGATGGTACCGTCCTGATCCATATAGGAAGCTGATACGTAGTATTGTATCTTCTCTGTACCACCTTGTGCCGAAATCTGGTGCTGATGCTGCAAAGCAGTCTGGAAGATGGCGTCCTGCCAGTTTGTACCTACTCCCAGCAGAGAAGGATCGGCATAATAATTACTAGGGTCAGAGATTTCACCCATGTTTGCCAAATCATTATAATAAGTGGCATACTCACGCAGATTCATCATATCCAGACGCTTTGTCTGGCGTTGAACGGCAAACATACCGTCATAAGTAAACTTAGCCTCACCCGCCTTACCACGTTTGGTCGTAATCAAAACCACACCATTGGAACCTTGCGCACCGTAAATGGCGGTTGCCGAAGCATCTTTCAGAATTTCCATACTGACGATATCAGCAGGGTTGATGGTGGAAAGCGGAGAAATGGTGGAAACCGAGCCATTACCCAGTGCATCGCCCAAACCATAAGATGAACCGCTTTGTCCCTGACTCTGTACAATCACACCGTCAATTACATACAACGGCTCGGCATTAGCATTGATAGTGGCCTGACCACGTACGCGGATAGAGGAGGAAGAACCCGGAGCACCGGAAGTGCTGACTGCCGTCACACCGGCAGCACGCCCTTGAAGGGACTGGTCGAGATTGGTGATAATAGAACCCTTAATCTTGTCTTCACTCATGGAAACGGAAGCACCGGAAAGGTCGCTTTTCTTCATCGTACCGTACCCCACAACCACCACTTCGTCCAACATCTCGGAGTCTTCCTTCAGCGTGATGTTCACTGTTGTCTGGTTCGTTATCTTTATTTCCTGGCTGACATAGCCTATAAAGGAGACTACAATGGTAGCTCCTGGTTTCACATTCAAGGCAAAGTTACCGTCAATGTCGGTAATTACACCATTCGTTGTACCTTTTTCCAATACATTGGCACCGATAATAGGGCCCATAGCATCACTGACGACACCCGTAATTTTCTTTGTTTGCTGCACTGCCTCAACGGTATCCGTCGATGATACTGCGAAAAGCTGAGGAGCATAACCCAGACTGAACACCGAGCATATCCCCGCAAGCAGCGCTGTCTTTCTAAAATTCAAATTCATACTGTATTTCTTAGATTTAAAACAAACACAAAACCTCCCAAAAGAAGATTTTTTTAGTTAACAAAAATATTGCTTTTTCCCGAAAGGGTCATTTCTTCAGTTCGTCCCGTACCATTCTTCCCCATTCCTTCATATCTGCATCTTTCCAGTTTCCCTCGGAAGAAGCCGACGGATAGAACATGGAGCAAGTCTCATCCTTGTCAGACAAAGACCAGGCCACCCAGCTGATGGAATGCCGCTGCATCCAGTCCAGCCAATTCCCCCACTCTTCTTTACTGATGGGGCCGTCCCCACTTGCCTCCATACCGGCACATTCGGAAACGAAAATCGGCAAGCCCTTGCCCAAAGCATAGTCGGCGCGGTCGCGCAGCCACTGTCCGTGGGTATTGGCATAAAAGTGAAGTGTATACATTATATTGTCATATCCGGTAATAGGATTGTCCGCAGCCAAATGGATGTCCTGGTCCCAATGCGGACAACCAACGAGGATAACGGCATTCGGTTCTATGGCACGAATCGTCTTGATAACCTCCACAGAGTATGCCTTCACCTGCCCCCAACTGTCTTCCACCGGTTCGTTGAAAACCTCATAGATGACATTAGGAACCCCTTTGTAACGGGTAGCCATTTGGGTGAAGAACTCCTTTGCTTCTTCCTGCCGCAGATTGTGGCTATGCCAGTCGATGATGACGTAAACGCCGTTCTCGATAGCAGCATCCACCACTTTCGTAACACACTCAATACCGAATTCGGGCTTGTTCACATAGCAGGCGCTATCCAAATCCACTCCCATAGAGGCCCGAAGCACTTGTGCGCCCCAGTCATTGACCAGATAAGCAACCGAAGAGGCATTGTAGAAACGGGGCCAGAACTGATGCCAGCCATAGCTGACACCGTGCAATACCACCGTGTCTCCTTCGGTATTCATCAACTGCGTACCATTGACCACCAATGCCGGTAGCGTTTCCTTTACATTTTCATTCTTCGACGGGTTTGTTCCACAACCAATGGTCATACCTAGGCAACAAACCGCCAACATAACTTTCCATATGCTTTTCATATCATACTTAGTATTTAGAGTAATAATCTTTCTTATATAACGGTACAAACGCTTTGTACACGCTTACATTCTAATTTTCAGGCAGGGATTACACGGAAAAGCACGGATAGGTTCAATTTTGCAGCTTCCGGTTTTCCGCTTTAATTATTTCAATAGTGCTGTCTGTGGCAAAGACAGAGTTCAGTCCTTGTTGTTCTTGAGCCGGGTCACCGGTATAGTCATCTCCCTTTTCCCAGAATACATGGCCGGGATTTTGTCCGGCAAAACCGCCCCATGCCCAGAAGTTGCATCCGGCAAAGAGTCCGCCGCTCTCACGGTCCTGGCGGATAAGGTCGAATACATAACGGTAATATTCATCGCGGGCAGTGGTCGGTGCCTCTTTGGAGAAGCTGAAACCGTCACGGGGAAAACCGAATTCCTCCAAAACGATCGGCTTGCTGTACTTCCGGGCAATGACCATGTGGTCATCTATATACTTCTTAGTATTTTCCTTGGCACGCGGAAGAAGTTCCTTCAGGCTGTCCGCCTTCACCCAACTCCAGTTGTAAGGCCAGATGTGGATATTCAGATAATTGATGTTGGGGTCGGCATGAATCTTCTCGAAAAGATTCATATCCATTTCGCATCCCCACGAGCCCTCACTGCCGGAAGACACCATGTGGTTCGGGTCGAGTGACTTGATTTGTGCAGCCACATCGGCCATCCAGCGGGCAAACGGCTCCTTGTTCTCGTCAGAGAAAGCGCGAGGCTCGTTACCAATCTGCCAAGACATAATAGTGGGGTCATCCACATATTTTATCTGATTATACCTATTGGTGCGTGAAACAATATAATTGACATGATTGGCAAACAAGGCCTTCGCGCTGTCCGATTGGGGGAACTGCTTGACATACTCCATATAGGCGGGCCATCCGTCTACGGCAGGTACCACGGCATCACCGTGTCCGGACCATTGCAGGTAAACGGAATAGCCACCGCTCCATTCCCAGGAATTGTTCAAATAGAGGACAGCTGTCATATCACGTTCACGCAGTTCATTCATAAAATAATCCAATCCGGCTAAAATAGTATCATTATAGACGCCCGGTGCCACTTGTAAAGAGGGCTCTACCCGCGTCTTTATGCCATTTTCACCGTCAGCACCCACCAATACGCGCAGGTTGTTGATGCCAATACTTTTCAGAAAGTCCAGCTCCTTATGCAACCGTTCACGATTGCCGCCTTCACCTTCGGAACCAAGAATGGCACCGTACCAGAAATTGGCACCTACAAAATAATAGGGTTTTCCGTCGCGAACGAACTGTCCATCGGCATTGACCTTAATAAACGAATGCTCCGCAGGCTTAGGGGCACATGCTCCCAAAAGGAATAAAAGTACTGTCAGTAAAAGGAATTGTTTCTTCATATTATCAGTTTTTAAGCGATACACAAAGATACGCGGATCATATCATAAAAAATGATACTATATTATCAGATTAATGTGCCAATGTGATTAATCACATTGGCACATCAAGTTGTCTCCGTATCCAGTCCAGCCATTCATCCCACTGTTCCTGATACCAATAATGTCCGGTTTCCAGATAAGGATGCAATTCCTTCGGAGAAGCAATCACATTGTAGGCTGCATACATGGAAGTGGGAGGACAGACCTCATCGTTATACCCCCAACTGAACCAACCGGGCACATTCAGCAGGCGGGCAAAGTTTGCCGTATCATAATAGCGAACCGTTTCAAGCTGCTTTTCATCGGGAGCACCGTAATAATAGAAATAATGGGGCCAACCGCAAGCACGCTTCTTGAAGAAGGCTTCGTGGTCGCACAGGGCAGGATGAACTGCCGCCAGAAAAGTAACGCGTGAATCAAGAGCCGCCGTAATCACAGACAAGGCACCGCCCTGGCTGGAGCCCGTAACGCCCAGCGCTTTCCCGTTGTACTGCGGCAGCGAACAGATAAAATCCACAGCACGCAAAGCGCCTACCACCACACGGTTATAGTAAGAAGCATCCCGATTGTCGCGGCCGAACGTCCAATAATTGCTCAGCGCCCCACCTGCCAGCGCATCATATACAGACTGCTGCATCGTGACGGGAATGCCGTGGATACCCACCTCCAATATAATTACCTTTCCAGGAGCCGTATACGTATCTCCCGCATAAGGGCGGACACCCGCACCGGGCACACGCAGCAAAGCCGGATACTTCCCTTCTTTCTTGGGAATACTGAGAATACCGTAAAAACGTCCTCCCCAGGCTTTTGTCTGGAAGCTGACCTGATATACATTATCCGTTTCCGTACAGCGTTCGGGAAGCAGCGTCATAAGGGGATTCAACGGAGTCTTGCGCGCCTCTTCCAAGGTCTTGGCCCAATAATCCTGAAAATCGGCAGGAAGTTTCGTCACGGGTTGCAGCTGCTCAGGAGCATAGGCCGATGTAGCCAGCCCTTCATAAGTCCGGCCGTCCACATGCGCCTTGACCTTGCAACGCAAGAAGCCTGCAGTCTTCATCGTGCCTTGCAACTTCAAGGTACCATCTTTCAGCACCATGTCTTTCTTTACTTCAGTAGGATACATTTCGGGGCCCAGTTCATAGTCAATCTTGACATCGGGCAAGAGGTTCTGTGCCTTCAGCACCCGGACGGTAAACGTACACTTCTCATTCAGACGATACACCCAATCGCTATGGTCGGGTGAAACGACTACACGGATCTCATTGCCGCGTATCTGCGCCGTCACAGCACATACACACAGCAGACATAAAAATAAGGAAAAAACTCTTTTCATGATATCAGATATTAGTATTAATCATCGGTGCAAAAATAGGCACTTCCAATGAAGAATACCAATACTTTTTTATCATATCACCAGCTTCTTTTTCCGATAATTCTCACGGAATTCCTTCGGCGAGCATCCCTTCTTCCGCTTGAACATACGATTGAAATTGGACAGATTGTTGAAGCCGCAGTCATAGCACACCTCTGCAATAGTACGCGTGGAATCTACCAACATACGCGTGGCAAAGCCCAGACGGATATCAATAATGTAGTCGGAAAGCGTCTTGCCGGTGCGCAGGCGAAAGAAACGGCTGAAAGAGACCGGGGTCATGCCCACCATATCGGCCAATGAAGCCAACCGGATATCCTCCTGATAATGGGTGGAAATGTATTTCTGCACCTTCTGTACCCGGCGGCTGTCAGAGAAAGTCTCTATCTTGGCAAACGAAGAACTGGACAACACCCGAGCATTGTCATAGAGGGAAAGTTCGTAAAGGATACGGAGAAAGTTCATCACGGCATAAAAGCCCTGCTCCTCGGAAGCCAGCTTATCCAGCCAGTTGTACACCTTCATGATGGCCTGCATGGGGAAACTAAGTCCGCACTGTGCACGCTCCAGCATCCGGCGGATACTGTCGAACTGGTTCTTGTTGACAACGTTCCCGAAGAACAAGTCGGGAGAGAACTGGATGGTAATCTCCCGAATATCCCCGGAGGTACATTCATGTTGCTCCCATACATGCTCCAACTCCTTACCGGTTATCAGCACCAGGTCATAATCACCGATAATCTCGGCAGAATCGCCCACCACACGGCGTACGCCGGAAGCATGTTCCGTGAAGTTCAGTTCATACTCTGCGTGACAATGGATGGGGTAGGTAAATTCTGTTTTGCGACGATCGGCAATATAGAAACAGTCACGTTCCGACAGAGGGGTTATCTCCCTCATGATATAGTTCTGGTTTTCCATAGGCATTGGTTAAAAAAATATCATGCCACAAATATACTCATTCTTTTTAATCCCACAACAGTACCATTTGTTACATTTAGAGGTAATAATTGTTATATATGAGCAGATACCCGGGAAAGTCCCACCCGGAAAAGCAAAACTTCCGTTCTTCTCCCCCTCAGGCTCTAATGTAAGGATGTATGAGATGCGCATCTCGTACACTTACACACTATAGTTTGAGGAAGAAAGAAGCGGAGATCCCTCTCTTGCCCCATAGACAAAAGAAAGGTCTCCGCTTCGCCGGATGATATGAATGATAAGCTGCTTACTTCTGCAGCTTCAAAACGCAGGAAGTTTCCGGCAGGTTTTCCGAAACGACCGTCAGTGTGGCTTCTCCCGCTTCGCCGGTACTTTGCAACAGCACCTGTGCAAGTCCGTTGAATGCCTTTACCTGATAGGTGCGGGCATCGGCGTCGGCCGGACGTTCCGTAGCCTGATAAGCGGGGTCTCCATTCCCCACCCCAAGGATGCGTACCGGACCGGAGACGGTTATCGTCAAGTCGTTGCAGGCAGTGGGGACAAAACGTTTCTTCTTGTCCTGCAACTCAATATTACACACTGCCACATCCCGATTGTCTGCCTGAATGACGGGACGGTCTGCCGTCAGGGAGATACGGGCAGGAGCACCGGTAGTCTCCACAGTACGGGCCAATATTTTTTTGCCGTTCTTATAGCCTACAGCCTTCACTGCACCGGGCTGGAAAACGGCTTTCCAGGAAAGATGGCCGTTTCGGGGCATCGGTTTGCGATCCAGTTTCTTGCCGTTCACAGTCAGTTCCACTTCATCGCAGTTGCTGTATACCCAAATGTCGATGCTATCACCTTCGTGACCTTGCAGATTCCAGTGAGGAAGGATGTGCAGCACCGGCTCATCCGTCCACCAGGACTTCAGATACCAGGCTTCGTCCTTGGGGAAACCGCAGTAGTCCAGAATGCCGAATTGTGAACCCGTAGCCGGGAACTTCATGGGGTTGGGCTCGCCGCGGTAGTCGAAACCCGTCCAATAGAAAAGACCCGCCAAATAGGGACGTTCGTCATAGAATTTCCAGCCACGCTCGATGCAGTTCAGCAGGCTGTCAGGTCCGTTCGGCTTGCGGTTGTGCGCCACCATGTGGCCTTTGTCGTGGGCATCGAAGTAGATGCCGCGCGTACCACAGCCCGTAGTCTCTTCCGAACCGAGCGCACGGCGGCCGGGATAATCCTTGCGGTGCTGCTCTACTGGATTCTGAAGGATGTAGTTATAACCGGCCACGTCTGCGGGAATCAAGATGGCAGGGCCACTGCTCGAAGCAACGGTCATGAGGCGCGTAGGGTCGAAACGGTGGCAATATTCGCGCATCGTGGCAGCAATGCGTGTACCGCTTTCTTTCCACTCGATGCCCCACTCCTCGTTGCCTACACTCCAAAGGATAATGCACGGATGGTTGCGGTCGCGGTCTATCATGCGTTTCAGCAGGCGAGTATGTTCCTCGTTGACACCCGTCAGACGGTTTTCTTCTATCACAAGGATGCCGAGGCTGTCGCAGGCATCGAGCATTTCGGGAGTCATCGGGTTATGGGAAGAACGGTAGGCATTGCAGCCGAACTTCTTCAGTTCCTTCAGTCGGTACACTTGCAGGGCATCGGGAATGCCGGCACCTACTCCGGGGTGGTCTTGGTGCATGTTCACACCTTTCAGTTTCAGAGGCTGTCCGTTCAAGAGGAAGCCCTTGTCGGCATCGAAGCGGATGTCACGAATACCCGTAGTAGTGGTATAAGCATCCACCAGCTTGCCATGCTGATAGACTTCCGTAAGCAGTGTATATAGATAAGGTGTATCCACACTCCAAAGATAAGGTTTGTCCAGCGCTATTTCACCGACGGTGAGCTGGCGGTCTTTCGGCAGTACCGGCTTACCGGCCGTTTCGCAGCGTGCCACTTCCTTGCCGTCGGCATCCCGGAGGATATGGCAGAGGCGGTAATCCTCCGTTTGCAGACCGGAGTTTTCAACAGTGGTCTCTATCGTCAGCTTGGCCTTGTCAAAAGGTGCGGCCAGCGTGCTGTGCACAAAGGTTCCGAAAGGAGCTACATGTAACGGCGCCGTCTTGTTCAGCCATACATGGCGGTAGATGCCCGCACCCTCGTAAAACCAGCCCTCCTCGAGCGTGGCATCCGCACGGACGCAGATAAGATTCTCTTCTCCGTAATTCAAGTATTCCGTAATGTCATACACCTGCGTGGCATAGCCGCTCGGTTCGTGTCCCAGGTAGAAACCGTTTATCCAGATACGGGCATCACGGAAGATACCGTCGAACTGAAGATAAAGATGTTTGCCGAGGTCCTCTTGTGGCACGGTGATGGTCTTTCGGTACCATCCCACAGAGTTTTCGGGGAATTTATAGCCGACGGCTTTATAGCCATGACTGTGGCTCGCCTCTTTGGCATAAGGCAAATCAACCACCCAGTCATGCGGAAGGTTGACCGTCTTCCAGCCCACACCCCACTTCTCCGGATTGAACTTGAGGGAGTAAGGACCCTCGTTATGGATAGAGGCTGCCTTGGTCAGATAGTTGAAGTACTCCGTTCCGCAGCCGAAGTCTTTCTCCGGTGAGGAAGCATTGCCAAAAGCAAACTGCCAGCCGTCGTCCAGCAAAATACGTTCGCGGACAGATTGGGCGGAAAGAGAAAAGGTAATTCCAAGAAGGAACAGAAATGCGAATAAGTGTTTCATATCGGTTAATCATAAAATGTGTTTACAAAGATAGGGCGAAATAGACTCGTACAGTGATACTTTTGTATCTTTTTCCGGTACTTCATGTTTCCGAAGGGAAAAAACACGCCGGGCAAACAAGGGTGATAGGAGAAAAGTTTTTAAATTTGAAGCGTGCTTCCGGGAAAATGGCCGGATGGCACAACTAATGAAGAATGTATCAAACTAAATACAAGAAATAATATGCAAGACAAAAGATTCGGATATTTCGATGACGACAACCGCGAATACGTCATTACCGACCCCAAGACACCTTGGCCATGGATTAACTACCTAGGCAATGAAGACTTCTTCTCACTCATCTCCAATACCGCCGGAGGCTATTCCTTCTACAAGGACGCCAAGTTCCGCCGCATCACCCGCTACCGCTACAACAACGTGCCGATGGACAACGGGGGACGCTACTTCTACATCAATGAAGGCGGCAACGTATGGTCTCCCACCTGGAAGCCCTGCAAGACCGCACTCGACAGCTACGAATGCCGCCACGGCATGAGCTACACCCGCATCACCGGAGCCAAAGACGGCATCGAAGCCAGCCTGCTCTTCTTCGTCCCACTGAAGACCTGGGGAGAGGTGCAGAAGCTGACCTTGCGGAACACTTCTGCCAAAGTGAGAAAACTCAAACTATTCTCTTTTGCCGAATGGTGCTTGTGGAATGCCGCTACGGACATGGAGAACTTCCAGCGTAACTTCTCCACGGGAGAGGTGGAAGTGGACGGGTCTGTCATCTACCACAAGACGGAATACAAGGAACGCCGCAATCACTACGCCTTCTACAGTGTCAATACACCCGTAGACGGTTTCGATACCGACCGCGAAACATTCGTGGGACTCTACAACGAGTTTGCCGACCCGGAACGGGTAGTAGAAGGCAGACCGGGCAACAGCATTGCCCACGGTTGGAGTCCCATCGCCTCGCACTATCTGGAAGTAGAACTGCAACCCGGCGAAAGCCGCGACTTCATCTTCCTGCTGGGCTATGTGGAAAACAAGCAGGAGGCAAAGTTCGAGGAACGTGAAGAATCTCTGCATGAAGCGTTCAAGCAGAGTGTACCCTCTTCACCTATTATAAATAAGGTAAAAGCTAAGGCGATGATTTCGGCCTTCGACACTACCGCCAAAGTAGATGCTGCCTTTGCCGAACTGAAAGCCTACTGGGACCGCCTGCTGGACATCTACGTCGTGAAGACCGACGAAGAAAAACTGGACCGCATGGTGAACATCTGGAACCAGTATCAGTGCATGATTACCTTCAACATGTCCCGTTCCGCCTCTTTCTTCGAGAGCGGCATCGGTCGTGGAATGGGCTTCCGCGACTCCAACCAAGACCTCGTGGGCTTCGTGCATCAGATACCGGAACGCGCCCGCGAACGAATCATCGACATAGCTTCTACTCAATTCCCCGACGGAGGATGCTACCACCAATACCAACCGCTGACCAAACGCGGCAACAACGACATCGGCGGCGGCTTCA
>PPYF01305441.1_pt1 | contig 16718 bp, 9 predicted proteins | sample 1559871 | NCBI WGS metagenome assembly PPYF01 (sample SAMN08240021, study PRJNA423297) | Human gut metagenome, whole genome shotgun sequencing project.
TAAATACAGAATCACTATAGCTTTGTTCGATTTGCTATAGCGATTCTTTTTTATACGGGTACTTTATCGGGGGCTTACGGAGTAATATACTTCTCCTTCATATCATTCCTAACAAATTATAATAAAAATAAGAATCCCTCCATCCCATTCTAATAAAGAAGAGATGAAGGGAAACACCTAAAATATATCTTTTACTTTTGAGTCTAATTACTTATTCATTAACAATAGTAACATCATCAATCAACAATCTACTACCAACAGCAGCATTATAGGCAGCACCATCTTTACTAGCTGAAAAGATTACTGCAAATTTATACTTTTTATTGGGATCATACTCTTTATCCTTTTTATATTCCAGTTTTAACTCAAAAGGAGTATATTCACTTGTCCCAGTATTTGTATATACAGAAGAAGCTACAATTTTTTCAGATGTATAAATATTGTTTCCATCCAATGTTTCTTTAACATCTTCTACTTCGTACAAAACAGCAGATAAAGCACACTCATCTTTAGTATCCGGTTCTAGCACACCATTTGAGTTATAAAATTCGGTACCAGGAGTATATTTAAAGAATCCTTTCACCAATAGAGGTTTTTCTGAATATTCAATACCAAAAAGAGTTGTAGTCATCGGATCTTTTAATGCATTTGTAGCTACAAATGTTCCCAAAAATATAGATCCCGCTGTAACTTTAGGCACTTTTTGTCCTAACATATTGTCTGATCCTGTAGTATCAATAGATACTAGTTCCGCTGCATAGTTTCCTCCATGAGCCTCTTCTGTTTTATTAATAGGAAAAGGACCATTATAAGTAATAGGATTAGGTTGAGCAAAAGCACCAAATCCTTTAATAAACACAACAGCTTGATTACAACTAGCCCATCCTCCTACAGCTATTGGATATTGATATTCAGGAGTAGTCTGAGTTTCATCTACTGTCCAATCTTCAAAATCATAAACTACAACCTTGTTGGTTCCAGAAATAAAAACACTATATTTCTTCATAGTACCATCTTCAGCAGTAACTGTATACTCAACTTTCTTATTATTTGAGAAATCTTGCTTAACATTAGAAGCAGGAGTAACTACAGCTTTCTCTGATACTGTAATAGAAGGTAACAAAATCAAAGCTTCATTAGCAGCATCTTTACTTACCTTAAAAGTAATTGTTCCTTTTTCATCGTCAATAACAGGCTGTTCAGTTACAACATCACTATCAAATGTAAAGCCTGTAATCTTAGCCTCAGAGCTTTCATTACCTGTCAATTTAGTACCAACAAAAGTAGCCTTGACATCTTGATTTAAAGGAGCACCAACCTTTACGCCAATTTCAATATTAATATTACTACCTTTTACAGTACCTAAAATACTAATAGGACAATTACCGAGAGGTGCCACCAAATCAAGATTCTGTTGTCCTTCAAATGAGTAACCACCATCAATAGCTTTCACTGTACAAGGGTCTACCTCAATATCACCCACATTAATCAAGAAAGTAAAATTCTTCAGTGATAAAGCAATTTGATTAGCACCTTTATTTGACTGCGCAATAGCAATCTTTTGATTCTCAGTAGTCCCCATCTGATTTCCATCAACAACTACTGACAATTTTCCAATATAGCCTCCAGCCAAATCTGTATCTATAGGATATTTCACCTCATCATCGTCATCACCACAACTTGAAAACAAGCTGACTGAACAAACAAGCATAAACAAATACAACAAACTCTTTTTCATAATTCTCTTATTTAGTTAATAATCTATTTGATCGCAAAATCGGGTACAAAGTAACATATTTATATTAATTATCACAAGGTCCATTCTTTGTATTTTATGATCTATTTTTAAGATCATATTGCAAAAAAACTGTTTTTATCTACTTTTTAAGGTTCATATTTACAGCATACTCAACAAATATATACCAAAAAAGGAGGGATTTCAAGTCCCCCCTTTTTCGATATTCAAGATATTATAGTTTTCAAATTTTCATATAACTAACCTATTATTCTAGCTATACATCTCATTACTCGCCAATAACCTCCAATTCATCAACGATCAGCGTACTGTTAGCTGCGCCTTTGAACTTATCACCTTCCTTACTGGAAGAACATATAATAGCTAACTTATACTCTTTAGTACTATCATAAGATTTCTCCGGCAAATACTCAAATGCAAGTTCGAATGTAGTCCATTCATCTTTATCCGTACCATCTTTCAAGCGAGCTTCTGCCACACGATATTCTGAAGTATTAATATCTACTCCTGTGAGTGTCACATCTTTGCCGGCTGCATCTTTTGCTTCGTACAATACCGCAGCAATAGAACATTCGTCAATAATGTTAAGCCCCTCCTGCGCTGGTTTGACAGAACCATCTATATAGTTCGTTCCTGCTTTATATTTATATACGCCTTTTAATAACTTAGGCTCCTTGTCATAAGCAATACCAAATTTGGTTGATTTCAAAGGAGCAAGCATATTAAGACTGAACGTACCCGTAAATAAAGAACCGGAAGTAATAGGTGCCATACTGCCTAAAACATGTGCTCTAGAATCCAATGTCACCAATTTGGCAGCCTTACCACTAAAGCCTTCAGATTCTTCCATCACAGGATAGCCTACTTTTACTGTCGAAGATGATCCATTCAACATTTTGGCACCACCATTGGAAGTAGCCAGGAATCCTGCAGGCTCCGGAGTCCAATAATTTTCATAACTATTACCTGCATCAAATTCAGACCATTCATCCAAAGAATATTTCATGATATTCTGAACACCTTCAATAGAAGCAGTATACTTTCTTGATGTTCCATCTTCAGCAACTACAGTATAAACAACACTTTTTCCTCCGGAGAAGTCCTGAGCAACACCACTTGCCGGAGTTACGGTAGCCTTTTCTGAAACAGCAATGACTGGTACCAAGGCTTTCAAGTCTTCCTCAGTAGCCTCATCATTAACTTTAAACGTAATGGCACTCTTTGCATCATCAATAACCGGTGCTACTGTTATAACTTCGTCATCAATAGTAAAATCGGTTATTTTAGCCTCCGTGTTTTCACTTCCTGACAGTTTAGTACCTTTATAATTGACCTTAACTTTCATTCCGCCTTCTACATCTACATCAATAACCATATCTACAGCATTCTTACCAACTGTACCCGAAACGGATGTATTGCATGATCCCACAACAAGACTTAATGTCTGATTGCCGGAAAACTTATAAGCATCACCACTTTTTGTCAAAGCACAATTATCCACAGTAATGTCACCAATAAGAAGCTCAGTACCTGCTACGGTAATAGTAAAGTTTCTCAGTTCCAGTTTTACAGCAGTATCCGAAGCCTTTGAGATATAAACCTTCTGAACCATATCAGAAGCTATAGGAGTAGATACTCCCACATAATATACATCCATCGTTCCTTTATATGCACCTGCAAGTTCACTGTCAACCGGATATTTCACATCGTCATCGTCACTACAACTCATAAATAGACTCACCGAACTAATAAGCATAAACAAATACAACAATCTTTTCTTCATAATCTTCATAGTTAATTATAAATTCTTTTTTATCACATAAAATCACGCAAAGTAAAAGATTTAAAATAACTACCACAAGTGCCATTCTTGGCATTCTATGTTCTATTTTTAATATATTATTTATTCATACCCCAAAAATAAGAAAAATAAAAGTTTCAATATTAATATTCAAGTTATAAAAGAGAAGAGTAAGCAGATATATATTTCTGCACTAATCCAATCATCTTTTCATACAAATCCCTATCACAATCCATATACCTATAAATCATCACATCTATCAACCATAGAATTTTTTCCCGATTTAATATCCGCTCAACAGCCTCCCCCCTTACGAATGACGGAAGTGAATTTACGACATTATAATTATTGCATATTTATTAAAAAAGCTGTATCTTTGCAACCTTAGTCATAATTGAAAGTTTGTCAAAGTACAAAGTTAGACATGTTTAATATTGAATTTATTACAAATGTCGTTTCGTTGTGATGGCGGAACCATTTGAAATTACTACTGATTTAATATCATTTTACTCAGAATATTCAGTCGTGATGATGCGATATTCTTTCTTAATCTATAAATATATATATATGCAAATGTTGACAGCCCATAATGGGCAGTTAGCGTCGTTTGTATGCGTGATGTCTTACGTGTTTAAATTTAGTATTGCTTATATACATGTTTATAATGATGAAAAAAAGCCCTGGACCGTGATGGTTCGGGGCTTTTCTTGTACTTGCAATAAGCAAGAAGGAAAAAGATTTCAGATTACATCGGTAACTGTGCTATTATCTCTTTCGAACATACCGGCAATTTACCATTCTTTCCCATATCCACAAAAACCGTTGCACACAACACCGTCCATTGGTCACCATATGTCATCGTACTGCTATGGCTATACCCAAGGCAATGCCCGTATTCATGAAACATGGCCTGACGAGGATAATTATGCGGATGGGCATCCGGAGGAGTCGCATCAAAATAAACACCGGTATAACAATAATTAGCCAAGCCGTACGTATTGCCTCCACCTAATCCGCCGACACCGGCAACACACCCCAGCACAAGCCCGCCATGATTACGGATTCTTTGACGCAACGCATCCAGATTGATCGGATTTCCTCCATTGTCTTTCAACAAACCTTCGTATTTGTTCATTTCCATATTAAACTCTTCGGAAGAGAACATGAAAGCCATATTGACAGCCAACGCCACTCCGTGACGGCACAATAACGGATTCATATGACGCCAATACGCATGACCATTGTCAGCCGAATAAGAAGAAAAACGTATAAACCAGCGACTGTCTATCTGTTCTATTTTCTTCATAAACGGATCTTCTGTACGAATAACAAGCGTCACATCATCATTGGAAAGTCCGGGCTGTGCAGGCACCACTATCTTCCGTCCACTACTTGTAGTGAATGTCCGTTCCGAATCTACAACCGGCAAGGGGAATGACGCTTCCATAAACGGATAAATCTGTTCAAAATGTGCCAGTTCGAAGAACTCCATGCTAAATTTATTAAAACGGCACATAATCTTCACATCCTGAATACCTACAGGAGAAAAGAACTTGACAAGCAACTGATGTTCGTCTGAAATGGAAACCTGCAACGGAGCATTCGCATAAAAAGAACGACGGCGACTGTCATAAAAGACCTCACGTGGCTCACTGGCCAAAAACATCGTATCCGTGCGAAACCGAAAGAAGTCCTCCTTGCGAACATAAAGTGAACCATCCTGATTTTCCGGATGCAGATAATCAATACTAATATGAGATACACGGCCTGCCTCAATCTTACAATCCGTGAAACGGTATTTACGGACAAACTGAGTTCCATCACTGCGATCGGACTCAATCGTCACAAATCCGGATAATGCTTTTGTGCCGGGCAATGAGTAAAACGAGTATTTCCCGGTAATGTCATAAGATTCTATCTTTCTGGTTCCGGAATATTTCCCGTCTGCACCAAGAGTCGCATATATTCCTTCGGCATCGTCGAAAGTTATATCGATTTTACGAATGAATCTCCACATATAATCGGACGATACATTCAAATCGACATCCACTCTCCCTACAGAACGCTCCAAGACCACTGTATGCGACACCGAAGCCTGATCTCTGCCGATATGCAATTCTATTTTCTTATAAAAGTAAACCGCATCTAACGGCGCATTTTCCGCATGATTTATCAACCAGTCATCGGACAGTTTTTCGGGTTCTTTGACAGCCTCATCTTCTTCCTCGCTCGTAGTGGCCAGAAAAACGACTGTATAATCCCCCATACTCAATCCTTCGATAGTCAATTTTGAGAAGTTTTCTTCCAGCTTCTGATATAAGGGCTTAATAATCTCTCCACGTTCATTGGCAATAGCATACCACATACGAGTGATCTGCTCCAGTTTGCTTCCACGTGTCTGCACCACGGACGCATCATCTTGCTGCAACCCAAACAAAAACGACACTTGTCCGGAATGGGAAGGAACAATGCCGGTCTCCTGTTCAAAATCGCCCGAACAGTTGGCAAGCAATAATGCGCCCAGTAATATCATTATGATTCTTAGCATCTTCATAAACAGCCTCCTCTATTTCTTTACACAACGTACGGATGCAAATGCTTCCATCTGTAACCGTTGTTTCTTAATAACGGTTGACTCGGCTCCTTCGAACGGCAACCAGTAAGCCCATGCATAACCACCCGGAAGGCCGTTACGTTCGTATGTCCACAACACAGCTCTTTTCCCGAAAGCCGGATTATTGGATGACGATTTATCTCCCTTCGAGCCAGCCAGAGGAATAATAAGGCTACGACCGGTGTCTTCCGAAGTAAACTTCACATAATGCTGTGTTCCCGTCACACCACTGGACGGAGTTATCAGTGTTCCTTCTCCGATGTGAAGTGTAGCGGCAATTGTTTCTCCATTTCCTGCCTTATATCTACCCGGAATCTCTTGGTCTGCAGGAAGCAGAGACTGCCATTCGTTACCAGTCGGTATCCGGTATCCTTCAGGGCAAGGCATATGTGTATCATTCACCCAAGGTGCATCAGCTGTCTGGTTACCTAAATTGTTGGAAGGATTATACCCCTGCCAAGGCACGTACATATATAAACGTCCAAATTGGAACAGACCACCCACCGTGTTAATCCAACTTTTATGATACATATCTTCGACCGTAGCCCCGTCCAACGGATAAATCTGATCTTCCAGATCGCGGCTACGCGCATTAAATGCCATCCATACATTTCCTGCGATTTCCACAGTTTCAATCTGTTTGTCACTCGGAGCCACACGTATCTCCACGTAATCATATGTTCCACTCAACAAGGCATTTTTCAAATGCACCAAAACCGTATAGCCCAGGCGACCGCTGCCTTGCGCTGCAACCGATACATTAAATGACGACACGATACCTTCCGCCTCTTCCGACACGGACATATTGCCTACACTTGTTCCGCTACCGGCACCTTCTGTAGAAGAAATATCGATACGAGTGTCTGTAACGAACGCCAGCGTCATGTCATCAGCACCTGTAGCAGGCACTTCCAGTATATTATTCTCATAGTCTACCTTCACCCCTTCCGGAATCCTGGATTTCGACGCATTAAGCAAAAGACGTTGGTTCGTATCAGGCTTTCCGACAATAGTTTCCCCTTCTTCCCACGGTTTAATCTCAAAAACGCCTGTCACTTCAGCTCCCACATTGAGCACTGCCAATTCATATACTTTATTGCGTTCGACAACTGGTAATTCGACTTTTAACCTGATAGGGACTTCACCATAGGTTCCACGCAAGATGATATTGACAGGACGTGTGCTTTCGAACAGACGGAATACCCCCTCTTGCTTGCCATCGAATGCAGAAGAGAACTCCTTCCGATAGCTCACCGTTTTATCCGACGCCCGGACATTTTCGAGGAATGGTAAAGTCTCGGCAGGAGCATTCTCTACGATGACTTCCTTTATCTGCGTTTTGCTGTCGGCTGTTGTGTTCAAATCAATGCGCGCCACACCGCGTTTCATAATTACATTGACCTCCGCATTGCTGCGTGTCACTACTCCGCTCTCCAATTCGACTACAGCCGCCATGAAATCCGGCGCAGAATTATCATGCAATCCTTCACCGATAATCGTATTACGAAATTCTTCTTCACTTTTAGCTTTCTCTCCGGCAGGAATCTCCAGTCCGGTCAGAAAATAAAGTCGAGATCCGCTGACCGCAGAAATCTCCGACTGTCCGCCTTGCCCGGGAGTCAGCTGTTCCTCTTTATATAAATTCCCGTCACTAAACTGGAAAACCGATACATCTTTGAGCTCTTCAGAAGATTCTTCTCCTGCTACCGTAATTCCTTTTAATACCACTGAATAAGTTTGTTGATGGCCTTTTCCCCCGGTTGGTTCATCGTTCGAGCAGGCGCCTGAAAGTAATGTTCCTATTATAATAGGAACGATGGTTTTTCTGCAAGAATAATTCATGTTTTTTTGATTAAAATAATACTGAATATTGGAAACTTTATAAATGCATTTTCCAAAAGCGGCGGCAAAAATACTACTTTTTTCAATACAGCAAGTCATCTGCATAAAATATTAATAAATATGTTGAATAAAAGAAATCTTTAACGTCAGACTAACTAAATACAAAATAAAAAGTTATTTTTGCAAACGTTTTTTAATTTTATCTCATTCTAATATTATGTACAAGATTTTTCACGGCTTCCACCTAGTAGAAGCTTATCAGGACTTAAAGAAAGCTAAACGGTTAGCAAAGAATCAGACAGTGGCCCGATGTATAAAGTTAACCATAGCTATTACCCTCTCTCTTATTTTATGGTTCCTTCCCATTGATACTTTTGGAATAGAAGGGTTGACCGTTATAGAACAAAGACTTATTTCCATTTTCATTTTCGCCACACTCATGTGGGTGTTCGAAGCTGTTCCGGCATGGACCACTTCCGTTCTTATTGTTGTACTATTATTACTTACCGTTTCCGACAGTAGTTTATGGTTCTTAACCCAAAATACTCCTGCGGAGGAATTGGGACAGACAGTCAAATATAAGTCTATCCTGCATTGCTTTGCCGATCCTATCATCATGCTGTTTATAGGTGGATTTATTCTTGCCATCGCAGCAACCAAAAGTGGACTGGATGTATTGTTGGCACGAGTTATGCTGAGACCTTTCGGAACACAATCACGATATGTGCTATTGGGATTCATCCTCGTTACAGCTGTCTTTTCCATGTTTCTTAGCAATACGGCTACGGCGGCCATGATGCTTACCTTCCTTACTCCCGTATTAAAAGCACTCCCGGCAGATGGAAAAGGGAAAATCGGATTGGCTATGGCCATTCCCGTTGCTGCCAATGTAGGTGGTATGGGAACTCCTATCGGTACACCACCTAACGCCATTGCTTTAAAGTATTTGAATGATCCGGAAGGATTAAATCTGAATATCGGTTTTGGAGAATGGATGAGCTTTATGTTGCCTTACACTATTATTGTACTGTTTATAGCCTGGTTTATCCTCTTACGACTGTTTCCATTCAAACAAAAGAGCATCGAACTGCAAATTGAAGGTGAAGCAAAGAAAGACTGGCGCTCCATTGTGGTTTATATCACCTTTGCTATAACGGTTCTATTGTGGATGTTCGACAAATTTACAGGAGTAAACTCCAATGTAGTGGCAATGATTCCGGTAGCTGTTTTTTGTATAACAGGCGTTATTACCAAACGTGACCTGGAAGAGATCAGCTGGAGTGTACTCTGGATGGTAGCCGGCGGCTTCGCATTGGGCGTAGCCTTGCAAGAGACCGGACTGGCAAAGCATATGATCGAAGCCATCCCATTCAGCACATGGCCCCCTGTACTGATGATTGTCGGTTCCGGACTGATTTGCTATGCTATGGCCAACTTTATTTCACACACAGCCACCGCAGCATTACTCGTCCCTATTCTCGCCATTGCCGGAATCAGCATGCGTGAAAACCTGTCATCGTTGGGAGGTGTAGAGACTTTATTAATTGGAGTCGCCATCGGATCATCGCTGGCAATGATATTACCAATTAGTACACCACCTAATGCCCTGGCACATGCCACAGGAATGATTCAGCAAAAAGATATGGAAAAGGTAGGTATCATTATGGGAATTATAGGACTTATCTTGGGATATACAATGCTGATCATACTCGGCTCCAACAAGTTATTATAAATAATCTATTAAAAAAAGAAGATGTCAAAAGCAGGATGATACATTTATCTTGCTTTTGACATCTTCTTCTTTTTCGAATTTAGCGTCCTATAATCCTCTCCAAAAGTTTATAAGAAACAACAATGGTATAAAACGATATCTCGTCTACTCTATTCCTGATCCGAATTCACAAACTTACTTGGACTGACATTATAATACTTCTTAAATACCTCCCTGAAATACTTCGCATCCGAAAACCCGACAATTTCAGCAATCTCCGTTATTGTATATTCTTTCTGCTTTAATAATTGTGCTGCACGTTGCAAACGGATCATCCGGATGTAGTCAGCCGGAGCATAACCGGTCAGCGCTTTCAGTTTATTATAGAAACTTGTTCGACTCATATGATGCTGATTACTGAGTACATCTACCCCAAAGTCCAAATCTCCCATATTCTTCTCTATACATTCCTTGACTGAAGCTATGAATTTCCAGTCCAAAGTATTAGTACAATTGACAGGTAAATGCTTTTCTTTATTTTCGATACTATTATAGACCTGACGGAGCAATTCACGATTTGCCAATATGTTTTTAATAGTCACCTTTAGTATACCCACACTGAATGGCTTGGTTATATAGGCATCTGCTCCGATTTCCAGTCCTCCGAGTATATTTTTCTCATCCCCTAACGCAGTCAGCAATATGACTGGAATGTGAGACATTTCCACACTCGTTTTGATAGCTGAGCACAGTTCGTCTCCACTCATCTCAGGCATCATTATATCGGATATAACAAGATCTGGATTAAACTCCTTTATAATGACAAGCGCATCTTTGCCATTGGAACAGGACTGGATATTATACCCTGCCATAAGCATATCCACAAGATAATTACGCAAATCATCATTATCTTCCACTACCAGAATACGCTGTAAAGAGGTTTTTATCTGAGGTGCCTCCAAGACCGGCAAGTCAGAAGTTCCCCCCAGTACAACAGCATCCATACGTTCATTCGGCGTTTTTGGAGAGATAAACTTTGCTTTATGCAAATGGGTATTTCCCTTCGGGAAAGTAATTTGCACGCATGTTCCCTGATGTTCAACACTTTGAATATGGATCTTTCCTTTATGCAACTTAACCAGTTTATATACCAGCATCAATCCAATCCCACTTCCGGTCACTTTCAAATTGACTACATTACTACCCCGGAAACAATTTCTGAATAATTTCTTCTGTTCAGATGAAGGAATACCAATTCCTGTATCCTTTACCTCAATACTCCAAGTATTCCCTTCCTCGCAAGCACAAATACACACGCTACCATTCTCTGGCGTGTACTTCAACGCATTTGACAAAATATTCTTCAAGATAGACCCCATTTTGTCACTATCAAACCACACATTCAAATAATCAAAATTACTCTCATAAACAAATCTGACACGCTTCATCTCAGCATATTTGCGGAAAGTAGCACAAACATCATTCATATAAGAATTCAATTCATACTCAGAAACATAAAGAGTAGACGAATATACGTCGATCCGTTCAAAGTTTATCAAGTTGGTTGTCAGCTGAAGCAATGTATTCACATTCTTTAGGGCCATATTCATATGGGGTAATGCCTTCTCTGCCACCATATGGTTTTCAACAACTTCTTCCAGCGGTGCTTTTATCAATGTCAGCGGCGTACGTATATCATGAGCAGTATTAATAAAAAAACGTGTCTTCTCATCAGAAATCTTCTTTTGTTTATGCAACATGATAACACGGAATATGATAATCATAATCAAGACCACCAGAATTGCATACCCCACCATTGCCCACATACTGGCCCACACCGAAGGGGTAATAATGATCTGAATACTCCTTGTTTCATAAGTTTTATACTTCTCCTCATTAGATACAGTACGAATTTGTAACGTATAACTGCCAGGAGGCAGATTTCTAACAACAATCCGATTATCTTGACTCGGACGGGTCCACTCTTTATGATAACCGTCGATTTTCCATGAATAAAGAATATTAGAAGGATAATCATAATTTATGGAAGCCACATCAAGCGAAAAAGTATTTTGACCGTAGGCCAATTCCAGACAATCAGTCTCGTTAATATCCTTCTTCAAGGGAGATCCGTCATCACCAGGATAGACAGGATGATAAGCTATCATAAAATCTCGTAATAACAAACGCGAATAATATGGCTCAGGTATTTCTATGTCTGTCGGAAACTTAACAGCACCATCATTGCCACCAAAGACAAGCGTACTGTTACTGTAAGTTGTGGCAGAACCGGCATTAAAATTTACGCTCATCAGTCCCTGCTCCCGTGTCCAGTTACGGAAAAAATGATCTTTAGGTGAATAAATCGTAATACCATTTTCCGTACCCATCAGGAGATTTTCATCCTGACGCGGAATAATCGTATAAATATTATCAAAAATCAGTGCACAATTATCAGTTCGGTACTGATGAATAAACTTCTTTTTATTGATATCATAAACAAGAAGACCTGCTCCACGAGTACCAATATACAGGATACCATCTTCTCTCTGGTATAATGCACATATATAAGGAGATTCAACAGGCAAGTCAATATACCGGTAAACACCGGATTGCTTGTCAAGTTGATAGAGTCCCATTCTTGTACCAATCCACATTTGACGGGCATTTTTCTCCAGAATGGTGGTGATGGAACTTACTCCCGGATACAAACGAACATTTTTAGTCTCAAGATTAATGCGTTTCAAATGATAATATCCACCGGACCATACATCACCGCTCGAATCCTTTTTAATGTCATAAATATATTGGTCAGGACGTATTCCTGCAATGGCCGCAGGCGAAAGATAACTTATTTTAAACCCTTTCTTCTTTTCTATCTTGTAAATGCCCGACGTAAAACCACCGGCCCATATCACTCCTGGAGAAACCTCACACAACGCCAAAAAGATATGATTCTCATCATCCGGCACCGGGTCAAAAGAGCTAAAGAAGGAACGCCATTCTCTTCTATCGGTCTGATAAAAACTAATACCATTACTGGTTGCAAACCAAAGGTCACCGTCACTATCCTCCATCACATCATGGACCTGATCATTCACCAATGACCGGTTATTGCCGAGGGAATGCTTTATCAAATCATAACTTCCATAACGATTATTACGAATGGTAATACCTGTAGGATAATTGGCAAGCCAAATACGCTCTTCCTCATCCACATAGATATCATTGATATTGTTTCCGTTCATCCCATTATAACTGCTATAGTCAGCTGTTATATAAGGTTCACTCTTGCAAGAATTTACATCCAGCTTATATACTCCTTTTCCACCCGTAGCTATCAACAACTCATCAGCATTCAGAGCAACAATCTGATTAATTTCTACATTATTAGGTGAATAACAGGAAGTGATTTTTGAACTTTGACCTATATCATATATAAGTATTCCCTCTTTATAACTGCCCACAAACAGCTGTTTTGAAATAGCATGGTAATAAAGTTCATGCACAGGTGTAGTTATACTTTTCACCACTTCATCAGGAATAAGCTTCAGTTCCCCTTTTTCCACGCCAACACGAAACAGGCCGCTTCCCGTACCTATAAAAAAATGATTGCCATCCGTCTGCTCAATAGTAGCTATTTCACCGTCGACTGGTGTTGGCATATGCGATGTTGTGCCTGTACGAACATTATACCAAGTAATTGTATCCTTATAACACAGCCAAATATGATCATTCTTATCCAGATAACCATAATTAAGGAATGCTTGGGATTTATTTCTAATTAACTCCGGATGTACATAAGCCAATTCAAATTTATCATGTTGAGAATCATACCTGAAAATACGTCCTTTCTGCCCGATTACCCATAATACATCTTCCTGATCCATATAAAGCCAGTTCAAAGCTATCCGTGAGTCCAGCTTCATACTGTCATCCGAGAAAGTATAATGCTTGATGTGTTTACCGTCATAACGATCTACCCCCTCCTGAGTCAAAAACCACATATATCCGCGTCGGTCTTTTTGAATATGGTAGATTTTCTGGTTGTTCAAACCGTCTTCCAGTCCTATATACTTATAAATTTGCCCCTTACCTAAAGTTCCGTAAACGAGAAGAACTAGAAGTAACAAAGGCTTTCTGAATTTCATAAATATTCTCATGATTGTCGTAAAATATTCCAAAAACACATTTGCAAAAATATGAAAATATTAATCAAATAACAACTGAATAAATTAATAATTATATGTTAATACAAATAATCATGTATCTTTCCAATTTCCGTTTTGGTATACATAAACAGCTTAATTCGCATAAACTCTTGGTTTAACTCTTGGTTTAACTCTCAGTTTAATTTAGTAGTATAAATCCAACTTTAATCAGCACTAGAGACAAGATAGCCCCATGACAGGTATATAAAAAAAGCTCCGTAAATCAATGATTTACAGAGCTTTTAATCAGGAATACTCGTACTCGAAGCGGGACTTGAACCCGCACAGCCGCAATGGCCAAAGGATTTTAAGTCCTTCGTGTCTACCATTGAAGCCATCGACCACTTGTTGCATTAATGCGGAGATTTCATCATTACAAAGATTACCGATACTTCCTTCGTGTGTATGATGCACCTGTTTGTCATGAGTAAATTTTCCGGCTTCTATATCAAGACCGACTTTCTTATACGCATCACGGAAAGGCATACCTTCACGAGCCAGTCGATTCACTTCCTCGACACTGAAAATAAACAGATATTTATCATCATCAAGGATATGTTCATTCACCTTAATCTCATTCATGATATAAGTCGTCATCTGCAAGCAGTCCTTCAGTTCCTGAAAAGCGGGAAGGAAAACCTCTTTAATAATCTGTAAGTCACGGAAGTAACCGGATGGCAGATTGTTTGCTATCATCATTATCTGCTGAGGAAGAGACTGCAGTTTATTACATTTAGCACGTGTCAGTTCGAACACATCCGGATTCTTCTTATGAGGCATGATGCTCGAACCGGTAGTACAATCATCCGGCAGCTTCACGAAACCGAAGTTCTGACTATTGAACATACAAGCATCAAAAGCCAGCTTGGAGATCGTTCCGGCAATGGTAGCCAATGCAAAAGCAACATTACGCTCCAACTTGCCACGTCCCATCTGTGCATAAACGACATTATAATTCAGCGAATCAAAACCTAACAAATCGGTTGTCATCGTCCGGTTCAACGGGAAAGAGGAGCCATATCCTGCTGCAGAGCCCAAAGGATTGCGATTGCACATCCTGAAAGCCGCTTGTAGGAACTGCATATCATCCACCAGGCTTTCGGCATAAGCACCGAACCACAATCCAAAGGATGAAGGCATCGCAATCTGCAAATGGGTATATCCCGGCATCAGGACATTTTTATATCGCTCACTCTGAAGAATCAACACATGAAAGAGTTGTTCCACCGCTTCCGCGATCTCGCGAATCTGTGTACGGGTAAAGAGTTTGAGGTCCAGCAAAACCTGATCATTCCGTGAACGACCACTGTGAATCTTCTTACCGACATCTCCCAAACGGCGGGTCAGCATCAATTCTACCTGCGAATGCACATCCTCTACTCCTTCTTCTATTATAAACTCACCTCTTTCGGCCGAAGCATAAATAGTCTTCAACTCAGCCAACAACTGTTCCAGTTCTTCCTTGGTCAACAGACCGATACTTTCGAGCATCGTAATATGAGCCATAGAACCGAGTACATCATGTTTAGCCAGATAAAGATCCATCTCACGATCACGTCCCACCGTAAAACGTTCGATGTCTTTATTTACCTGCACGGATTTTTCCCAAAGTTTCTGCGCCATAATATTTAAGTATTAGGTAATAAGTAGTAAGTAATAGGTAATAATCGTAGTTATGTTGATACTCCGCGGGTATTACCTATTATTTATTACTTATTACCTGTTTAATAGTTAATCATCGACAGCATCTCAACCATCTTCTCCAGACCATCCTGAAGAGGTTTCTGTACCATCGCTTTCATAAACGGATTGATATCCATACTGATAGTCACTTTCAACTTGCACTCTTCCTCTGCTGTTGAGACTAGCTGAATCCACATATTAAAAGGTAGCGGAGAGTTGGTAGTTGCCAGTTTAATACATTTGCAAGGTTCACGCTCAACAATCTGCAACGTCAGCTGACCGATAGGCGAAACGCTAAAGCTCAGTGTATCCGAATCAAAACTCAAGTCCTGTATTTTATCTTCCGGTAAACGGTCTTTCACTGATTCCAGGTTGCTCAAGTCCGACAGCTTGGCATACACACGTTCCTGACTGTAAGGTATTACCTTTACACTACTTTCAAAATTAGCCATAATTCTTTATTCGTATAAAATCAAAGAAAGAACTATCCGAACAGATATTGTCCGAATGGTTCTTTCTTACTAAAATTTCCGATCAAATAATACAATATTATTTCCCTGCATCCCAATGAGCCGGGTCTTTACGCCAATCGTTCAATGTCGCAATATCTTCTTCTTCGATATAACCGGTACGAAGTGCTACATCAAGTACTGCTTCGTAATTGGTCAACGTCACCAAAGGTACTTTAGCATTCTTGAATGCTTCCTCGGCAACGGGAAAGCCATACGTATAGGCAGCTACCATACCGATCACTTCACAACCATCGCGACGAATTGCTTCCACAGCCTTCAAACTACTACCACCTGTAGAAATCAAATCTTCAACCACTACGACTTTCATACCCGGACGAAGTTCTCCTTCAATCAGGTTTTCCAATCCGTGGTCTTTCGGGGTAGAACGAACATACACGAACGGCAGATTCAACGCGTCAGCCACTAATGCTCCCTGAGGGATAGCACCTGTAGCCACACCTGCAATCGCATCCACCTGTCCGAATCGTTCCAATATCAGACGTGTAATCTCAATCTTCACAAAATTACGAAGAGAAGGATAGGACAGAGTTTTACGGTTGTCACAGTAAAAGGGGGATTTCCATCCAG
>PPYF01469966.1_pt1 | contig 16716 bp, 21 predicted proteins | sample 1559871 | NCBI WGS metagenome assembly PPYF01 (sample SAMN08240021, study PRJNA423297) | Human gut metagenome, whole genome shotgun sequencing project.
TACCACCACTGCGCCGACTTATTTTAAATACATTGACAAGCAAGAGGACAAGGACAAGCTGACCAGAGAGCAGCGCCGCCGCAATGAAATGCCGCCGGTCATCGTCCGGGGTGGGAAACATCTCACCTTGGAGGATATTGTTGCCGAGATGGACGCCCTTGATCGGGAGTTGCAGGAAGCAATCTATCGGGCAACAGCCTTACGCAGGGACATCGGGCAGGCCATTGACGCGTTGTCAGATGACCGGGAGCAGCTGGTATTGTATTACAAGTATGTGGATGGGCTGTATCTGGAGGAAATATGCGTTAGGATGGGGTATAGCTATAAGCATATCAAGTATCTTCACACAAAGGCACTGGAAAATTTAAAATTGGTGCCACAAGGTGCCATGGAAATGTGTTAATCTGGTAGTATAGAAATTTAAGATAAGGCCATGGCAGGAGCTGTGGTCTTTTTGCGTTTGTTTAAGGGCCCCAAATGCTGTATAATTGTATAGCAATTAGGAGGTAGAGACATGACTCAAACTCAAACAGAGATAGTTTTGGTATTAATGCAGATTTCTGGCACAATTATTGCTATTTTAGCGGGTTTTTTGATAAGTAGGATTGTAGAAATTATTTCACAAAAAGATGTATATTATTATCAAGAAAAAATGATTTCCGAAAAAGTTCGAATCTTAGAAGATAACATTGATGAGAATAAAAAATTATTAGAAAAGAATGATGCTTATAATTTTTTGTATGAAAACTTTAGTATGATTCTACAAGAAATTCCTTTAGACAAAATGGTCATCCAAAATAATTTCACAAAGGTTGATTTTAAAAATCTTGAAATATACTATAAAGAATATTTGGATTGTATAAAAGAAGCAAAAGAATATATTAATAAAAGTAAAGAATACATAGAAGATAGCTTGGATTTTAATGAATTTTTAGTAAGTACGGGTAAAACCATGGATAAAGAAAGCATTAAATATGATGTATTTAATATATTCTTTTTTATAAATTATGGGCATTTAAAGATTCCATATGGAGAAATTTCGGATGGCTATATCCCGTTGAGATTCAACAGTTTAACAGAAGAAGCAAAAAATAAGTTAAATGAGAAATGTTTTAATCTTGAAGTGGATCTGAAAATTTTGAGATCTGAACTAGATAAGGTTGAGAATGCGTTAAAACAGTTGAAGAAAATAAAAGATACAAGGTGGGGTTTTTTATGGTATATTGTAATGATAATTCTAGGTTTAGTCGTTCCGTTAATTTCGATAACTATGGGCTTAAAATGCTTTATATGTTGTATTGTGCTATTTTGTATTGAGATAGTTGTAGCAATTGTATATTTTAAAGTTTTGTTAAAAAAACTAAAAAAATAATCAATAGGCATCGGGAAACCGGTGTCTTTTTTCGTGGACCACGACCTCGGTAAGCTTCGGCGCCGGGGTCTTTTTGATGCTACAAAACGACGAATGAGAGGTGGTGAGCGTTGCCGAGACAAAGAAGCCCAGGCAGAGACCAGGCCTTTGAAATCTTTAAAAAACATAACGGAAATATCGAAAATCGGCGCATTGCTGAGATGCTTGATATTTCAGAAAAAACGGTTGGAGGATGGAAGTGCAAAGATAAGTGGAGTGAGCGGTTGAACGGAGTACTCCAAACAGATAAACGGAGTACTCCGAAACACAAAGGCGGCCAGCCCGGCAACAAAAACGCCACCGGGCCGCCGGGGAATAAGCATGCCGAGAAGTTCGGTTTCTTCTCAAAATACCTTCCCCCGGAAACCAAAGAGATTTTTGACGCGGTTCAGGACGCAGACACCATTGACCTGCTCTGGCACCAAATTCAGATTCAGTATGCCGCCATTGTGCGGGCACAGCGGATCATGTACGTCGAGGACATCGACGACGTCACAACCACTAAGATCGGTGAATCCTTCGGCGAGGCCTCCAGCAGTGAGCGATGGGAGGTCCAGCAGGCCTGGGATAAACAGGCAAGTTTTCTGCAAGCGCAGTCAAGGGCCATGAAGACCCTGCAAAGCCTGTTTAAGCAGTACGATGAGCTGTTAAAGTCTGATCTGGCGACAGAAGAACAGAAAGCCCGTATTGACCGCTTGAAAGCCGAGATCGCCAAGGTAGAAGCCGAAAACAAAGAACGCGCCGGCGGCGAGCAGCCCGGAGACGATGGTTTCCTGGAAGCCTTGAACAGCAGCGCGGCAGAGGACTGGGCCGATGAAGATTAAAAAAGCAACCTTCCGGTTTAAGCCCTTCTCCAGGAAGCAGCGCCAAATATTAAACTGGTGGTGTCCAGACAGCCCAGTCAAAGATAAAGACGGCATCATCGCCGACGGCGCCATCCGGTCCGGTAAAACCCTGGCCATGTCCCTTTCCTTTGTGATGTGGGCCATGATAAGCTTCCAGGGTCAGAACTTCGGCATGTGCGGCAAGACCATTGGCTCCTTCCGCCGAAACGTGCTGTTCTGGCTCAAGATCATGCTCAGGAGCCGGGGCTACAAAGTTCGAGACCACCGCAGCGACAACCTGCTGGAAGTCACCCGGGGCGATTCCGTCAATTACTTTTACATCTTTGGCGGCAAAGACGAACGATCACAGGATCTGATCCAGGGGATCACCCTGGCGGGTGTGTTCTTCGATGAAGTCGCCCTGATGCCCGAGAGCTTTGTCAACCAGGCGACCGGCCGCTGCTCCGTGGACGGTTCAAAGTTCTGGTTTAACTGCAACCCAGACGGACCCTATCACTGGTTTAAATTAAACTGGATCGACAAGCAAACCGAAAAGCAGCTGTTATACCTCCATTTCACCATGGAAGACAACCTCAGCCTGTCTGAAAAGATCAAGGCAAGGTACCGCGCCATGTACACCGGCGTGTTTTACAAGCGCTACATTCTGGGCTTGTGGTGCGCGGCCGACGGCCTGATCTACGACATGTTCGACGAAGCCAAGCACATAGTCAAGCAGATCAAAGAAACACTTTATCCGAAACACTATGTCTCCTGTGACTACGGGACCCAGAACGCCACCGTCTTTTTACTCTGGCAGCGCGGCGAAAGCGGCACCTGGTATTGCATCCGGGAGTATTATTACTCCGGCAGGGACGAGAGTAAACAGAAAACCGATATCCAGTACGTCGAGGACCTAAAGCAGTTCCTCGGCGGTATTAAACCAACCGCCGTGGTGGTAGACCCATCCGCGGCTTCTTTTATTGCGCAGCTAAAACAGAGCGGCTTTCGCGTCAAGAAAGCAAAGAACGATGTCTTAGACGGCATCCGTTTTGTCGGGACCCAGTTAAACCTTGGGAAGATCCGCTTTCTGGAAAACTGCGAAAACACCATCAAAGAATTCCGTTCCTACACATGGGACGAAAAAGCCGTTGACCGCGGCGAGGACAAACCTGTCAAGGAATACGACCATGCCATGGATGCGGTGCGGTATTTCTGTTATACGATTGTCCGTGATCCACTTAAGGTCAATCTTTTCAAAGGAGGTATTTAATGGAAGACGATATTTTCAGAGTATCCAAAGGAACAGTCATGACGCCGGAACTGCTCAGTGAATACATTACCAAACATAAAAAGATGGTCAGAGATCGGTTTAAGCCCCTTCTGGATGCTTACAAGAATGATTACGCCATACAGCACCAGACAAGAAAGGCCGATTATAAACCCGATAATCGGATTCCCGTCAATTTTGCCAAATATATCGCGGATACCATGAACGGCTTTTTCGTCGGAATCCCGATTAAGACAGCCCATGACACGGCGGCGGTCTCCGCGTTTTTAGAGCAGTTTGAACAATACAACGGCGTTGATGATGTGAACGCGGAGCTTTCTAAAATTTGTTGCATCTTTGGCAGAGGCTATGAGATGTACTACGTTGATGATTTTGAAAAGCTTTGTGTGCGCTATCTTTCGCCCATGAACGCATTTATGATTTATGATGACAGCATTTTGGAAGAACCTTTATTTTTCGTCCATTATTATAAAGACGCGGACGGCGTGGAAAAAGGCAGTTTCTCGGATGGCCGTGTTGTTCGGTGGTTTACGAATCGAGGCAGTTATGTCTTTTCCAAAGAGGAAAAAATCCACGCCTTTGACGGCGTTCCGGCAACGGAATACGTTGAGAACGCGGAGCGCATGGGTGTTTTTGAGAGCGTGCTGCCCATGATCGACGCCTACAATAAGGCGCTTAGCGAGAAAGCCAATGACGTGGACTATTTTGCCGACGCATATTTAAAGGTTTTGGGCGCATCCCTCAGCGACGATAAACTGACAGAACTCCGGGACACGCGGATCATTAACCTGGAAGGCGATGAAGCGGATAAAATAATTGTGGAGTTTCTGTCAAAGCCAAACGCGGATACAACTCAGGAAAATTTAATTAATCGCCTGGAGCGCCTCATCTTCCAGATCAGCATGGTGGCAAACATCAATGACGAGAACTTCGGTACCAGTTCCGGTATCGCGCTCAAGTACAAGCTTCAATCCATGAGCAACCTGGCAAAGACGAAAGAACGGAAATTCACCGCCGGCATGAACCGGCGCTACCGGTTAATTTTCAGCAATCCTTTAGCCAGCGGGCAAGGCGCCGCCCTTTCCAAAGAAGACTGGGTAGGGATTCGCTACAAGTTTACCATGAATATTCCAGCCAACCTTTTGGAAGAAAGCCAGATTGCCGGCAATCTGAACGGTTTGGTCTCACAGGAAACCCAATTATCCGTTTTATCCATTGTGGAGAACGCCAAACAGGAGATTGACCGCATGGAAGAAGAACAGGATAAGACCGGATACATGACGGACTATCCGCTGAACCGGACCCGTGAGGAGGCAGACGATGACCTACTGGGAGAAGCGAAAACAACAACTGAACAGACAACTTGAGAAGGACGAGGCCAAACTAAAAAAGCGGCTATCGTCCTTTTATGATGCGGAATTTCGGAAGCTTGAGCGGCAGATCGCCGCCTATTACGCGCAATACGGTGAAAACAATGTGATCCAGTATCGAACCTTGATGGAGCGCTTATCCGCCGAAGATCAGCGGCTGCTCATGGAGCAGATGGACGCTTTCGCCGAGAAGTATCCCGAATACGCCCATTTAATGCCGGTTCGAGAATCCATTTATAAGCTGAACCGGCTTGAAGGCCTGCAATATTCCATTTTGATGCAGCAGTATGAAATTGGGGCGGCAAACATTGAGCAGCTCACCGAGCACCTCACCCGACAGGGGCTGCGGGCGGCCAACGCAGCGGCTGAGGCGTTAGGCTTTGGCAAGAACTTCTATGCGGCCAATGCGGATATCATTCAGAAATTTGTGGATGTTCCGTGGGCGGACGGGAAGAACTTCAGCACCCGTATTTGGGGAAACACGGAAAAACTGGCGAATTACCTGAATACGGACATTGCGCAGGCTTTTGCCCGGGGCGATTCCTATGATCGGATCGTGAGCAACCTAAAAAAACGATTCGATAAAGTCACCCGAAATGACGCATATCGGCTTGTTTACACGGAGGGTACCTATGTCATGGCAGAAGCCACGATGACGCCCTTTGAGTCTGAATTTGAGGAATATCGGGTGTCTACAGTGGGAGATGGAAAAGTCTGTGATATCTGCCGAGAGGTGGCAAAAAAAACTTTTCAGATCAAGGACCGGAAGCCCGGTGTCAACTTTCCACCACTGCACGCCTGGTGCCGGTGCTCCTTTACCATTGAAGTGGCCGACTGGGATGCTTGGATGGAAGATTACGAGCTAAGGCATGGTAATGGGCAGGCCAGAAAGGTTAAGAACCGATTGAAATCGGATATTGGCACGCCGGGATTCATAACCCCAGAAAATATTGAAGATTTTAAAGATATTGGTATCGATGAATATATCGCAAAAGAGATCGGAAAGCTTCCTGAAAATCATTTGGATTACTTGAATGGATATATTGAAAGGTTTATAATTGATGATAAGTTAAACTCTCGTTTTGACAGAGAAAGAAAAATCCTGTATTTGAGGAGCAACCCTATTGAGGGTGAGCTGATCCATGAATTGGGGCATGTTCTTGAGACAAAAAGCGGGCTGATTTATACAGATGCATACAAAAAAATCAGAGATTCTGGGCTTGAAAATGTCGGTGTGTTCGGTATAAGAGAAGGCAAACGGTTCAATTATATAAAACACAAGAAGTTTATTTCAGAATATCAAGGATGTATTTATCCATTTGACGGTGAAGGAAGCCCAGATAGGAATGGATTTTGTTTGAACTTAGAATGTTTGGCGGAGTATTTTTCAGAAGGATATAGAGAGTATTTTATTAATCCTGAAAATTTAAGAAAACATGATTTAATGTTGTATCAATTCATAAAGGAGTTAATCTTATGATAAGCAACAAAGGAAAGATCACAGAGTTATTATTAAACACAAAAACGACGGCGGAATTTAGAGAAGTTGGGCGTGAAAATGGCTACCAAGATTTAAGCAAGATAGCTCCTTCTGTGCTCGAGCAGGCGTTAGATTCTTCCGTTATGGAGCATTATGATAGAATGAACACAGAAGAATTAAAAAATATTGATTTTGACTGGAATTGTATTCCTGACCCGCCTGAAGCATTTGAAAAAGATAATAAGAAATAATTTGAGTAGATGACTTCGTCGAATATGTATTAAAAAGACTGGAGGAAAGAAATAATGGCAAAGGATGATTACTTCAAAATTGTATATGTCATCTTAAAAGAGCTGTACGGCTGCCGAAAAGCCAATCAACGTATTGATCTTGAGGCGATCAGCCCAAAACGCTTTAATGTCGAGGCAGGATACTTGCTTTCGATTTTGGAGGAGTTGCTTGAAAATGGTTATGTCAAAGGATTTATCGTGAAGCATTCGAAGACAGGAAAGTATGTGATGAACCTGGAAGAAATGGAAATCACGATGCATGGCGTTGAGTATCTTCAGGAGAACTCGAAGATGAAGCGGATTTATGAAATGGCGAAAGAGATTAAGGATTTTATTCCAGGAATGTAATCAATCATGAGCACTTGCAAACGCAGGTGCTTTTTTAATACAAGGAACAGGGAGGTTCAACATGCTCATACTCGCTTTATTGTGGATGATTGGTCAAGCGTTGCAGATGACCACTGGTTACTGGGTAATCTGGTGGATTACAGCTGTTTTTACAGGCATCCAGGTAATCAATACGATTTACAAAGCTGGCAAAGACGCCGCAGAGAAAAGAAGGTTGTAGAGATGAAAAATATTAATATTTTGGGGAGTGTTTATCGGATTATCATTGATGACTACAACACTCCCGAATTGAAAGAACATAACCGATCAGGCTATTGTTTCTTTGATGCAAAAGAAATTCATGTTGAAGACTTGGACACAGACCCGGACTGGAAAAACGAAAGTTCGGACGTCAAACAGGAGCGTACCCGATTGATCCTGCGACACGAAATTATTCATGCGTTTTTGAATGAGTCAGGGCTTTGTCAAAGCTCAAATGGCGTTGATGCCTGGGCGATCAATGAAGAGATGGTTGACTGGATGGCAATCCAGTTTCCCAAAATAAAAAAAGCATTTGAGGAGGCAGGGTGTCTGTGATTCAAATGATACAAACGAAAAACAGCATTACCATCTCCGGCCACGCGCACTATGCAGCGCCGGGCAAGGATATTATTTGCGCGGCAGTCTCGGTTTTGGTGGAGACGCTGATTGCATCCGCTTTAACCCTCTCAGACAGCGCAATACAAGTTGAAAAAGATAAAGGGTATACGAAGATTACCTATGACCCTTTAACCACTGATTTAAGCCTTCAAGTCCTGTTAAGGGCTTTTTTTATTGGCGTTTCCGGTGTGGCGGAATCTTATCCGGATCACGTGAAGGTCCAGGCCGTGGAGGACCTTAAAAGCAACGGGGAAATTCATGGGGCAGCGTTTGAACCCCTAAAAAGCTAAGGAGTAAAAATGAAAGATTTATACAATTTACAACGTTTTGCAGAGGATGAAGAAACTGAAGCGCCAGAAGCGGCCCTGGAACAAGTTGAGGACAAAAAAGCCCAGGAAAAGGGCGAAGAAAAAGCCGAGGCGAAGTATACCGACGCCGATCTTGACCGGATCATTGGCCGTAAGTTTGCAGAATGGCAGTCTAAAAAAGAAAAAGAAATGGACGAAGCCAAGCGTCTGGCAAGTATGTCCGAACAGGAAAAATCCCAGCATGAGCGTGAACAGATGCAGCGCCAGCTGGAGGAACTCCTCAAGGAAAAACGCCTCAGCGAAATGTCCCGGACGGCCCGGGGCATTCTGATGGAACGCAACATCAACCTGGATGACAAACTGCTTTCCGTGCTGGTGGCCGAAGACGCGGATCAAACCAAAGCAAATGTCGACGCCTTTGCAGACCTATTCAACGCAGCGGTCAAAAAAGCCGTGGGTGAGGCCTTGAAAGGCACAACGCCAAAAGTGGGAACCACCTCTGGTGGATTGACCAAAGAACAGATTATGAAAGTACAAAACCGGGCTGAACGTCAACGGCTCATTCAAGAAAACTGGGATTTATTCCAAAACTAAAAGGAGAGAAAAACATGAACAAAGCATTTAACTTACAACGTTTTGCGGCCCCTGAAAATCAGACGAAGGCCGCCGATTTAGAACCAGCGATTTCCATGGACTTTGTGTCCAGATTGAACAGCAATATTACTGAGCTCCAGAACCTGCTGGGGATCGTGGAGCTGGACGCCATGCCTTCCGGCAATACCGTCAAGATGTACAAGCTGGAGCAGACAAATACCCCGGAACAGGTCGGAGAAGGGGAAGAAATCGCCTTGACCAAGTTCAAGCGTACCCTGGTCAATACCATTGAGCTGACCCTGAAAAAATACCGCAAACAAACCACCGCGGAATCCATTCAGAAAGTTGGGCGAACCATGGCGGTCAACCGTACGGATGACAAGATGATTTCCAACCTGCAAAAGGAAATTAAAAAAGACTTCTACGACCAGCTGGCAAAAGGAACCGGTTCAGCTACCGGCAAAGGGCTTCAGGCGACCTTATCCGCCGCATGGGCAGCAGTGAAGAAATACTACGAAGACGAAGACGCTACCCCGATTTTCTTTGTCTCTACCGATGATGTGGCAGCCTATCTGGCAAACGCCCAGGTGTCCATGCAGACGGCATTTGGCATGTCCTATATTCAGGATTTTCTCGGTCTGGGAACCGTCGTGATTTCACCGGCACTGGAAGCCGGCAAACTGATCGCAACCGCCAAGGAAAACTTAAGAGGCGTCTATGTGCCTGCGTCCGGCGGTGATCTGGCGAGCTCATTTGGCCTGACCTCCGACGCAACGGGTATGATGGGGATGACCCATTCAGCCTCCACCGGCAATGCGACCATTGAAACACTGATCATGTCTTGCGTCCGATTCTTCCCGGAATTCACGGACGGCGTCATTGTCGGGACCATTTCGGGGGAGTAACCGGCACTGCGGATATTGTCCGCAATTTATCGGCAGTGCCAGCAGAAACGGACTGTTATGGGAAAAAGACCTCGGAATTGGGTGAGGTCACCTTTTCAGAAGATGGAAAGCTTTCCGGTACCCTCAAACACGTGACCGGTTATACGGGTTTTAATGGCAGTGATCCCGCCGAACAAAGCGGATATTACCTGCCCTTTCTGTATGGTGGCAACCGAACCCTGAAAATGTATGTGAAAAATAAGGAAAAGGCGGCAATGGTCGACAAAGCGCCAACACCCAACGTGGTCTTTCTAGGCGCGGATAGGTCGACCGCTCAGAAAGCCGTCTTGCACCTCAACGGAACCGGCGCGTCCGCAGAGATTGCAATGTCTGGTTTAACCTTTCAGTAAGGAGAAACCGGATGGAATTGCAGGAACGTGTCAAAATACGCTTGTCAGACGAGGAAGTCATCCCGAAAGACAACGAACTGGCGGAGTATATCACTACGGCTACAGACCGGATTAACCTTCGGATTGGGACAGATGAACTGCCAGACAGCATGCAGAGCATCGCGGTGGATGTGGCGGTGAAGCTTATCCGCCGTAAATATTACGAGGGAATCGCATCTGAAGGAGCCGATACCTTGAGCACGAGCTTTGTGGCCAACGTTCTGGCGGAGTATGAGAGTGAGTTTGAGCAGTATCTCAAAAATGTCAACAAAAGGGTGGTGAAGTTTTTATGAGGTTTCAGAAGATTACTTTTATTGCCGGGGAAGAAACCGGGAGGGATGCCCTGGGCAATGCGGTGACGGAGGATAAGCCTTATCTGGACACCACTGGCCGGCTGACGGAGTGGAGCGCCGAGGACGTTGATGTGCTGGGCCGGGAATTTACCAGCGCGCACCGGAAGCTGATGACCCGGGCGTCCTTGGCGGGTATTCGGGAGGCCGGCAAAGTAACGGTTGGCGGCAACACTTATACGGTTGAAGGCTTCCGGGGAACCGATGCGGACCGGTGGCGGATTGTTTATGTGAAGGGGTATCGCTTATGAGTTATGATCTGGTAACCATTGACATGGAGGGCGTTGAAGCGCTGGCAGCAGCGCTGGAACGCGGCAAAAAAGTGCGACTGAATGCGGTATTGAGCAAAAACCTCACCGAGATGCACAACCGGGCTAAAACCAGCGGAACACCCGTCTCAACGGAAAAAACCCGTCCAGGCGGTCCTCATGGGGAGCTTCGGCTGTCAGCAGGAATCACATTGCCGGATCTTTCCGGTAACACCGGAGAAGTGGGTTATACCAAAGAATACGCCCCTCATGTGGAATTCGGACACCGTACTAAAAATGGTGGGTATGTCCCCGGACAGTATTATCTGAAAGACAATCTGGAAACCCAGATGGCGATTTTTAAGGCTGACCTTGAGGAGGCAGTCAGAAAGTTGTGTGATTAAAATGTTGAAAAAGTTAGGGTTGCTGGATTTACACGCGGCCATCATCAAAAAAGTGGAGGCGCGAACCGGGCTTAAGTGCCTGGATAAAATCCCAAAGGATTATCCCACGCCTTTTTATCATGCGGAGATTGTGGGCATTAAGCCGGATAATACCAAGACCATGTGGTGCGATACCTACACGGTCTTTTTTCATGCCATCGCAGAGCCCGGCGCGGGCAATGTCCGCATTTATGAATTAATACAGAAATTGGAAGAAAGCCTGACGGAAAAGATTGAACTGCCGGAGGGCTATACAGTTCTTCTGCAAATGGGAAACGGTCTGATCAATCTACAGACCGACGAGACCGATGAAAAGCACGCGGTGCTGTCCTACAGCTTTAAAGTGTGCTATGGATTCAGAGCAAAAATATAGGAGGAAAGATTATGGCAAATGAATTTGATAACAACGTATACTGCGATTTTAATGCGACTGCAGCGGCGGCGATCGCCGGCGCGGACATCCTGTTGACCATCTTTAACAGTACCGGTGAAAAGTTGTTGGCGGTGGCAGGCCAGCAGGGCTTAACCATTAACCGCTCAGCGGACAGCATTGAGGTCACCAGTAAAGACACTGTAGGGGGCTGGAAGTCCAAAATTCCAGGGATGAAAGAGTGGAGCATTGACTCGGACGGGATTTACGTGCCAACGGATGAAACGCACAAGGAGCTTGGCAAGGCATATAGTAACAGCGAGCTGGTCTGCGTTAAGGTCATCAATGGCAAAACCAAGAAGCACATGTTCGGCGGGCTGGCGTGTATCACGGATTACTCATTGGAAGCGCCTTACGACGACTCCATGACTTACTCCATCAGTCTGGAAGGCAACGGCCCATTAACAGATCTATCCGCGCTTGAGGGAGGAGAATCCGATAAAGTCACCGCATGGCCAGAAGGCATGGGGGAGTAAAAACCCCACTTGAGTCTGTTTCGATTAGCGGAACGGCCCAAGTGGGGCAGACCTTAACAGCAACCTTAGAGCCCGCGGAAGCGACTGCGACATACCAGTGGAAGGTTGCCGACAGCGCGGGTGGCAGCTATAGTGATATTGCGAAAGGTACCAATAAAACCCTTGTGCTGGCTTCTGAGCAGCAGGGCAAATTTATAAAAGTGGAAGCAACAGGTACCGGAAAATTTGAAGGAATAAAACTGAGCGCGGCAACCACAGCGGTTGCGGCGCAAGCATAAAGGAGAACAAAATGGCGAAAGAAGAAAAATTATTGATTGATGAAGCAATAGAAACAGAAACCAATATTGAAGAAGTGGAAGCGAGTGAAATTTTTGAATACAAAGATAAAGCCTACCACTTACACTATACGCTCCGCAGGCTTCAGACCGCTGAGCAGATGGCGAAAACCTCAACCGTGGCCATGTTGACCACGAATAATAGCATCATGGGCATTCAGGAGCTGATGATCTATTTTGCCGCTGGGCTCTGTGATGAGAATGGCGATTATATCAAAACTGGCAAGGGTCTCAGCCTGGCAGAGGAGCTGATCCAGGAACAGGGCTATCTTCAGATCAATATGGTCGTGGTGAACGCCTTGGTGAGGGACTGTGGTTTTTTGTTCCAGATGAATTAATTCGGTTTGAATATCTCGGTGGGGGAAAACGCGATCCGGTTTATGAAAAGAAAGCAAAGGACTATCTTGATACGATAGACTTTGCTTTTTTTGTGGTCAATTTTGGCTATACAAAAGCCGATTATGAAGCGCTAACCCCTGCCGAGAAGCTTTTTATCCGGAAAGCCCACGAAGATAAAACCGTCGGTGACAGCAGCCTGTTTGAAAAGGCTGTGGAAATCGCCATTGGTAATACGGTGTGCCGGAAAAAAGGAAAAAGGGCACTGTCCCTTTGGCATAAACAGCAGCGTCCCGCGGACAAAGCGGTCGTACAAAAACAGATTGAGATTGTCAAAGAAGTGGAAGAAAAGAATGGCAAAAACTGGGTGCAGGCGATTTATAAGGCTGCTGGCATCAAAATGCCTGAGAAAGGAGTGATGAACCATGGCTGAGTACACCCTCAAAGCAAAACTGATCGGAGATACATCGAGTCTTCAAAAAAGTTTCAATCAGGCTCAGAAATCATTAGAAGCCCTCAGAGAAAAAATTCAGAAAGAGAGCCAAAGCATCAACCAGGTGCGCCCCAAAATTAACGTGACTGTGAACAGCAAACCCGTTGAAGCGAAGCTGATTAAACTTAAAGGGGATTTGAATCAATTTAGAGCTCTGAAGGTAGCGCCGACGGTTGATGCGAACAGCCAGCCAGCCAACAGCAAATTGACAAGACTTAAAACCCTTTTAAACAGCCTTACAAAAAAGGCCTATCGGGCCATTGTCGACATGGACACGTCCAAAGCGCAAAACGCCCTGAATCGCCTCAATGGCAAAATACGGGAGTCGACATCCGGCGTTCAGAACCTGGCATCTGGTTTGGCTTCTGTTGCGGCGGGATACATCTCTCTTCAAGGATTAAGCGGTGCCATCGGAACGGCGGATCAGTACGCCATGATTCATTCGCGACTCAATTTGATTAATGATGGATTGCAAAGTACAGAAGAGCTTCAGAACATGATCATGAACGCTGCAAATCGGTCAAGGTCTTCCTATGCGTCGATGGCAGAGCTTGTTGCGCGCGTTGGGGCGAATGCCAAAGATGCTTTTTCAAGTAACGCGGAAGCCGTTGAGTTTGCCGAAGCACTTAATAAACAATTTGTTTTAGCCGGAGCCAGCGCCGAAGAAATTTCATCAGCGACATTACAATTGACTCAAGGTCTCGGCTCCGGTGTGCTTCGAGGTGAAGAACTTAATGCCGTCTTTGAATCGGCGCCGAATATCATCCAGAGCATTGCCGACTATCTGGATGTTCCGATTGGGCAAATTCGAGAAATGGCATCTGAAGGTGAACTGACGGCGGACGTTGTGAAAAATGCCGTATTGGCGGCAGCCAATGAAACCAACGAAAAATTTCAGTCGATGTCTGTGACTTTTGGGCAGCTTTGGGTGGTGTTTAAAAACAATGCGTTGGCGGCGTTTGAAGATGTGATGACAAGTATGAATGAGCTCTCGAGTTCCGAAGGAATGCAGACGATTATCGCGAACACATCTGAATCGCTCGCGAAATTGGCAGATCGGGTTGGCCCCGTTATTTCATCAATCACAGAGGCTTTCAACGACCCGAATGTTGTTAATATGATTTCGCGAATCGTTGATGGCCTTATTCAAATGGCACCGGCGATTGTTGCGTTGGGCGCTGGGCTAGCAATAGCAGTGCCGTTGTTTGCCGGCCTGAGCGCAGCTTTTTCCGGACTTGCGGGTATTGCAGCAATTGTGGGAACAGTAGCAACAGCAGTTACCGGACCTATCAGTATGTTAAGTTCTGGTATAGGGCTTGTGGCAAAATTACTTCCAGGCCTTGCGGGGACCATTGTTGGATTTGGACCATCCATTTTGTCCGCTGCCGGGGCACTTTTCCCTTTTGGCGCTATTGCCGGGTTGATTGTGGCCGGATTCGGCCTGTTGCAAATGCATTTTGGCACCCAGATTACCAATTTATTAACCTACCTGACGGAGCAGGGCCCAGTTTTAATTACGGGATTTGTGGGGAAAATTCTAGAACAATTGCCGCTATTGATCATGTTAGGAACGACACTGGTTTCCAATCTACTCAATGCAATTACCGCAAATCTGCCAAGTATCGTGACCGGAGGCGTTCAGATTTTAAGTGCATTGGTTAGCGGAATTGGCGCACAGTTGCCTGAATTAATCCCAGCGGCCACCAACGTGATTACGACGCTTGCGGGCAGTCTCCTTGGTAACGTGGGGCAGGTCGTTGATTCTGGGATGCAATTATTGCTTGGACTTGTTCAAGGAATCGTCAACGCCTTGCCGCAGCTTATTATGGCGATTCCAGATATCATTAAAGGATTTATTAATGGAATTGTAGCCCATTTGCCCGAGATCATCCAAAGCGGAATCGAGTTGATTTTTGCGTTGATTACGGGATTAATTACAGCCATCCCGAGTCTTGTGGCAGCCATTCCAGAGGTGATCATGGCCATTTTTGACGCATTTGCAAATACAAACTGGGCGGAACTTGGTCACAATATCATTAACGGAATCATCGAAGGGCTTAAAAATATGATGCGTTCTCTGGGCGATACAGTCAAGGAAATTAGCTCCAGTATCTGGGAAGGATTTAAAAGTTTTTTTAACATCAATTCCCCCTCGCATCTTATGCGCGATACCATCGGTGTTGGTATTACAGAGGGTATCGGAGCGGGAATCGTGAAAGGAACTCATTTCGCGACAAAGGCTGTGGATATAGTTGGGGACAGTGTTCTTGACAGTGCCGCGCTAATGACGGAGAACCCTACAGGTATTCCTATTGAAGTGTCGCAAGAAGCGTTGCTAAATACGCATACGTCTGTTCTAGGAAGCCCCAACCTTAATACCAATGTCGGCCTTAAGGTAACTGGAACCGGCTCGCTTAGCAATGACTTATTAAAAGGGATTGGCACAGAAATGGACAGCGAATGGAACCAGGTATCCGCTTCAACCACCACACAGTGGCAGGCAATCCAGACATTCTTAAAAACCACCTGGACCGCCATTAAGTCCGACGCTTCCAGCGATTGGGCGAATCTGCAAAATACGATCACCTCCAAATGGGGCGCAATTTCAAACGGCACGACTAGCAGCTGGAATAGTATTTTCGCCTATCTCCGAAAAACCTGGCAGTCGATGCTGTCAGAATCTCAGTCTGCCTGGACGCGGATGCGTGACGGCGTCCAGAACATCCTCGGGACGTTATACGGTGTCGTGACGTCAGGATTTTCGCCCTCTCTGGGTTATATCCAGGGATTGTCTGTCACATTGTATGGCTATGGCGCCAACATGATCAACGAACTGGCCCGGGGTGTCCGGGATACCGCAGGAAATGTCACGGGTGCCGTTGAAGATTTGGTTGAAACACTGAAGTCAAAATTCATTGAAGGGTTCGAGATTCATTCGCCGTCGCATTTTACTTACTATGTTGGGACGATGCTTGGCAAGGGGTTAATCAATTCCCTGAGAGACAGCCACCTGGCATCCTTTGTGGACAGTATGATCGCGCAGATGAAGAACTCCTTTGAAAATGGCCGTCTGAACCTTCAGGCGGTTATGAGCTTTATGGGGGATAAAGCGCCCGACCTTTTGAAAGAGCTGGGCATTACACTGGGCGGCAGCACGGGCATCGTCGGGCTGGGCGGAATGGTCTGGCCGGCTGATTCCATGGACATTACGAGCTGGTTTGGGAACCGGCCCTATCCGGGCGCTGGCGGATCCACGAATCACGGCGGTTTAGACATCGGGGCAGCAATGGGGAGCAACGTCTACGCGGCTCTTGGCGGGATTGTCACCAGTTCAGGCTGGAACGGGGGCTATGGGAACGCCATTACCATTGACCACGGCAGGGGTTTTTCAACACTGTATGGCCATATGTCGCAGCTGATCGCCAGTGTCGGGCAGATGGTAGCACCAGGTCAGGTGATTGGTCTGGTGGGAAGCACCGGCAACTCAACGGGTCCACACCTTCACTTTGAAACGCGCATGAATGGTGAGAGGATGGACCCAGCTTCGTTCTTTGGCTTCTCTGTGGGCAGCCGTGACGTTCCACAGGATATGATCGCCTGGGTACACAAGCACGAGGCCATCATTCCAGCGGATGAAATGGAAAAATTAAAACGCCTGACCAACCCCCGGGCACCTTATCGGAATAGCCACGGCGAGATTCTGCCGGGGCTGAATACCCG
>PPYF01210054.1_pt1 | contig 16709 bp, 16 predicted proteins | sample 1559871 | NCBI WGS metagenome assembly PPYF01 (sample SAMN08240021, study PRJNA423297) | Human gut metagenome, whole genome shotgun sequencing project.
TCTACGCTGTCAATGATTTCCGGAACAACCTGCTCGATTTTCTTTGCCATTTCCTTATCCTCCATTTTCCTTGTGTTTGTTTCAGTACATTAAGGCTGTACCTGCCTGTCAAGTTATTTTTAATTGCTGCTTAATTTGTATTGATAATTAATTAACAATCTCACTGTTTGCATTATATACCTTCGTTAAAAAAATGTCAATATATAAATGAAAGATTTTATAATTTTTTTAGGAGGACTTTAATCCCTAATCTTTAGCCATGTATACCCTTGCGGGCGAGGGGGCTATTTGCTGCGATGATTTTAACAGCCTGTAGGCAAAATTGCCGCCACGGAAGATGGCTAGGTTGCAAAACTAAATCAAAAAATCGCTGCAAGCCTGCTAATATACCGGCTTACAGCGATTTTCCCTGCCTATAAATAACTTTTTAACAGTTCCACCTTATCCAACCGCTCCCAGGGCAGGTCCAAATCATTGCGGCCAAAGTGACCATAAGCAGCTGTCTGCTTATAAATCGGACGGCGCAAATCCAGCATCCTGATGATTCCGGCCGGACGCAGGTCAAAGTTGGAACGGATGATATCCACCAGCTTCTCATTGCTCAATTTACCGGTTCCATAGGTATCCACCATGATGGAGGTAGGATGGGCCACGCCGATGGCATAGGACAGCTGAATCTCGCACTTATCAGCCAGACCGGCTGCCACGATGTTTTTGGCAACATAGCGGGCTGCATATGCAGCAGAGCGGTCCACCTTGGTGCAGTCCTTTCCTGAGAATGCACCGCCGCCGTGACGCGCATAACCGCCGTAGGTGTCAACGATGATTTTACGTCCTGTCAGACCGCTGTCGCCCTGCGGTCCGCCGATAACGAAACGTCCCGTAGGGTTGATAAAGAACTTCGTGTTCTCGTCGATCATATCCTGCGGAAGGATCTCGTCAAAGATGTACTTCTTCACATCCGCATGAATCTGTTCCTGGGTCACGCTCTCATCATGCTGTGTGGATAATACCACGGCATCCAGGCGGACCGGCTTGTCATTCTCATCATACTCCACAGTTACCTGGCTCTTGCCGTCCGGACGGAGATACTTAAGCGTGCCGTTCTTGCGGACATCCGTAAGACGCTTAGCCAGCTTGTGGGCCAGGGAAATGGGATAAGGCATGTATTCCTCTGTCTCATTGGTGGCAAAACCAAACATCATGCCCTGGTCTCCTGCTCCAATGGCGTCCAGCTCCTGGTCTGACATCTTGTTTTCCTTTGCCTCCAGAGCCTTATTCACTCCCATTGCAATGTCCTGGGACTGCTCGTCAATGGCTGTGATGACGCCGCATGTATCACAGTCAAAACCATATTTGGCACGGTCATAGCCAATCTCTCGCACGGTCTCACGCACCAGCTTCTGAATATCCACATAGGCGTTGGTGGTTATCTCTCCCATGACAAGAACCAGTCCTGTGGTGGTAGCTGTCTCGCATGCCACACGGCTCATTGGGTCCTGCTCCATCAATGCGTCCAGAATCGCATCGGATATGGCATCGCACATTTTATCCGGATGCCCTTCTGTTACGGACTCAGATGTAAATAGTCTTCTCTCCATTTCAAATCTCTCCTTCTTGTTCAGATAAATGATTAACAGCAGCTGTAACATCAGACATTTACAAAAAACAAAGTCCGCAGCAATTGCGGACTTGAAAATATCTTTAAATCTTCAAATCCTCTTATTGCTCGACCAAGCATGCTTTATCCTGCCAGCATACTCCTCGCTCAGGCTGGCACCTTCCGGCCCTTTCGCATATCATGCTGATATACTCAACCGGGGTTGCCGTGACTTCACAGGTCCTTTGTACCTCCATCACTCTGAATAAGGGATATTCACGAACTCTTTAATTGTAAAATGTGTTACCTTCCATATCTTATAGCAATTATATATATATGTCAATATTAAAATTTATCATTGCCTGTTCCGTCCTGTTTCTATCTTATGGAAATCCTTCCCTGCCCGGCCGGGTTCCCATACTCAGATGTCACGGAACCTCCCATCCGCCTTATATAGGAAGATAAGATATCCACGTCCACCATGACCTCATCCCGGATTACATTACATCCCTTGAACATGGTCATGCCGTCTCCGCCCTGTTTCAGCATATAGTTATGGGACGCTACGGTATATGTCTTGGTAAGGTCAATGGGCTCTCCCCCAACCTTGATGTCCGTTACCCTGTAAGCGCCTGACACACCGGTAAAATTTCCCTTGTCGTCTGTCCGGACGCCGGATTGCACAGATGGGTCAATGGTGTAGGTCAGACCGGACACCTGAAGGAAACCGCCGCTCTCTTGCGGATAATTCTTAGACGCCATCTCCAGTGCATCCTTAATCTGCTGTCCCGTTGCCTCGATGACACATCCCATATTTCCATAAGGGAACACGGCCAGGGTGTCGTTATATGTAATGTTACCCGGCTTAATAATGCTTCGGATTCCGCCTCCGTTGCTGAGTCCGATATCAGCCCCCAGCTCCACACGGTAAGCATCCGCTGTCAGGTCCCCCAGATTGGTCTCTGCATTTCTCACAATACGCTGCCCTGTGGCAGGGTCATTGACAGTCAGCTCGTAGGGCGTGGTGCCCAGAACAGTCTTTAATGTCTCATTGTATTGGTTCTCAATGGACAGGATGAACTGGCTGGTTCCATAATCCACAGCCCTTCCGTCCTCATTGATAAAGCTTCCGCCGGGAATCACAAGCTTAAGACCTACCGGGAGTACGTTAGTATCTTTTATCTTATCCAGATTGCTGTTATAAATGTCAATCCAGCGGTTGTAATTTCCCAGCTCCCTTTTTGCAATCCTGCTTAAGGAATCATGTTCCTTTACCGTATATTCCCTGGCCAGGTCCACGGCAGGCACCTCTGATACCAGCTCGGACCGAATGGAACCATTGGCAGATATGATCAGCTTTCCAATATGATTCAGCTTGGTTCCTGTCTGGGTCAGGACCACATTCTGTCCATTCTTATTCTTTATGTTCTCCGACGGAACGGTTTCATGGGAATGGCCGTCAATACATGCGTCAATTCCCGTGGTATTGGCAATCACACTGACGGATGACCATTTCCGGGTAATGCCGTTTTCCCCAAGATGGCCTGCCAGAATAACATAATCAGCCCCGGCTGTCCTGGCTGCATCCACGCAGGCCTGCACCTGACTGTACAGCTTCTGTCCGCTCTCATCCTCACAGAAGGAATACATATAATTTCCCTGGCTGTCCCGGAAATATGCAGGCGTGGATTTTGTAAAGCTCTCCGGCGTGGTCACGCCTACAAATGCCACCTGGGTATCCCCGTATGCAAACATCTTATATGGAGCAAAAACAGGAGCGCCTGTGGCGGTGTTTAAGAAATTGCAGGAATAATATCCGCAGTTTAATTTACCGGCCAGCTCCAGAAACCTGGACATTCCATAATCAAACTCATGGTTGCCCGGAACCGCAAAATCATATCCCACATAGTTCATAATATTGATAAGATAACCGCCGTCTGAAAGCGTACCAATGGGCGCCCCCTGAATGGCATCCCCTGTATCCACCAGAGTCACATAAGGCGTCTGCTGCTGCATCTCCTTCTTGTACAACGCCAGACCGGCATAGCCGATGTTGTCATCCACCCCGCAGTGGACATCATTGGTATACAGCACCACAATATCCTTGTCCGCTGCCAGTGCCGTGATTGGACTGCCTGTCAGGGGCAGGCCCGTCATTGTTACCGCGGCCAGGACAATTGCAAGAAACAAATCCTGCAGCCATTTAAAGCTCCTGTTCTTCATGAATTTTCCTCTCTTTCTCCATCAAACCTTACACAACTCGTATCATATATCCATCATATCACATTTCCTGTAAAAAAACAAAAGAAACAGCAGATGCACTGCAGCAGTCCAGAAGCAGCATCCCCTGGCGGGCCATGTGCCAGATAAATGCAGGCGGGGTCCGGGCATCCACATAGGCTTCCATCCGGACGGATTGCAGCCTGGTCTTCCGCGGCTGCCTGTCTAAGAGGCGTTGTCCCAAGGGCTCAATCCGACACCTCTATCCTTCATTTACATGAAAGCCAAAGAATTCATTCACATTGTTGAAGCACACATCCTCAATCACCTGTTTTAAGGCTGCCTCGCCGGAGAAATACTCCCCTCTGTCCACCAGCTCACCCAGGTAATTGCACAGCACCCGCCTGTAAAGCTCATGGCGGGGATAGGAGATAAAGCTTCTGCTGTCCGTCAGCATGCCCACGGACAGGCTGACCGGATACAGGCTGGCGCATGCCTCAAACTGGCGCTTGATGCCAAATGCCTGGTCATTGAACCACCAGGGCGCTCCTAACTGTACCTTTCCCTTTACGCTGCCGTCACAGAAGCCGGCCGCAAGCACTGCCCATGTCTCAATCTTCATGCCGTCCAGGGGGTAAAGTATGGTCTTAGGCAGTTCCCCTGCTATGGTCAGCCGGTTCAGCAGTTCGCCCACACTTGTCACGGAGCACCGGTCGTCCGTACAGTCGAAGCCGGTGGAATGCCCTGTCCGCCTGACCCCGTCCCTATTAGCATCCAGGTAGGTCCCGATATGAAGCTGCATCACATAATTGTTCCGGCTGTACCTGCGCCCCATCTCATAAAGGAACGCGCTCTGGTACTGGTCAACCTCATGGGGTGACAGAGGTTCATTCTTCCTTGCCTTTTCAAATATCCCGGCAATCTCCGTATCCGTATAATCAGCCCATGTAAAATGTGGGATCCCGTCATCACTGACCGTGGTGCCGGTTGTTTCCTGGAAGAACTTAAGCCTTGCCTCCAAAGCATCCAGCATGGTTTCAAAAGAAACAATCCCGATGCCGGACACCCCTTGAAGCTGGTCCAGATAATCAGAAAAGCCATCCTGTTCAATAAACATGGCCTTGTCCGGACGGAAGGCAGTGATGACCCTTGTAAACATCTTCTCTTTCTGAAGGGCAATGTGGCAGTGCAGGTCATCCACCGGGTCCTCGGTGGTGCTTACCAGCCTGACATTGGAGTGCTCCATGCACCAGCGCCTGGTCATGTGGCGCTTCACAATCAATTCCTTTGTCCTCTGATAGATTTCTTCTGCATTTTCCGCTGTCAGGGGCTCATCGATGTCAAAATACCGCTTCAGCTCCAGGGCGCACCAGATATACACTGGCGCGCCATTTGTAGTGGTCTCCCCGCAGCCACATTTCACCCAGGTCCTCGAATTCCCTGTCATCGCATATCTCAGAGGTCTTGAGATGACAGTGATAATCTATGATTGGCAGGTTTTCGGCATATTCGTGATACAGCCTGCTTCCTGTTTTGCTTGTGAAGAACAGCTCCTCGTCAAATTTTGTGTTCATTTTCATATCCTCCGGTTAAAATCCAATCAGGGCGCCGCCGTCCACAGGGATGCAGCTTCCGCTGATGTAACGCGCGGCATCGCTGCAAAGGAATGCGGCGCACATGCCCACGTCCATGGGGTCGCCCACGGTCTTGGCAGGTATCCTTCCCATAATCTTGGCCAGACGCGGCGGATCGTTATCCACGGCCTGATGGAACATGGGCGTGTCAATCCAGCCAGGCGCAATGGCGTTTACTGTCACGCCAAACTCGGCAAGCTCGGCTGTCAGGGTGTGGATCATGCCCAGGAAACCTGCCTTGGAGGTGGAATATCCTGCCACCTGGGGCTGTCCGATGTAGCTGGTCATGCTGGCCTGGTAAATAATCCTTCCTCTTTTCTGTTCCTTCATGTAAGGAACCACAGCCTTTGTCATGGAAAATGAGCCTACCAGATGGACCTCCAGGACCCGTTTATAATCCTCCACCGTCATATCCCAGATAAATTTCTTGCAGTGGTTTCCGGCATTGTTGACCAGGATGTCCACACGTCCCTGCTCTGCCACGATCCGGTCCACCAGCTCCTGGGCATGGCTTGTATCCGTGATGTCAAACTGGTAGAATACCGTCTTATCCCCAAATACTCCCAGCGCCTCTGCCGCCTGTTTGGGGGACTCAAAGCTCACAACGCACACCTTTGCCCCGGCGCTTACAAGGCACCGGGTAATGGCAAGTCCCAGCCCCGTGGAACCGCCTGTGACCACGGCCACCTGGCCGGAAAGGTCATACCATTTTGTGATATTAAATTCCTTTATTTCATTTTCAGTAAATGCAGCCATTATCTCTCTCCTGTCTCATAAGACATGTCTGTCAATGGTTTCCTGTCCAGACATGCCCGTTTATACGCAACCGCTTTTTCCTGATACTTGTATGGGATATAGAATTCCTTATGACCCAGGACCTCGCTCTTTGTGGGCGTGCCTCCGGCTGTTTTGGCCACATGTCCGGCCAGATTAAGGGCCATATCGTTCCGGCTCATCCCTCCGTACAGGATAGGGCTTGCATCGAAGTCCATGTCCTCCTCCATGCGCGTGAATGTCTCATGGTTTCCCGTAATCTTGATGCAGGGCGCAACCGCGCTTCCCACCACATTGCCCCTGCCTGTCACCAGGAACACGATATGGGCGCCGCAGCTGATCAGGTCCATAAGGCCCTCATTGTCATTGGGGTTGGTAATCCCAAACTGCATGAAGTGGGGGTCCGGCGTGGAATCCAGCAGCCACAGGCCGCCATGCTTCGGGGGGACCGATACCTTTAATACGCCTTCAATGGGGCGTGAACCGCTTTTAATCACTGCTCCCATGCTCTTTTCCTCAATGGTAGACAGGCCCCCGGCAAAGTTCCCCGGGCTTACCGAATACTGGCGCACGGATTTGCAGTAATCCAGGGCCTTGTCATAGGTGTAGCGCAGTTCCTTGGCAGCTTCAGGGTTTGCCGCCCTGCCCACCAAAAGCCCGTCCAGTCCGATGGCCTCCACAATCTCCTCAAATATGGCGCAGCCGCCAAGGTCCACCAGACGGTCAAAGAAACGCCCCACCACAACATTGCCTGCCAGGCCGCTGGTGTAATCGCTGCCGCCGCACTCCGCGCCGATGACCAGGTCTTTGAACCCCATCCTTACCCGCGGGGTGTGCTTAAGCCGCTCCAGGGTTTCCCTGACCCAGGCCGTTCCTTTGGCGATTGCCGGTTTTGTGCCGCCCTCCTGCTGTATGAACATCCATAAGGCTTCCTTGCCCTCTTTGACGGACACGTCCGCCAGCCACCGGGGCTGAATGTATTCGCAGCCCAGCCCCACGGTCAGCACAGCGCCCACATTGGGATGCCGTATGAGGCTGATCAGCAGGTCCACCGCATACTGGTTGTCGGTACACCCGTCAAAACCAACCAGCTCCACATCCGGATGCCCGGCCTTATCCACGATTCTCCTGGCCACGAACTCCGAACATTTGACCGTATAGATGACCAGCACCCGGTTGCGTATGCCGGGCGCCCCATGCTTTCTCTGATAGCCCTGCCATGACCAATCCGTCAGTTCCATTCTCTTTTCCTCACTACTCATATTTTGTATCCTTTGGCGCGCCTGTCCGGACATCCAGGCGGCCGGACCGCTCATCATAAATGCTCTGCATCACATGCAGGTGGACCCAGCTTCCCTTTTGTATGTCCGCCGTGGCGCGCCCAATCACAACACCGTATTTTACAATATGCCCGCCTGCCCCTATATCCTTAAGGGCAATCTTATGTCCGGCAGGAATATCCGTTGCCGCCATGACGGATTCCTCACCGTGGTCCCCGGTCAGCCTGACCTCCTGCGCTGCCCTGACCTCAGCCAGGGCAGTGGCCACATTATCCGCAAGGTCAATCTGAAACGCCTTAATCTCTTTTTCCATATAAACCTACGCTCCCGCATTTTCCTTTACAGTATTCCAAATTCTGCAAATGCATCTGTAGCCGACATGCCGCCCTCAATGGCCCGGCGCACGGTTTTCTCTCCTGCCGCCTTAATCAGGGCCTTTTCGATTACCTCGTCCTTAATTTCAGCCGGTATGATCAGGACGCCGTCAATGTCACCGAATACAAGGTCGCCGTCATGGATGGTCACCTGGCCGATCTCAATGGTGCAGCGGTAATCGCATACATAGGTGCGGACCGAGGAATCCTGTGCCCAGCACTGTGTACAGAATACAGGGAAATTCTGCTCAAGCACCTGAGGTGTATCCCTGCTGTATCCATCCAGCACAGCGCCCACCGCGCCTCTTGCCTTGGCAGTTGCTGTCAGCAGTTCCCCCCACAGCGCGCTGTGATGGGCTCCGGTGGCAATGTAAATATCGCCCGGCCTTAACTGGTCCAGGGCCTCGGTCAGATAGCCAAAGGGTTTTTTAGGACTGTCAAATACATCATTTTCCAGAACCGTACACGCACCCGGCCAGCTTCAGCCGGTTGTCCGGCTGGCTGCGGTCAATGAACGCGTCCGCCGGCACCAGAGCCTCCAGGGGCCGGATGGCAGCCGGAAGGAACTGGTGCTTATATCCCATCTGGTCCAGGATATCCCCCACCACAGGGGTGTAGAGTTTTTCTTTCATCAGGTTAAATAATTCTTCGTCATTATTCCATTGTGCCATGGTATATCCCTCCATTCAAAATACCATATTAAATGGCTATATTATATCGCCATATTAGGAAGCCACATAAAGCTCTGCGGGAAGTAAGTAAGAATCAGCAACGCAATGCCCATTACAATATAAAATGGGATCATTGATTTTGCCAGTTTCTCAATCTTAATACCCGAGATGGCGCTTCCAATAAACAGGGTGGAACCTACCGGAGGCGTCAGAAGGCCTATACCAAGGTTCAGCACCATTATCACTCCCAGATGGATGGGTGATAACCCAAGGGACATCCAGATTGGAAAGATGACCGGTGTCAGCATCAGGATCAGGCAGGCCATCTCAATCATGCAGCCCAGAAGCAGCATCAGGATGTTCAGCATGATCCTTAAAGCTGAAACCTTTGTAAATAAACAGGCCCACCACCAGGGACCACACCACTGCACAGGCAGCTGATTCCGTTGTGGTAAACACGCCGGTGATAACGCCCACCACCACAAACAGGACAGAGAGCATACCCCAGACAGCCCTGCTGAACGCGCGCAGACAGGCCCTCAGGTCAAACCTTCCCGTTACAGGATAGTTCATTTTAACAGACACGTAGTAAGAATATACCATCAATACAATGGACAGCACCGCGCCCGGAACATAACCTGCCAGAAACAGCTGGCCGATGGAAACGCTTGTGACACCGGAAGCTGCCAGGGTAAAGATGACCATGTTCTGGCTGGGCGGCACCAGGATGCCTTCCACGGAGCTTGCCATGGTAAGACAGGTGGCAAAATCCCTGTCATATCCCTGGTCCTCCATCATCTTAATCTCAATGGGACCCAGGGATGCACAGTCAGCCGAGGAGGATCCGGAGATGCCTCCGAAGAAAAAGGAAGCAACCACATTGACCATGGCCGCGCCGCCCCGAAACCACCCTACCAGTTCCTTTGAAAAATCAATCAGGGTATCCGTTATCCCGCCGGCGCTCATAAGTTCCCCCATAAGGATGAAGAAGGGAACCGCCAGCAGCGTATAAGAGTTCAGGTTCCCCACAAACTTAAGGGCCATCTGCATGGGATTGATGCCCAGGTAAAAGAAGTCAGCCAGGGAAGCAATCCCGATGGCGTATACAATGGGCACCCGCAGGAATACCAGCACAAGGAACAGACCCACCAATAACAATGTTGCAGCAACAGTTGTACTCATTACTCACCAATCCTCCTTGTCCACTGTGTAATCAATGCCAGAATATACAGGACTCCTGTCACCGGAAGGGACAGATACATCCACGCATAGGGAATGTTAACGCCTGCCATGGTATTGGTCCTGGCCTGCTGCATCAGCTGTTTTCCGTACACAAACATAAACACGGCAAAAGCAAAAATGCACGCGGTTGCAAGCAGGTCCGTCACGAGAAGGGCGCCCCTGCTCATCTTTTCATCAAACATGGTCACTTTCAGATGTTCATCCGTGCGAAGCACCAGGGAAGAACCAAGGATGCTCATCCAGGTCAGCAGGAACAGGGACATGGGTTCTCCCCACATCGGGGATTTATGTATGAAATACCGTCCCACAAAAATATAAAACACGATTGCCACCAGGGCGCCCAGCATAATGACGCAGATATGTTTTACGATTCCGAATACAACCCTATCCAATGACTCCCATAATTTTTTGAATTTTTTCAGTTCGTTCATAAATTTTCCTTTTCTTTAAAAGAAAAGGATGCTGCCGGGATTATCCGCAGCACCCTTTTACAGTTATTCACGCACCGTCAGGATCATCTCTGATTAATACTCTGCATTCCTAATCTTTTCAATGATTGCCTGTGAATCTGCATCATAGGAAGAGTAAACGCTCTCACATGCCTCTGACCACTTGTCCAGGTCGGCAACCTCCAGCTTTGTGACGCCTTTTTCCTCAAAGCTGTCAAAGGTAGCCTTAATCTTCTCCTGGTTGTACTCATAACAGGTCTTACCTGCTGCCTCGGCCGCTTCCTTCATCCAGCCCTGCTGCTCCTCTGTCATGGAATTCCATCTGTCCCTGTTCATCAGGATAACGCCGCAGCCAAAGGTATGTGCATCCGGAATGAAGTAAGGCGCAACCTCGTTATAGGAATTTGCCATGTAATTAATCACATCATTCTCCGCCCCGTCAACAACCCCTGACTGTAAAGAGGTATAAAGCCCGGAGTATGCAATGGGGGTTGCGGATGCTTTTAATGCTGTCATGGTATTAACCATCAGGTCTGTCTCCGGAACCCTCATCTTTAAGCCGTTCATCATATCCAATGAGAACTCGGCAGGGTTACCCAGCTTCTTATACGTATTTTCCGTGATGAACATGTGTCTCGGTCCCTCTGTGAGCCAGCCCAGGGCCACATAACCGCAGTCCGCCTCGTCAACAGATGCCAGTAATTCCTGGCCCAGGCCGCTGACCGCCATCTCATGGAACTGCTCCATGTCCTTAAACAGGAAAGGGAGTCCGCTCAGGCTGATCTTATCCGCACCGTAATTAGAAAGGGATGAAGCATTTCCCCTGAATATATCCAGGGTCCCCATCTGGATTCCCTGCATGCTCTCTTTTTCATTGCCAAGCGTACCATTGAGATAAAGCTCAACCGTAATCTGTCCGCCGGACAGCTCCTCAATCTTTTTGGCAAACTCCTTTGCTCCTACGGTGGCGCCATAGTCCTCGCCGTTTACCTCGCTCCAGGTAAGCCTGATACTGTCGCCGCTTGCTTGCGCTGCAGGCGCTCCTGTCTCTTCCTTAGAATCCCCTGCTTCTTTTGCTGCCTCTGTCCCGGCCGCAGCTGCTGTCTCTGCCTTTCCGGAACCGGAGCCGCATGCAGTCAGCGACATTGCCGTGAAAGCTGCCAAGGTAATTGCAAATAAAGTTTTTTTCATGTTCTGTACCCTCCTAAAATTCACAAAAACGTTTTTGTTAACGCGTATGATATCTTCGTAATTTAGCATACCACCATTAAAATACTTTGTCAATCCGTAGAGGGTTTTAGTTTGTTTTGTTGATAATTTGGTAAAAACAGCACAAAACATCTTAGTTTTTTTCGACACATTGACAGTTTAAAACTAAACTTTATTCCTTCCTTTACTTTCTTCCCGCTTATTGCTATAATCTCCTAAAACGTTTTTTTAGCTATTTATGCGTTAAATATCCATATCGGAGGTAATATTTGTATGATTATTACAAGATTTGAGAGCTGGTGGGTGGAAAGAGGAAAATGTCTCTTCGACGAACGGCGCCAGGGCGGTGCAAAGATGGGATGGGATGTGATTGTCATCAAGCTTACCACCGACACGGGCGTGGAAGGAATCGCTACCTGTATGGCGGCAAGAAGCGGGGCTGTCAGCGAGTCTTACCTGCAGGAAAGCATTGCCCCTGTTGTATTAGGAAGGGACCCCCATGACAGGGAAGCTATCTTCCAGGAACTCTGGGTCATTGACCGGCACGAAGCATTTTTCCCTGTATTCCTGCCCGGGCCCGTGGATGTGGCCCTGTGGGATATCTGCGCCAAGGAAGCCGGGCTTCCCTTATATAAGTACATCGGCGCTTACCGCAGCAGCCTGCCACATCCCGCGGGACCTGTGGAATTCGACATGAAAGTCCATGCAGCTGTCAGGGAAGCGGTGGGCGGGGATTTAGTTTTGATGACAGACCCTGTGGGCGATTATACCCTGGACGAGGCCATACGGGTGGGACGCCAGCTTGAAAAGCTGGACTATAAATGGTTCGAGGAGCCTTTCCGCGATTTTGAACTCTACAAATACACAGAGCTCTGCCGCACCCTGGACATCCCCATCGCTGCAACGGAAACCACGCGGGGCTGTCACTGGGGCGTTGCCCAGGTCATTGCACAGAGGGCTGCCGATATCGTCCGGGCCGACGTAAGCTGGAAGGACGGCATCACCGGAACATTAAAAATCGCACATATGGCGGAAGGCTTTGGCCTGAACTGCGAAATCCACACAACTACCATGAACTATATGGATATGGCCAACCTGCATGTCAGCTGTGCGATTAAGAACTGCGAATATTTTGAATATTTCGTGCCGGAGGACAACTACCGCTTCCCCATGAAAGGCGACCTTCCCATTGATGAAAACGGCATCATCCATGTGCCGGACAAGCCGGGCGTAGGGGCTGAGCTTGACTGGGATCTGATCCAGTCTGCCTGCCATAATTATATCTGTCAGGAGTATGGTAAATAGCAGGGATGTGGAATGGCGTTTTAGGGAACCTGCACGCAACGCAGATGTCAGCAACCGGATTAACCGGCAGTAACTCATGACATCCAGCAGTCAGAGGAACATATAGCGGTACTGCTCATGCTCATACATCACAAGGTTGCTCTTTAGCACCACTTCGCTTCCCACAAATACCCTTTTCTGCTCCGGCACCTTGCCGCTAATCAGGTATTCAGCCAGGGTACGTATGCCCACATATCCCTGGGCATAGGGATTCTTCTGGATCACGTTATTAAGCACGGAGCGCCGGAGCCGTTCTGCCGTAACATCCGGGAGGTCGGAACCAACCGCATATACCTTTCCCGCCTTTTTGCTCTCCTCCAGGGCCTGCCCCAGCATGACCGTGCCCTGGGAATAGACGCTGCAGCACGCCGCCACATCCGGGCGTGTAAGTTTGTTGAAAATATTAAGATAATTCTGCCGGTTTATGGAGTAGGAGTAATTCTTATACACCATGTTGGGGCAGCTGTTTTCAGCAAGATAATCATCAAAACCCTTTACAATCAGGGAGTGGGCATCCCATTTCGGATTGCCCGCACAGAGGAAAATGCTTCCGAATTCCGGAATCCGGTCAATAATCAGCTCCGCCATGGTCCGGCCTATCACATCATATTCCGGCTGGATACAGCAAAGGCTGTCGCAGAGCTTGTTCTCCGAATTGATGCTTACAACTGATATATCCCTGTCATGTATATCCTGCCAGTCCTGGGCCGTGGAAAATCCGTCCACATGCCCCACGGTAAGGATGCCGTCAATCCGACCTTCCATGGCAAGCTGTTTCAGCTTTGCAAATACTTCATTCTTATCAGCCTCATAATAAGGCAGTTCAATACATTCAACATTGGCGTTGAGCTTGGACAGATAGTCATGGACCCCTCTCCACATGGGCTGGTAATAATATTTATTATCCCCGGCATCGCTGGGAAGCAGGATAGCAATCCGCTGGGTGCTGCGTTTTAAACTGGAGGCAAGGGTATTGGGCTGGTATCCCATCTCCTCAGCTGTCCTGCGGATTTTTTCCCGGGTTTCATCGCTTACCCCCGCTTTTCCGCTGAGGGCAAAATGCACTGAACTGATGGAAACGCCTGCCTTTGCCGCCACATCCCTGATTGTCACTTTTGTATTCACAGCGCCGCACCTTTCAAAGAAAAAGTATCGTCCTGAAAACGATCACTGTTATTATACAACAAATATGGATTTATTTACAAGGAGGAAGAAAAAATGTCAGATTTACAGAATAAAGTGGGTATTGTCACAGGCGGAAGCAGCGGCATCGGGTTTCAGATCGCCAATGTGCTGGCTGGTGACGGCGCCACGGTCTACTCCATCAGCCGTACCGGAGCACCCAAGGAGGGGATGGGCGAAAGCGCGCCCGGAGTAATCCACCTGAAAGGCGATATCAGCAATATGGACTCCATGAAAGCATTGATAGATGAGATTGCAGCAAAGAATGACGGCTGCCTGGATTTCCTTGTGAACAACGCCGGGGCCACTTTTAAATGCCGGGCCGAGTCCTTCCCCATGGACCAGTTTGACCGCATTATGGACGTGAACGTAAAATATGTGTTTGGGACGAGCCAGCTCTGTTACCCTTATCTGAAACAGTCGGCCGGAAGAGGCCGCATCATCAACATCACAAGCATGAGCGCCCACCTTGGCTTCTCCGAAGTTGTTCCCTACTGCACCAGCAAGGGCGCCGTATTATCCATGACCAGGGGCCTGGCTGTTGAGTGGGCCCAGGACAATATATGCGTCAACAGCATTGCTCCCGGCTGGTTTCAGAGCAAGATGTTAAAGCAGGTGGCCGACCCTGCCAGGGAGCAGAAAATCCTCAACCGCATGCCTCTTCATTCCTACGGCGACACCAGGGACCTGGGCGCCCTTGCCAGCTTCCTCTGCGGCTCAGGCGCCAGCTATATAACTGGCCAGGATTTTGCGGTTGACGGCGGGGCGCTGGCTTTTGGATATTGATGCAATGCCGGCCGGCCCAGCCTTTATATGGCTGCGCTGAGTGATTTTTGAATTCCGGCGCACGTTTATCAGTCTCCAGACAGCTCCCCTTCATTGGCCTCTTCCCTGCATATCTCCTGCCCGGGCTGGTAATCCGTCACAGCCAGCTCCATCACGGCCTGGGGGTAATTCACGGACATCCTGACAAACTTTCCCTTTTCCCTGGCAGCCTCAGACGCAATTCCCGCAATCTGCTCCAGCACATCCCTGGTCAGATACCCGCCCCGCCAGTGGAATACATAATAGGGCTGTTTCTTCCTCAGCACTGCCTTAAAACGCCCGGCCACATCCTCCAGCTTGGTCAGGGACAGCCGGTTCTCCCTGTAATAAAACCTGCCTCCGTCCGTGCATGCAGGCACCTTATACACCAAAGGCTGATGGTCCCTGAACATCATCTTGTCATCCAGGTTAAAATAATCAAACCGCTTCCGGCGATAAGGACTCAAATCCACCCAACATGGCCCTGTAGGCGCTCTGCTGCGCTTTATTCATTTGCTGGTAATAAAATTCATGTTTCATATTCGTTCCACATATCCTTCTTATGTCTGTTTGTCCGGCTTCTGTTCTGCCTCTGAAAGAAAAGGCAGGAACCATGCACCTTCCGGTACACCCTCCTGCCTTGTATTCTCTCCTGTTATCAACCGACCCTCAGTTTAAACTTCTGTACTTCCCGGTCAGAATCTACTTTTTCAATCATGGCTCCCAATCCCTGGAGCTTTTCCTCAAAACACTCATATCCGCGCTGGATATAACCGATTTCATCCACCACCGTATAGCCGTCAGCCGCCAATCCTGCAATCACAAGGGCTGCTCCCGCCCTCAAATCCGGCGCATTGACCTGGGCTCCTGTCAGGCGTTTCACGCCGTCTATGACAGCCACATTGCCCTCTACCTTTATATTGCTGCCCATGCGGGCCAGCTCGTCCACATATTTGAACCTGTTCTCAAAAATACTCTCAGTCACCATGCTGGTACCATTGGCCAGAACCAGGGCAACCGACATCTGAGGCTGCATGTCCGTAGGAAAGCCGGGATAAGGAAGTGTCTTTATATCCGTATGTCTCTGGGAAGGTTTTCCCACCACACGGACAGCATCATCAAATTCAACAACCTCGCAGCCTATCTCCGTCAGTTTGGCGGAAATGGCTTCCAGATGTTTGGGAATCACGTTCTTAACCATGATATCGCCTCTGGTAGCTGCTGCTGCGCACATAAACGTACCTGCCTCAATCTGGTCCGGAATAATGGAATACTCGGTGCCATGGAGCCGGTTCACGCCTCTGATACGGATGGTATCCGTACCTGCGCCCTTTATATTGGCGCCCATGCTGTTTAAGAAGTTGGCAACGTCAACAATATGGGGTTCCTTTGCAGCGTTCTCCAGAATGGTCTGTCCCTCTGCCAGGGCTCCAGCCATCATGATATTGATGGTGGCTCCCACAGAGACCACATCCAGATAGATGTGGCTTGCCACCAGGTCGATGGCATGGGCTATGACAGCCCCGCGCTCAATGGTCACCTCGGCTCCCAGCGCCCTGAATCCCTTTATATGCTGGTCAATGGGCCTGCTGCCTATATTGCATCCTCCCGGAAGAGGAACCTGGGCGCTCTTATACTTGCCCAAAAGAGCTCCTATAAAATAGTATGAAGCACGTATCCTCCTGATATACTCATCATCAACAGATACCTCGCTTATATTGCTTCCATTTATCTTTACAGTGTGTCGGTCAATTCTGTCAACCCTTGCACCGATTTCCTGAATCGCCTCTAACAGTACATTGATATCCCTTACATCCGGCAGATTATCAATCACCACATCCTCGTCTGTCATGATAGAAGCAGCCAGTATTCCCAGTGCGGCATTCTTGGCTCCGCTTATGGTCACATCTCCCACCAGTGGATTCC
>PPYF01029088.1_pt1 | contig 16707 bp, 7 predicted proteins | sample 1559871 | NCBI WGS metagenome assembly PPYF01 (sample SAMN08240021, study PRJNA423297) | Human gut metagenome, whole genome shotgun sequencing project.
CAGCTTCGAGAGTATCACCAAGGAAGTACTGAACCTGAGCGCTGATGGTGTGTGTTTGGCTCTCGTCTTTGACGTAGTAAACCGTCTTTGTATTGTTCTCTGCATTCACACCAACAATCAAATTATTTGGCTGATTTTCTTTAACCTTATATCCTGTTGCTTCTGGATGTGCAATAACAACATCCTTATTAATATAGGCTGTTCCTATTATTGGATTAGGTGTAATTCCAGGAACAGGTGTTGTTGTTCCGTCAATAAAATAATTAATAGTATATGTATACGGAACAGGATGGTATATTACTTCAACCTTAACATCCTGGTTGAGGACTCGAACAATGTAATTGTTTAAATTAGATGGATCCTGCGTTAAGTCTTCACTAGCATCAACAGATTCACCATTTAATTTAATTTCGGTATCAAAACCAGAAATCACTGGTACTGGGAACACAATCTCTGTTCCAGAAGTTACTTGAGTTTTCGCAATCGCTTCTGGTAAAGGTTCCTTGTTTTCAATACCGTTTGCTTCAGGCGTAGCATACAAATACTCAATGTTAGCATTATATTTTTGAGTAACATCAAGATATCCGTCAAGATGCCACTCTATCTCTGATGCTTCTTCTGAATAGTCAGTAGCACCATTGGCAGTATGTAAGCCAAACTTCTGGCTATTGTGGTTACCCTTCCAGTCGATTTTTGAAAAATCAATTGCAATATTCTTGTTATTTGCATGTCGAACAATGTCATCAAAATTGAAATAGTCAACACTGAGATCGCTATAGTAACCTTGCTCATGGTTGTTGGCCGAGTCTAATACATTTGAAGGAAGTTCAATTTTACCAATGGTGAACCAACCGTCTTTATTTTGTGTCCATCCTGTACTATCGCCAGAAAGCTTCACGTATACATATACTGTAGTTGTTGATTCAACAACCTTGAAGGTAAAAGTTTCTGAATGAGATTCAGCCCAAGGCCATCCCGTATACCACTTATGAGTAATAGTTGCTGTACCAGCCTGATTGGCTGCAACTATTGCTTTTGATCCGTTCGATGAAACAGATACGATTGAAGAATCACTTGATACCCAAGAATGAGAATAGCTCCAAGTTCCACCTTTGCCATTGAGTTGTTTTGTATCATTTACTGCAAGCGTATACTCATTTGAATTAGCTAAGGGTTCGATTTCATCATCAGATACAGCCATAGTAGAGCCGAACAAACTCATAGTTGCGGCATAAGTCGTTATTACTGCAGATTGAGCTATCTCGGCAGATTGCTCGATCTGTACAGGCTCGGCTGCAGGAGTGGTAGTTCCAGCAGGAGTCTCGGTTGTTGGCTCTGCTACGGTGTCAGCAGGAGTTCCCTCGGGAGTGGTGGTTTCGGGAGTACCAACTGTAGGAGTCTCGGTTGAAGGCTCTTCGGTTGTGCCATTTCCAGTAGAACCATTCTCAGTTGTGCCGTTATCGGTAGTACCAGGCTCAGTGGTTTCAGCGCCGGCAACCTCATCGCCAGACTGATTATCTGTAATAACAGTTGAGTCCTTCGCAGCTGTCTTTTGCTCAGTAGCAGATGCCTTGATGGTGATACCATCGGCAACATCATCGGCTTTGATTGTGTACGTACCGTCGATGCCCTCGAGGTCCGTTACCACCTCATCGCCATTTTCAGCAATTGTAACCAAAGCAACCTCATCAAGCGTGAAGTCCTCAGTTGCAGCACTTGCCTTAAATTTCAAATCCTTGCCGGCTGACGCGACAAACGTCTTATCGGCATTAGTGACGGTCTGGTCACCGTACTCGATCTTGGCGTTATCAAGATCAACAGCGACTTTGACCACGTCGGAATTACCACCAAAAATGCCCGAAAGACCATCGCCCTCAGCGAATGCCGACATGTTGGTGAGCGATAAAACCATTGCGACAGAAACCAATACCGCAATGATTTTTGCGTATGTTGACTTCTTCACATCAGTCAATCGATCCAGCATGCTCATAACAAACACCCTTTCTCAGTCCTACATTCCAAGAATCTCCGCCGCGCTCCTTTGCGAGTCCCCATTTGCGAGTGCTCCTTTGTGGAGGGCGCGTGAAGATCCATTGCAGATTAATTCTCATTTGAAACTTTATCGGAACACATTTGTAAAGTCATTCCCAAAACTGACGCATGTAACAAATTCAAAAATTCACGATATTTTCACGGTTTGAGATTTTGAACGGTGGGTCATTTTGCACGATATTTGGTAATGATCGCCTGATGGGGTTGGAATGAACGGGCGGCTGGAATAAACCCGAGGCTAGAACGAACTCAAGGCTGAATGAGTTCGAGGCTGAATGAGCTCAAGACCGAATAAGCTCGAGGCTGAAAGAGACACGAATGGAGCGTGAGTTCACAGGCGAGTGTGATGGATGGCGAGCGAGCACTGTTTCGAACTTATAGCCCTTCATAATGTGTCCACATTCGGATGACTTTGATTGTGCCTTCGGATTGTTCATTCTCTTCCGAAAGTTTATTCGTGTTCGCTTGGGAATCTTGAGAGTCTCGCAAGATCTGATAGACAAGCCTGTGATGAAGATTGATCCTTCGCGAGTAGAGACCTGTTAAGTTGCCAACTAGTGCTTCATAGTGAGGTGGATTAACAAAGGGATCCTCTTTGATGATAGCAAGCAGTCTCTTTGCCTTCTTATCCAATCCAGCTGCCTTGAGTTTTTTAGCATCTTTTGCAGCCTGTTTGGTAAAAACGATATTCCACGTCATTACCACTCCAATGCATTCTCATTGACGCATTCATTAAGAGGCTCATTTATGCCTTCAATAAGCGATTCTGCCATGCCTGGAATGTTTGCGAGATAGAGTGTTTCTTCGATAGCGCTCCATTCATCTTCACCAACAAGAACGGCACCTTTTCCTTTGCTTGTCGTAATAGAGATGGGTGTGCAGTCTTCATTCACGCGCGATATAAGGTTGTAAAGATCTTTACGTGCAGCAGTTGCCGTGATAGAAGCCATGATCTTCTCCTTTATTTCTAAAGCAGCATATCCCTTCAATCATAATAGCGTACGCTTTAACGTACGTCAATGCATTTAAAATGTACTAGCTAAATCACTTGTAGCGTTGGTATAAATTGATGTGCGTAATACGTTGCCGCATATAAAGGGACACTTCGTATTTGGTTCTCTTCTCCAAAATTTTTTGCGCTAAAGCGAACTATATATAAAACCAATCAAAACCTGGAAATTATTGTTAGATTTAACATTTTTTCAGGGTTTTGCGCCCAGGAAAAATTCATAAGGAAATTCGCAGCATATCGTTTACAAGTAAGCTTTGTGAGTGAAACAGGTTTACACTCATGCCTCCCCTGTAGGTTTTTGCAACTTACGACGCGGATTCTTCTCTTTTGAACTAAGAGATTCTTGTACGAGAGGGATCTCTCGTACTTCTAATTCTTGCAATCCACACGATTTGGTCATTACTCAAGACTTTAGTGTCATGATCAAGCTTCTTGAGCTTTTCTTGTTTCAGTACTCTTGACCCATCGCCAACAAAAGTGTCGTAAGTTGCAAAAAACTCCAAAACGGGCGTTTTCTGGTTCAAAACTGATCTAGATGTGTCGTAAGTTGAAAAAAGCTGCAAGCAGGGAACGACAGAAGGAAGAAAAGCACTATACCGATGATCGTTGCCAAAAAAAACCAAACCTAGCAACTGGGGAACCTGGACAACGGGGAAACCTGACAACCCAACAAAAAATCCTTAAAGACAGCGATAGACCCCGGGGGCGGGGTCTATCTATCGAGCGAAATGCGAGATATGTCTTAATTGCTAAGTCGCTAAAGCTACTTGTTCTTCTGAATGCGCTTACGTGAAAGAACGAGAACAATAGCTGCAATAATTGCGATTGCTCCTACCCCAGCCGCAGCAAAGCCCATGAAGTCGGAAGTCTTTGCAAGTTTGGCAGCTTTAGCTTGTTGCTCAGGAGTGCCAAGTGGTGGGGTTTTCTCACTTACCTTTTCTGATGGGTAGACCTTCTCTGGGTTAAAGACATTAACATGCGTTTCTGCAAAAGCTTCCCAGCCCTCTGTTGGGACAAACGCGCTACCGAGTTCAGGCTTTACGTAAGATTCATCGTTCACATCAAACTTTGATGGCAAGGTTGCATACGCATAGCTGGTCATACCAATATCTTTGTTAAGTGCTTCGACAGTAACTTCTGCCTTGAATACCACCTTGGCAGTTTGGCCACCAGCTAAGTCTCCCGCATTGAGAGCAAGAATGCGAGTTAAGTCATTGTAAACGCTATCGTCTACATGTATTACTTCTCCATTAGCCGCAGTGAGATAAACCGATCCAGGGATAAACTTCAACCCTTCTGGAATATCGGCTCGAGCAATAACATCAAGCCAGGACTTCTCAGGAGATGACAAGTTCTCGATCAGAATGGTGTAGGTTACCTCGTCTCCTACATAGGTATAGCCATCCATGCGTGTTTCATTTTTAGCCGATAGGGTGATACGAAGGTCATCTTTTCCAGGATCTGCTGGCATTACTTTACCTACGTCTACGGGTTCTGGAGTATCAATCTCAGGAGTGTCTTCTAGATACTTATCCCAATCAAAAGGATTATCAGGATCATCCCACGGATATTCACTTGCAGGAATCTTAGGATCAGGTGAGAAAGGCTGTCCTGGGGTTGGAGGCCAAGTAGGTTCAGGGTCTTTTACCCATTGGGCATAGTAGTAGGTAGTGCCAGAGGCGGGAAGAGTATCGCCATAGGCAGTCACTTCTTTTCCTGTGCCGTCAGCTTTAGTATTCCAACCTGTAAAGGTATAACCTTTTCGCTCTACCGGACCATATTCTCTTGAAGGGAAGGTTTTCTTTTGGTCTTCACTAATGTTTCCATTAGGACTACCGGTTAATCCATCAGTAGACCACGTTGGAGTTGTAGTATCACCTTCAGCTTGAGCTGTAACAGGAGTTACAAACTTACCTCCATTGGCATCAAACTTAATGTAGGTAAACTCTAAAGGATTAATTGGATCAGGATCACCTCCAGCTGGAGGGGTGGTGTTAGTCGGGTCTTCTATCTTTTGCCAATGAGCATAGTAGTAGGTGGTTGTTGGCTTTGTTGTGTTATCCGCATCAGTTGTGGCCAGGAATTCAGAAGGATAACCCTCAACCTTGTTTCCATCAGTTTTTGCAGTAAACCAGCCTACAAACTCATACCCTTCAGGTGCTGTTGGAATAGCTTTAGGGAATTCATCAGTGATAGCACTGTTAGGTTCTCCCTTAATACCCTCTGGAGCATTGGTTCCACCGTTAGCAGCAAAGAGGATATAAGAGAATTGTGTTGGATCTTCTGGTGTTGGATCGCCCGGTTCTTGGGTTGGATCATCACCAGTAGATTTCTTCCACTGAGCATAGTAATAAATTGATCCAGGCTTTGATAAGAACTTAGAAGGATAGCTCGTAATACCTAAGCCACATCCATTAGCTTGAGTATTCCAACCTACAAACTCACACCCTTCTCGTTTTGGTTCAGTAGTTGGGAATGGAGCAGTGATCGAACTTGAAGTTTGTCCTTCAATACCAACAGGTGCACCTTCTCCTCCATTAGCATCAAACTTGATATAAGAGGTTTCTGGATCATCATCTGGCTCAACAATAGGATCAGGATGCTCGCCTTTCCATTTATCAGAAGGGGTGGTACCAATAACTTGTGCGGTGTTAGCAATATCAGCAGCTTCTGGGGTTACTGTACATTTAAAGGTAAGCGTAGTCTTTTCATTGCCATAAAGATCATCAACATACAAAGAGATAGTATGAGTAGATGTTTGATAGCAACTATCAGAAACAGCAATAGTTGTTCCATCTACTTTAGTTAATTCAAAGCTTCCTGCAACAGGTTTTAGTCCTAAAGGTAGAGTGTCTTTAATGATTGGCCAGTAGTAGCAGGTATCTTTACCTTTGTTCTCTACGGTAATTGAGTATTCAATGGTATCTCCTACAAGAGCTTTATTACCTTCTGGATGGGTTAGGTTTTTGGCGCTCTTTACTACACTGATATCTGATTTGTTATCCCCACTTGGATTATCGGGATTGTCAGGATTATCTGGGTTATCAGGATCTGTTGGATCAGTACCAGGGAGCACAGGATCCTTAGGGATGACGGGCAGTGATGGGATTGGATTGGGTTCATCGCCACCTGGATTGTCAGGATCTACCGGCTCATCAGGAGCACTCGGTTCACCTACAACAACAATATCTTTACCAGGAGTAAGCGGAGTGGTGTCTGGCATATCCTCGCCAGGCTTTAAGTCAATCTCTTCTTTACCATATCCGCCGGTACCCTCAGGCTCATTCTTAATATCTTCGGGATCACTTGGATTTTGCGGTCTATCTGCAGTACCCGATTGTAAGGTTGCCACAAAACGCAAGGTTGTGGACTGTCCGCCATAAACAGAACCTACGCCCTTAGATACCTTGTTAGCATTCTTGTCAAAGTCATACTGACCTTTAGCGAGATCAGTATAGGTAAGACTTGACCAATCGAAACCGTTATAGAACGCCTCAGTTCCTAACGTGTAGTCATGACTCTCATTCCCGCTCAAGTTAGGAGTCGAGTAATTCGAAGCGAGCTTAACGCTATCTTCTTTGAGCGTTAAACGGCTGTCCATAGTATCTAAGAGATGTGCTGCCTGCCAAGAAGAACCAGGAGTCGTGTTAAGACCAGTTACGAGATACTCGATTTCATCGCCTGGAGCTGCTGGCATACCTGGATGAGTTAAGTTGTTAGTTACAACACGGATTTGAACAAAGGGTTTGATAGCGGGATCAGGCACAATGGAAACATCCAAAATGATCTTTGTGCCGGTATAGAGCGCATTGGCTGACTGTTCCATGATAATGCGCGTCGTGCCGCAGCTGTTAACCTGCAAATTCACTTTGCCATCAGCGCCAAGAACGTTGCCGTTCTCATCCTTTACGAGTTCAGCTACCGCACCATTGGAGGTGGTGCAATTCATAGGCATTGAGGAGGTTGACGAAAACGCAAGTCCAAAAGTTTTATTCACATAATCGCTGTACCTAAGCGTTACTGATTTATGAATGAAAGAAATATTATTATCAGATGGATTTAAAGGATTGTTTGGATTATCTGGATCCTCTGGACTGGTTGGTACATCTGGAATATCAGTGCCAGTATCGGTTTTTACATCAGTCTCAGGAGAAACAGGAACGATAAAGGTATCGTCCTCGTCCTTATTGTATTTATTGTCCTCTCCTACAACATAGTTCTTATCGGCGATATATTCAATATTGACTGTATGTTTTCCTCCCTTGGAAGCGTCTTCAAGGGCTTTAAGAAGCGCATCGTTGTTGGTAGGATCAAAATAGTAAGTTACCTTAATGCCATTACGGTCTTCCATAGTGCCCGTTTCAGATTCCACTGGAATCTTTGACCAAGATACAGTGGAATAAGAAGAGTCAGCAAATGCAGCATTATCAGAACCATCCGGCTTAACGGGAATAGGGATAGGTTGACCCACTTTCTTGCCGTCAATAGATACTTGGAATGAACCGGTAGGAGCAGCGCAAGTAGGAGCAGTGGTATTAGCACTACGGATGTTGAACTGAAGCTTAAGGCGATTGCCTGCTACGCCAGACTCTGTGCTATCTTCGGTAATCTGCTTCCAAGTACCATTGTCAGCAAGGTAGCCCCACTCGGGAGCGGACTCCATAGTGAGTACAGCAGGAACCGGCGTAATTTCACACCAACCACGAGAACGATGGCCTAAATACGATGCCGCCCAATCACCAGTTGCATATTGTGATGAGGTCATAGAAAATGCCATCAATCCAGTGTTGGTAGGCATTTCTTGTCCTGAACTCTGCTCTGCACCAAGAGTTTTGTTTTCTTGGTCAACTACCTGAAATTTATATTCAATCTTAGAAGGGTCATTCAGAACACGCTTCTGATTTCCTTCCATAAACTTGATTTCATTTCCCGACTTTGAAATATCAGCAGTAGTAAGAGGTAGCCCATCATATTGCTTTTTAATAGTCTGAACTTTTTCGGGAACTTTACCGTCAACCAAAAGATCCCCAGGAAGAGTTATGCCTTCTGGCAACACCGCTTCACCATACTCGGCTCCAACAAAGAGCTCTGTAGGCAAATCAAATGCAACATATCTACGTACATTAGTATCAGAAGCGTTATTTGGATCGCGGTACAAAGGTTCTACATCTACGATTTGACCAGTTGATTCATTTTTGTATTTCAATTCGACTGATACTACTGATTTGTTAGCCGAAGGGGGCAACCAAAGATACAGTTGACCTTTGTCAAAAGAAGCGGGTGCACCGTATTTATACTTCGCACCATCGATATACAAACCCCAATCGGTAATCTTGTAGTCTGTAGCTCCTGTCTCAGCAGCCATATTTACCGTAATGGGCACAACCTCTTGAGTTAAAGCATCGTCGCTAAATGCCTTATTGCTATCATCAGATTGGAATTTAACAGCTTGTCTTTGTGATGGCGTTAAGCTATCTGGACCCGACAATCGGATCGATCCACCCGAAATCACCACATGTCCACCTTGGCCGCCAATATCATATTTATTCTTAGAAGACTCTGTCGAGTAGTATGAATATGGCAGCAATGTACCACCCGTGATACGAATAGTCTCCTTTGTTAAATTCGTTCCACATGCACCACCAAAAGCATTTCCATGAGCATATCCTTGAGAAAGTAGATAACCACCATTAATTGTGATATTGCCACAATTTTTTTTCAAAGCATCAGGCGCAGAAGATGTCGCACCCTCCTGCAAAGCAGTTGCAGCACCATTGCTAGACCAACCAGCGCCAATGCCTGCACCATGATACGATCCGTAAGCGTGAATAGTGGCAGCGTTGAATATCATTTCTGATCCACCAGCGGAAGGTCCTGCACCAGCGCCAATACCAGTACCTGAACTATAGCTTTCATTTACCCCTGTAGCGTTGGTCACGCCATAGTCTGCGCTACTTGCACCGGATGTATTACTTCCAGGATTTTTGGAATGTCCTCCCAAGGAGTAAGACCAAATATCACCACCATCAAATATTAAAGTTCCTGCAACTTCATTTGGTCCTGATCCAATACCTGCAGAAGAACTTCCTCCGTATGCTATAAGCTTACCGGGATTGCCACTTGTTACAGTTGTTAGAACATCCCCTTGATTCACTTGCGTTTTGTGTCCTGTCACCACATCAGTTACATAACCATCATTGTCTACTACGCCATTTTTTACATCAACATGCTTTGCAGCGGTCATTTCACCTGCATTGTCAAAATTAACTAATTGATCATCAATATATAGCGTTGATCCATAGCCACAATGAAGAGCAGCACAACCTTGTCGATTGGCATTTAAAGTATTCGTGGTGCCATCCACAAGCGTAATGTGCGCTTGAGACGGAGCTATCAAATTGATAGGGGAAGATGTATTGTTTCCAGTAATAGTAACGCCATTTAAAACTAGATGAGCATGTGTATTGGCTTGAACCTGCACACTGCCTGTAAAGGTACCCTTGAGCGTAAGCGGTGTAGAAGTTTTAACCACAACCGTTGTGCCACTAATAGTAAAGTCCGTATTTAGTGTGCCGCCAGAAATTGGTAGTGTCCTCAACATGAGCAGCTACATCGTCGGCAGGTGTCTCTGCGGTTGGCTCAGCATAAGCATACGAACCAATCGATGGAATACAGAGACCGAATACCAAGGTGAAGGCAAAAAAGCAATTAAGCAATTTTGCTCTGAGTGTATTCGTTTTCATTGCTATCTCCTGACCCGAGTACTTCATTTCTTAACGTGCATACTTAGAAATTCTTTATGGTTAAAACCTTCATGCATAAACAAAAGAAGCGATGGAATCATCCCGTGCCTATCTGTGCTGCGGCGCGTTCGCATGAACAAACACACGCATAGACAGGCATGGATTCATTCCATCGCCTCATTGAATGTATAAAGGTTGTTAAAAGGAAGTGGGCATAAGATGTGAGGGTTTGGGCACGATGTAATGTTCTAGCTAATGCGCTAGAAATCTGCCCCCCCCGTGAGGTATTTTTGACCTAGAAACAAAACGAGCAGGACGCATCTGTTCTGCTCGAGCGCTAGATATATTTACGGGAGCATATGTGTGTACGCGTCCGTACATAGCCATGCATCTCCAACTGTTGCCCGAATAAACAGTTGTCATCATTGTGCGATGGGTCACAAAGTCTTCAAACTAATTTTGTGCAACCCATTAGATTTTTGTCATGAACTAAGATTTCGGAAACGGTTTGGTAGAGGTTGATGGTGTTTCTGTAAGGCGCAGCTAAGCCGTTTCAGAGCTTGTTTCTATTGTCTTTATTGGTTCTAGTTCTCATTTCCGGAGTTTTCTACTTAACCCTCTTTAGTCTTTTACGACACCAACATTTCATGTATTTGCTCACACTAAGTTGTTTTATGTGAGTATTTACATTACTATTGTATTATGAATGAGATTGTTATGACATATGAGCAAGCTCTAATAAATGCAGGGTCTGCTTTTCTCTTACATAAGATGGTTGAGTCAAAAGAACTTTACAAGATCACACGTGGAGTCTATTCAAGGGTCAAGTATCCTGATCCTCTTGTGCTCACACACGTCCTTTATCCAGAAGCAGTCATCACCATGGATAGTGCACTCCACGCTTACGGCATGACTGATGTAATACCTGATGAGATACATATTGCTACTAGTAGAAGTTCTACGCGAATTACTAAACAGGAATATAAACAGTATTTCACCGAAGAGACATTCCTAAACCCAGGTGCAATAAATGTTGAACGAGACGAAGGAACGGTTCGTATGTATAATCGCGAGCGTTTACTTGTCGAGGTAATGCGTCGTCAGGCATCATTGCCTCTCGACTATTACAAAGAGATCATTATTTCCTATCGCAAAATAATCAACGAACTTGATATAACGCTTATCGAAGACTACATGACATTGTTTAAAAAGAACAACTTTATGTTCGAGATACTACAAAGAGAGGTTTTGTAAAGATGGAAGATCTTGCTCAGATTAGGGACTCCTATATTGCTGATGGTCTTAATTATGAGCAAGCTCAAGCAAGAACAGCTCAAGATGCAATGCTAGATCTTATTGCCAAATCTGAACTCGCACGAGCAAAAAACAACTGGCTACATGTCAGCCCATATAAAGTAGTCTCTTCAATCATTGCCGTTTTCTCTTAGGTAAGTCAGCTTGTATTCTCGTAACTGACTTACCTGTTAAGCGATAGAGCAACTTCAGTAGGGCAGGCTCCGATTTCTCGGAGCCTGCCCTATCTATCGGGCGCGGAGCGCGCAGTATATCTTGTTTGTCTGTCTGTTTATCTGTTTGCGTACGCTAAAGCATGTTTGTTCTTTTGAGCTACTTATTCTTCTGAATACGCTTACGTGCAAGAATAAGAATAATAGCTGCAATAATTGCGATCGCTCCTACTCCAGCCGCAGCAAAGCCCATGAAGTCAGAAGTCTTTGCAAGAATGAGTGAACTATCAGCACGGTTCTCTGCTGGCAATACACCGCCTTGTGCAGTTACGCCAGGAGGATATGCCGCATCACTTATTACCGAGGCAAGATCAGCACGATAAGCGACCCAATCGCCCTGATATTGCGTAGGGATTACTGTTGGCGTTCCCGGCTTAGGATCATGTGAACCATATCCAAATTCTTCAAAACTTCCGATAGAATCATCGCCAAAACCGCCTTCTTCATAAAGTGTCTCAAAATCGTAATCAGAAGGCAGTGTTCCCGAAGCATATGCAACGTTTCCAACGTCGACATTACGCGCTTCTTCCATCACAAGCGCATCAAAATTCACCGTAACGCTTTGACCACCTAACAGATGCCCCACATTAACTGCAAGTGTGCGAGTATCAGGCGTGTATGCTGCATCAACAACATCAAGCTTGGTTCCATCCGACTGAATTAGCTTAATGCTTTCGCAAATTGGTTCAAGTCCCACTGGAACATGATCAGACACAAATGCATTCACCCATGCAGTACCCGCCTCTGTATTGGTAAGCGTAATGGTGTAGCGAACCACATCGTTAACATGCGTTGTGCCATCATTGCGACTCGTGTTAGTAACCTGCTTAGTAACTTTTACCGAACCAGATGCAGGATCATCTGGTACAACAGCACCTGGTGTCACCCCATCCGATGGCACAAAGGGCGTATCTGTTGGATTGTTAGTCGGAACTGGACCACCCGGATCAGCAGGATCAATTTCTGGACCTCCTGGCAATGTCGAAGGAAGATCACCGTGACCATATGCAACATTAGTAATATCGCTCATTACAGCACTGCGTGTGATAGTTGCTGTAATGATAAGTGTTGCTTGTTCTTGCCCCCAGAGATCACCAACAGCAACGGAAAGCACTCGTGCATCTTTATTCCATGCAGCTGCTTTAACTGCTACCGTATTGCCTTGTGCATCTTGCACCGTTGCATGCGTGAAATCAGGATCGATACCTACTGGAAGCGGATCGCTAATATATGCGTTATATACGCAAGTCGATGGGTCGCCCTGATTGCCAAGCGTTAGTGTATAGCGAACTTGGTCACCAGTGTGGGCGATAGGACTGTCTGGATGTGTCAAGTTTTCAACCGACTTAGTAGTTATAACTTTGGCAGAATCAGGATCATCAGGCATGACATATTCATAGGTAGGCACACCTGGTGTACCCGGTTTGGTAGGATCATCAGGGTCAGGAACCACAGGAACTACCGTATCAATTTCTACAGGATCGGTGACAAGTGGTGGATTGACTGTCGGATTTGCAGGATCAGGATGGGTTCCGGTTGCTTGTGCGCTATTGGCAATACTTACTGGCGCTTTATCACGTCCCGTAAGATTGTCCTTCACCTTTGCAACAAAGGTAATGTCTGCATGAGTTTCTCCGTATACCGTGCCTACACCAACACGGAGCACTGTTTGTCCTTCGCTATTGGTATCAAGCGCGTACTCACCAACACCGAGATTGGCAGGATCAACCGCACGCGTCAAATCACTATCAACCGCAGCTTTCTCATTAATCATGTGAAGTGTTGCAGTATCTAACTCAAGAGCATTAGGAAGAGGATCAGTTATTACAACATCATTCCAACCGGATCCCTTTTTCGTGTTTGAAGCGATAATGGTATAGGCAATCTGGTCGCCTGATTGATGAGGCCCTTTTGGATGCATCAGGTTGACTGCCGTCTTCGAAATCTGAGGTTCAGGTGCAATCGTAGGATCCGGTTTTACCGTGACTGCATATATAAAAGTAGTAGGCGTAAACGCACCATTAGCGGCTTGCGTGACAGTGAGCGTATCTTTACCTACCGCTTCAGGATCGACGGTAATTTGAACCGTTTTTTTGCCGTCAGCATCAACAATTGGCACGCCATTTGCATCACAAATCACCTGTGCAGTCGCAGTAATGATGTTGCCAGCCTCATCGGTAACCTTAATCTCTCCTGACGAAGGTGTCTTAATATTTAGAATCACGCGGCCGGGATTAGTCTGCCCTTCTGCAAAAGGCTTGTAGCTTGTGGTGATAGTACCACGATACGTTTTGCCCGCATTGACATCACTTGGATCACCAGGTGTTCCTGGATTTCCTGGATTTGAAGAGTCGTCGGGATCAGGATCTGCGTTTGTCTTTACCTCAGGAGTTGGCCATGATGGGTCATCAGGATCAGGCGATGGGGTAGATGGTCCTTGCTCTACCGTTGGTTTAGGATCAACGGGTTGAATAGCAACTTCAACCTCAGGTGCTTTTTCGTCTTTGTTCTCAGGGTTAGCGCTCATAAGATAATTAATGGAAGGAAGATAGCGCAGTGACACTTGGTGCTTACCATCTTTTGTTGCGTTGGGCACTAAATGATCGGTCTTCGATGGGGTAAAGGTATACGTGAAGTGGGTATAGGAACCACCCTGTCCGTTATCGACGCGCTCGGCATTAAGGATTTTGCTAGTCGAGTCACCCGTTGTGTCGTCAGCTTGAGTATTAATTGCATCAGCTTGGATGGTGGCTACACGCGCACTTGGCGTAGTCGATGAATCAGGGAAGACGATATCAACCGGATCCCCTACTGCTTCATTGTCTACATAGAGTTGCACCTGACCTTCGGGAGCTTTACAGGTAGCTGCAGTTGGCTTGGTTGGATCATCATCAAAATACCCACCCTTAATGATGGCATCTACCGAGATACTATCCTTGGCAGGATGAAACACATCGCCATTATCATTATTTGACCAAGTGGCTTTCAAATTGGTGACCTGGGATGGAACTGGCTTAATTTCACACCACGTTGTCGCGCGATGGCCCCAATAATTATCCTTGAAACCATCAACATTGGAAAACTGTGTCGAAACCATGGTGAGTTTCATAATTCCTTCATTGGAAGGCATATTGGCACCAGTGCTGATCTCTTCGCCAATAGGTTGCCCGTTATCGCCTCGCTCAGTATAAAGCTGGTAGCGATAAGAAAGCAGATCTGGTCTATCGAGCGTTTTTGGAATAGCTTCATCAGTTTTAATAGGATATGTCTTCAAATCATAGGTTTCAAAAGGCAGACCATCGTAGTCTTTAGTAAGTTTAGTTCGCTCATATTCAGCACCTTGCTCGGTATCACTCAATTTGAAATCAATGTAGCGCTTGAGGAGCGATCCCTCATTAGGATTACGGAAAAGCGGTTCGATCTTTTTTACATCTCCGTTATTATCAATATAGGACAACTCAACAGAAACAAGTTTGTCTTTTGCGGATGCAGGAAGCCATAAATACAACTTACCATCTGTAAGTTGTGCAGGAGATCCATATTCTTGATGCTTACCATTAATAGTGAGTTCCCAATCAATAATTTTATTGTTACCATCGGTAAGCTTATTGCCTGCATCATCAGTGGTGATTACCTCAGAAGACAGATCAATTGCAATCATTTCAACAGTCGGGTTTGTATTTGACAATGGGTTGATAGGATATATACCGTAAGCCGTCGAGTAACTATCAGCACCATTAATAGTCGCCTCGTACTTTTCTTCATTTTCCTTTGTTCCGCCCGACCCATTAGGACGTGTTACCTTGCCAATACGAACGGATCCACCAACAACACTCACTGCACCTTCGGCAGCGCCAATAGCCATAGCGACACAATCTTTCTTTGGATCTCCATTAGGCACTTGCGCATTACTCGTGTCAGGCAAGACTGTTCCGCCCGCAATTACGATCACATGATCACGATTGTATGAACAGCATCCCTTGCCGATAGCATTGCCATGCAGTGATGCATGCGGAATAATGAGTCCTCCATTAACAAAGATGTCGCCCGCACAAGTCTTAGACCCTTTGCTTGTAACTGAAGCGGGTGGTACCGTATCAGGTGATCCAACCGTCGCTTTGACCAAGCCATTATCAAGCGTATCCTCAAATTGATAGGCAGAGTTAGTATCAAGATATGCCCATGCACCACCACCGATAGAAGCTGCATGATACGACGTATAGGTTTCAACGGTGCCACCATTAAACACCAGCGTGCCACCACTACCAGCACCGCCACCACCAATAGCAGCACCAAAACCATACGTGCCATCAGTTCTACCTGCAGCATCAGCATAGATGTTGCCACCATCAAAAATCATTTCGCCCGTATTCTCGTACTCTACACTACCAATAGCAGCAACACGAAGCGCACCGTATGCTTTCAGCTTTCCTACGGTATTAGTGTCAGGATTTTCTAAAAGTGACAGCCTGTCGTCCCCCTCAGTAATCCCTGCTGTACGCGTTATTCCATCATTGCCTACAAAGGTAATCCCAGCAGGGATTTTGCCAGGATAACGTGAGGGATTCATAACGATAGGTTCTCCTGAAGTGGTGACATTAGGTACATCATCATCAATAGTAAGCTTGGTACCCTCTCCACAATGGATGGCTGGCGCTTGACGACCATCCGTCGCCTTCAACGTATTGTCTGATCCTTTAGCAAGCGTAATATGCAAGCTTGTCTTAGGCTCAATTGTCGCACCACTATCATCTTTATTGCGTTCAATATGACAAGGAACCGGTGCATTGATATTGACATTATCAAACACCACACGCGCTTGTGTGCCAGGTGCAACCCAGATAGTTGCATTAGTTGCAGTTGCAGGAACATCATTTGCAATAGTAAGCTCAGCTGAACCAATAATTACAAGCTTATTTAACGTATCTTGTAGTTTATAAGACCCTGTTCTTGCAGGACGAACACAATCCTCACTAATAAAGTAATAATCGACGCCGGGAGTTCCACCCATAATGGTTAAACCAAACTGTTGATTCGTATTAGTGAGTGCTCCTGCTGGAAGTGTTGTACTCTTATCATCCTGCTGTGCAGCATTATTCTGACCAGTTTGATTAGCCTGCTCCGTAGTCTGCTGCACCTCTTCAGCTTGGATCATTCCCTCTGCTTGCGTAGTTTGATTCTGCTCGCATGAAGCGTTAGGTTCACCAGCATTCTCCGGTGTATTAGCTTGTTCTTCAGATACGTTCACTGACTGATTTGTTTGCCTAGCATCTGTTGCCAGATTTGTAGTTGCGCCTTGAGCAGGCTCCGCATACGCATACGATGCGATTGAAGGCACACAAAGTCCTGTGACCAAAGTCAAGGCAAAAAAGCA
>PPYF01268156.1_pt1 | contig 16705 bp, 12 predicted proteins | sample 1559871 | NCBI WGS metagenome assembly PPYF01 (sample SAMN08240021, study PRJNA423297) | Human gut metagenome, whole genome shotgun sequencing project.
ACCCCGCCCCGCCGGGACGCGCGCTCAGGAACCCGTTCAGGAAGCCGCCCCAAGGCCGGCGCGCCCCCTGCGGGACGACGCCCTGCCGCCGGAACAGTGGCCCGCGTACTGGAAGACGCTCCTCAAGAAAACGCCGTCCAGCCCCTCGCTGGTCTGGACCTATCCGTCCCTCAGCCGGGACCTCGGCGGCGACGCCGACGCCGCGCATCGGGATTTCCTGCGCCGCCTGCTCGGGGACATGGCCCTGCCCAAGGGCAGTCACGCCTTCTGGCCCCTGAACCGCTATCCCTACGGTGAAGGCGAGTCGGAACAGTCCGTGGACGCGCGCCTCTTCCTGAGCGGCGTTTCCGTGCTCAACCCCGAGAGCGTCATCCTCATGTGCGGGCAGGCCCCGCCCGAACTGGGGCTCGACGGCTTGTCCCCCCTGCTGCCGAGCATCGTGGGAGGCCGCCGTTTCGTCGTCACCCCGCACGTTGACGACCTCATCGGACAGCCGCAGCGCTACGCGCAGCTCATCACGTTTTTGAAGGCGCTTATCGCCGGAAGATAAAGGGGAAACGGCGAGACGGGGAAGAAGAGAGGGGCCTTCGGGAAAAAAACCGCTCTGCCGCCGATGCCCGCGAGGCTTGCCGACGGCAATGAGACGGATACGGCTCTCTCCATGAGACGGCCCTCCGCGCCCTCCCCAGCCTCCCCTTTCCAAGGCGTTTCACGCGGCCGACGGCTCCGTGTTCGGATGACGGACCGGGCCGAACGGAGGCAGGGGCCTCCCGAAATACAACGTTCGGAGCCGGAGCGGCCGTGGCCTCTCTCCGGCCCGACGGCTGGGAAGAAGGCGTTTTTTTTCAGAAAGGAATCCTTCCCCCACGTTTCATGACTCAACCATCACGGAGCACCACATGCATGTTCTCGTTACCGGCGCAGCCGGATTCATCGGATTCCACCTTTCCAAACGGCTGATCGCCGAGGGGCACACCGTCGTCGGCATCGACAACCTCAACGACTATTACTCGGTACAGCTCAAGAAGGACCGCCTCGCGCAGCTTGAAGGGCTTCCCGGCTTCACCTTCGCCTTGGCGGACCTCGCCGACGACGCCGCGCTGGAGGACCTTTTCAGCCGCAACGCGTTCACCCATGTGGTCAACCTTGCGGCGCAGGCGGGCGTGCGCTACAGCCTCATCAACCCCAAAAGCTATGTCCAATCCAACCTCGTGGGCTTCGGCAACCTGCTGGAATGCTGCCGTCACGGCAAGGTCGAGCACCTCGTGTTCGCCTCCTCCAGCTCCGTGTACGGCATGAACACCGCCATGCCCTTCTCCGTGCACGACAACGTGGATCATCCGGTGAGCCTGTACGCCGCCTCCAAAAAGGCCAACGAGCTCATGGCCCACACCTACAGCCACCTGTACCGCCTCCCGGCCACCGGCCTGCGCTTCTTCACCGTGTACGGGCCGTGGGGCCGCCCGGACATGGCCCTGTACCTGTTCACCCGCGCCATCCTCGCCGGAGAGCCGATCAAGGTCTTCAACGAAGGCAGGATGCGCCGCGACTTCACGTACATCGACGACATCATCGAAGGCGTGATGCGGGTCATGGTCCGTATCCCGCAGCCCGATCCGGACTGGAACGGCGACAAGCCCAATCCCTCGACCAGCACCGCGCCGTGGCGCATCTACAACATCGGCAACAACAACACCGTCGAACTCGGCACGTTCATCGACACGCTGGAAAACGCCCTCGGCAAGAAGGCGATCCGCAACCTCATGCCCATGCAGCCCGGCGACGTCGAGGCCACGTGGGCCGACGTTTCCGATCTCATCGCCGATACGGGCTTCCAGCCCCGGACCACCGTGGAATACGGCGTCGGCAAGTTCGTAGAGTGGTACAAGTCGTATTACGGAGCCTAGAGCTCGCGAAACATGACCGCCCGTTGTCGGAAAAGGGTGGTGTAAAGGCCGAAAACGCCGCCCGTTGACGGCGCGTTTTCGGCCTCAAAACGAAGCGGGGCCATGCGGCTCCGCTTCGTGCATGGCGTCACGGACACGGATCAACGCGCCGCGGGCGGCTGCCTGAGCCAGTCCTCCCACGCGTTGGCGAGGGCTTCCTTCTTGGAGAGCACCACCGCCATGATCGCCTTGCCCTTGTCGGCGTTGCCGTACCCGAGCACGTCGTAGCACTTGAGCCACGACGTCCGCCCGAGGCGGGTCCATTCGGGGAGGTCCTCCACCACGCCGAGCAGTTCCATGCCCTGCTCCCGCATGGTCTTGTCGTCCTCGGCGAGCATGGCGGAAACCTTCGTCCGTTCGTAGTCCATCGCTTCGCGCCCCGCACGGATCAGCGCGTCGCGGGCCTGTTCCGGCAGACTCCGAAGCCATTCCTCATTGACGATGACGTTGGCGCTGTGTACCGCGTAGTTGATGCGGGAGGCATACTTCTGATGCTCCGCGAAGCGCATGGTCACCACGTTGTTGAAGCAGCCCTCCTGCCCGCTGACGGTCCCCTTGGCGAGCATATCGTAGGTATCCGCGAAGGACGCGGGGTGCGGCTTGAGGCCCAGGGCGTTGAAGGCGGAGACGGCCAGCGCGTTCTGCGGCGTGCGCACGGTCAGCCCCCTGGCGTCGGCGAGGTTGCGGACGGGATGGGCCGCGTCGGTGGTCAACTGCCGGTAGCCGATGTCCACGATGGCGAGGACGCGCGCCCCGCTCTCCCTGACCGCCCATGCGTTGTGCTGGTCCCACATCTGATCGACCAGCTTGCGGAATTCCTCCAGCGAACCAAACAGATACGGCATATTCAGCCAACCGCAGGACGGCGCGAACGGCATAAAGTTGTTCGTGGCCAGCACGGACATCTGGATGTCGCCGTGCTGGAGCGCGCGGACGGTCTTCTGTTCGTCGCCGAGCCGCATGTCCGGGTACAACTGGAAATCAAAGGCGTCGCCCGAATATTTCTGGGCCAGTTCGACCAGCTTCCCATAGGTCACGTTGACGTAGTTCTGTTCGCTCGTGCCGACCGAGGAAGCCACCTTGACCGGAATGGCGGCCACGGCCCGCCCCGATACGAGGCCGACCAGCGCCGCGCAGACAAGAAGGGCCATCGCGCATCGTTTCATAACATACTCCCCCAAAAGGTTGTCCCGTCCCGCCGGACGGAGGGCCGTTTCCCCGAAGGCGGACGGCCTATCGTTTCATGAGATGATGGGCGCTCTTGGCGTAGAACTCGATCCCCGAGGGATCGAAGTGCTCGAACTTCTTCATGCATTCATCGGCCAGCTCGGGATAGGGCCCGTCGATCACGATGTCCTTGTTGCCCTTTTGCAGGATTTCCAGCGGGGAGAGCCCGAGGGAAGGCAGGTCCATGACCGTGTAGCCCTTCTTGTCGTAGATGCTCGTGGCGCATACGATGCGTCCGATGTTCGTGTAGAAGATGGCGCAGGTACACATGCTGCACGGGCCGCCGGGCACATAGATCGAGCACCGCCAAAGGAATTCGGGATCGTATTTTCTCGCGGCCTCGCGGCAGAGGTTCAGCTCGCCGTGCGCGGTCGGATCGTGATCCGTAAGGCAGGTGTTCAGCCCTTCGAGGAGCAGTTCGCCCGAAGGCCCCGCCAGCACGCAGCCGTAAGGCTCGTTGCCGGAGGCCAGCGCCTTGAATCCGGCCTGAATGCCCTTTCGGAGCAGTTCGATGTCCTTTTCGGGCGTGACCCATGAAAAACGCCCGTCGGTCACTTCGTTGCCGTGTACAGTCAGCCTTTTCTTTTCCATGACGAATCCTTTGCAGTGGGGGAAAGCCCCCGTTGACGCTGAATCCCGATTCCGGCGCGAGCCGCCCTCAGGCCTTCCACTCTCCCCGCTGGTGCGGGCCGATCCCGTCCCTGACCAGATGACAGGCCACGAAATGGTTGTCCCCGATCCGCCTGAGTTCCGGTTCCTCGCGACGGCAAACGTCCTCGGCGAAGGGACAACGGGTGTGGAACCGGCAGCCGGGCTTGAGATCGATGGGGCTCGGAGGATCGCCGAGCAGTTTGACGCGGGCGTTCTTGGGCGAACGCGACACCTGCGGGACGACCGAAAGCAGCGAATAGGTGTAGGGATGGGCGGGGGACGTGAACAGGGACACCTTGTCCGCCACCTCCGCGAACCGGCCGAGGTACATGACCCCGATGTCGTCGCACATGTGCTGCACGACGCCGAGGTCGTGCGAAATGAACAGGTACGTGAGGTTGTTCTTTTCCTGAAGGTCCATGAACAGATTGAGTATCTGCGCCTGAATCGCCACGTCGAGCGCGCTGACGGGCTCGTCGCAGATGATCAGTTCGGGATAGCTCGCCAGCGCCCGTCCGATGCTGATGCGCTGGCGCTGCCCGCCGGAAAACTGATGCGGGAACAGCGCCCGCTGCGCCTGATGCAGCCCGATCTGTTCGAAGACTTCCCGTTCCCGCGCCTCCCGTTCCTCGCGGCTTCCCAAATCCATGAGGTTCAGGGGGTCCCGCACGATCCTGCCCACGCGCATGCGCGGGTTGAGCGAGGAATACGGGTCCTGAAAGACGATCTGGTACTTGGGGCGCAGGGCCTTGAGCCGGTCCTCCGGGATGCCCACAAGTTCGTCGCCTTCCAGCCTGATGGAACCGCCCGAGACGCTCACCAGTCCCATGATGGCCTTGGCGATGGTCGTCTTCCCGGAACCGCTCTCGCCCACGATGCCGAACGTGGTGCCCTTGCGCACGCGGAACGACACGCCGTCCACGGCCTTGACGTAGGAACGCTCTCCGAACAGCGACTTTTTCGGAAGCGGAAAGTGAACCTTCAGGTCCCTGACCTCAAGGAGGGTCTCATTTTCAGTGCTCATGGCTCACCCTTCTGGTAACGGTGTTCTCTTCACGGGCCGACGTCAGCTGTAGAGCCAGCAGGCCACTTCGTGTCCGGCATCAATCGTTTTCATGGGCGGGTTGTGCTCCATGCATTCCGGCTTCCCGTGCGGACAGCGCTCGTAGAACGAACAGCGGTCCTTGCCGAGATCGGCCATGCCGAGCACCATGCCGGGGATTTCGTGCAGGCGCTGCCGCCCGGTCGTAGGCGTCCTTTGGAGGTGCGGGATGCAGCCCTTGAGCGCCCTGGTGTACGGGTGCTGCGGGTTGAACAGAATCTGCTCGACCGAGCCTTCCTCGACCTTGCGGCCCGCGTACATCACGGCGACCTTGTCGGATACCTCCGCGACCACGCCCAGATCGTGGGTGATCATGATGATGGACGCGCCCACGCGGTCCTGCATCTCCCGCAGCAGGTCGAGAATCTGCGCCTGCACGGTCACGTCGAGGGCGGTGGTGGGCTCGTCGGCGATGAGGATGTCGGGATCGAGGCACAGGCTCATGGCGATCATCACGCGCTGGCGCATGCCGCCGGACATCTGGAACGAATAGTCGTGCATCCGCTTCTCGGGGGAAGGGATGCCCACGGCCCTGAGCATTTCGACGCTCTTGTCCCACGCGTCGCGCTTCGTCATGGCTTCGTGCCGGAGCAGCGTCTCGACGAGCTGGTTGCCCACGGTGAACACGGGGTTCAGCGAGTTCATGGGCTCCTGAAAGATCATGGCGATCCGCTTCCCCCGGATGTCGAGGACGGCGTCCTTCTCCAGCGTGAGGAGGTCGGTCCCGCGGTACAGGATTTCACCTCCGGCGATCCGGCCTGGCGGGATGGGCACGAGCCCCATGATCGAGAGGGCCATCATGCTCTTGCCGCACCCGGATTCGCCGATGATGCCCACGGTCTGCCGGGGATCGACTCTCAGGCCGACCCCGTCGAGGACCCTGACGATCCCCATCTTGGTCGAGAACTCCACCTGAAGGTCCCTGACTTCAAGCAACGTATCTTCCATGATTCGCCTCGTTTCGAAATCGGTTTGCGGGCCGCGCTAGCGTCGCCGCAGGCGGGGGTTGAACGCGTCGTTGATGCCGTCGCCGATCAGCCCGATGGCAAGCACTACAAGGAAGATGGTCAGGCCGGGGAATGTGACCGCCCACCAGGAATTCATGATGTAGTCCTTGTTGGAGCCGATGATCATGCCCCACGTCATGATGTTGGGGTCGCCGAGGCCGAGGAAGCTCAGGCCCGACTCGAACAGGATGGCCGACGAGATGGTCAGGGTGGCCACGATGACCAGCGGCGGAATGGCGTTGGGCAGGATGACCCGGCACATGATGGTGGCGTTGCCCGCGCCCATCGTCCGTGCGGCGGCCACATAGTCCATCTCCTTGATCCGCATGAATTCGGCGCGGGTGACGCGGGCGACCTGCGGCCAGCTCACGATGCCGATGGAGACGGCCACGCTGGTCAGCGAGGGGCTGAACAGGGCCACCACGACCATCGCGAGCAGGAGGGGCGGCAGGACCTGAAAAAATTCCGTGGCCCGCATGAGCAGTTCGTCCCAGACGCCCTGCCGGTACCCGGCCAGCGCCCCGATGGTGATGCCGATGCACAGCGTCACCAGCGTGGCGAAGCCGCCCACCGCCATAGTGGCCTTGCCCCCGGCGATGATGCCCGCGAAGATGTCGCGGCCCAGATAGTCGCTGCCGCAGAGCAGTCCGTACTCGCCGGGCGCGCTCATGGGCGGGGCGACCATCTCGAAGGGGTCCACCGGGTAGACCAGCGGCCCCACGCAGGTGAGCAGCAGGATGATCCCGAGCAGGATCAGCCCGAGCACGGCGGCCCGGTTTTGCAGGTACATCTTCCACGCTTCGCGCAGGGGGGATTCTTCCTTGTATTCCCAAGCGGCGCTTTGTTCGGACATGGCTACCTCCTCCCCACTCTCATTTTGGGATCAAGAAACCGGTAGGCGAAGTCGGTCAGGACGTTGGCGACGATGACCATGAACACGGAGCAGAAGAGGATGCCGAGCAGCGTGGGATAGTCCTTGCGCAGGATGGACTCGTAGGCGAGCCGCCCCATGCCGGGCCAGTTGAACACCGTTTCCACGAGCACGGCCCCGGCGAACACCTGACTGAACTGCATGCCCGCCAGCGTCACCACCGGGATGAGCGCGTTCTTCAGGGCGTGCTTGTACACGACCGTCCGTTCCCGCAGACCCTTGGCCCGCGCCGTGCGGATGTAGTCCGTGCCGAGGATGTCGATCATGGAGGCGCGCTCCATGCGGCTGTACTGGGCGATGTAGAGGATGGCCAGCGTCACCACCGGCAGGATGAGATGATGGGCCACGTCGAGGACGTAGGCGAACCCCGTGTACCCCGCGCCGATGGTGGTCATGCCCGACACGGGCAGGATGGGAATCCACGACGCGAACAGGATGAGCAGCATCATGCCGGTCCAGAACGCGGGGGCGGAGAAGCCGATCAGGGCCACGATGGTCACCAGATGGCTGGTCCAACTGTTCGGACGCCGCCCGGCCTGTACGCCGAGGCACACGCCGATGACGACCGCCGCGCACACGGCGGTGACCACGAGCAGCAGCGTTGCGGGCAGGCGATCCCGGATGAGTTCCGTCACCGGGAGGTTGAAGAAATAGGAGTAGCCGAGATCGCCGTGCAGCACCTTGCCGAAATAGGCCACGAACTGGTTGAACAGGCTCTGGTTCAGCCCGTACTGTTCGCGGATGGAGGCGAGCAGCTCGGGGCTGGCGCCGCCCATCTCCCCCGCGATGGTCACCGCCGGATCGCCGGGAGCCAGCCGGATGAGGAAAAAGTTCAGGCACAGCACCAGAACGAGCAGGACGGCCGCCCAGAACAATCGTTTTCCGACGACACGCAAGAACGTCATAAGAACTCTCCGCGTATGTTGATTCCAAGAGATGACAAAGAGGCCCGTCCAGAACGGCCCGTCCATGAGGACGTCGGGCCGCGCGGACGTTCCGCGCGGCCCGGTCGGCTACCGCTTCAGATAAACGTCCATGTACGGAGCGAGGAAGCCCCAGATGGACATGGGCACGTTGCCGACGCGCTTATTGTAGATGGTGTGGTAGGCGGTGGTGGTCATGAAGTAGATCGGCACGTCGTTCATGACGATCTGCTGGAATTCCTTGTACAGCTTCGCACGCTTCTCGTTGTCGACCTCGGAGGCGGCCTGTTCCATGAGCGCGTCGACCCTGGGATTGCGGTACTGCTGGGTGTTGGAGAAGGGCACGCCCTTCACGATGTTGGCGGAAGAGTACGTGCGGTGCACGCCGATGACCGGATCGCCCCAGTTAAAGACGTTGTCGGTGGTGATGTCGAAGTTGTAGTTGGACACGCGGTCGGCCCAGGTGCCGAAGTCGGGGGAAATGCGTATCTTGGCGTCGATGCCGACCTTGGCGAGCTGCGGCTTCAGATATTCGGCCATCATCTTGGTGGTGGGGGAACCGGGGGCGTAGTCCACGGTCACGGTGAAGCGGGTACCGTCGGCCTTGACCGGATACCCGGCCTCGTCGAGCAGCTTCTTGGCCTTTTCGAGGTTCACGTCATACATGTTCACATCCTTCGTATAGAAGGGGCTGAACGGCGTGATCGGGGTGGCGGAAGGCGTCACGAGGCCCATCATGATGACCTTGGCGAAGAAGTTGCGGTCGATGGCGTAGGCCGCGGCCTGACGGACGCGCACATCGTCGAAGGGCTTCCTGCCGGTATTGAAGGCCACCCAGTCGAGGGAACCGATACCGGCGTAGCCCTCGTTGGTGACCACAAGGTTCTTGTCGCCGGAAAGGCGCTTCACTTCGCGGAGGCTGTCGAAGAAGGGCATGGCGTCCACTTCGCCGCGCTCGACGGCCATGACGCGGTTGTTCATGTCGGGAATGATCTTGATGATGACGCGGTCGACGTGCGGCTTGCCCTTGATGAAAAAGTCCTTGTTCTTCTCAAGCATGATGTAGTCGCCGGGCTTCCATTCCACGAACTTGAACGGGCCGCTGCCGACGGGAGCCTTGTTCGCGGGGTTCTGGCGGATGTTGGGATCGGTGCCGTAGACGTGCTTGGGCATGATCGGGCACAGCACCGGGGACATGCACAGCAGGATGGCGGGATGCGGCTTGGAGAGCCGGATGACCGCGGTGTACGGATCGGGCGTGTCCACGCCGGACACGGGCGCGTACATGGCCTTGAAGGGATGGTTGGCCTTGACCGCCATGATGGAGAACGCCACGTCCTCGGAGGTGATCGGCGTACCGTCATGGAACTTGGCGTTCTTGACCAGATGCAGGGTCAGGCTCAGGCCGTCGGGGGCCATCTCCCACTTTTCGGCGAGGTAGGGGTGCGGGTTCCACTGACCGTCGTACTGGAGCGGGCTCGCAAAGAGCTGCGCGCCGGGGATGCCCGAGGAAATGCCGGAACTCAGGCCGGGGTTCAGCGAAACGGGGTTCTGCGCCCAAGTCACCGTAAACGTGCCGCCTTCGGGGATCGGTTCGGCCTTCGCGGGCGCCGTCGTCAAGAGCATCGCCGCCGTCAGCGCGGCTGCGGAAAGGACCTTCCAACCGTTCGTGAGACTTGCCATCGTTGTACTCCTTATGAGTTAGCGTTGCCTTGGCAACGGGTGGGACGCGCTCTGCGGGTCTGGAGAAGGCCGTGCCCGAGCGGGGCCAGCACTTCGCCCTCGCGGGCCACCACTCTGCCCCGCACGACCGTGCAGACGGGGAGCCCGACGCCCTCAAGCCCTTCGAAGGCGGAAAACGGATTCAGATACCGCAAGGATTCGGCGGTAATCGTCCAGGCGCGGGCCGGATCGATCAGGACGGCGTCCGCGTCGAGGCCGACGCCGAGCGCGCCCTTGCGGTCGTCGAGGCCGAACAGCTCCGCGGCGGAGGCGGCGAACCGGGCCAGCAGGCTCGGGCTGCACCCACGCCGGGTCACGGCCTGATCGAACATGACCTGCACGAGGCTCTGGAGGCCGCTGAGGCCGCCCCACGCGCCCATGACGCCGTGGATCGCCTCATCCTTCTCGTCGGTGCGCGCCGGCGAATGATCCGAGCCGATGCAGGACAGGGTGCCGTCCAGCACGTATTCCCAGAGCCCGTCGCGGGCCTCGGCGGTCCGCAGGGGCGGCGCGCACTTGAACGCCGTCCCGCCGGAAAGGAGGTTTTCTTCGGTAAAAACGAGATAATGGGGGCAGGTTTCGCCGGTGACGGGCAGACCCTCGGCCCGCGCCCGGCGGACGAGTTCGGCCACGCGGGGATGGCTGACGTGGCAGATGTGCACGCGGGCCCCGGTTTCGCGGGCCAGTTCGATGACGTTTGCCGTGGCGATGAGTTCCGCGACCACGGGACGGCTGTCCAGAAAGGCCCGGCGGGTCCCGCCCACGGCCTTCGCCTTCGCTTCACCGGCGCAGATGAGCGCGTGATCCTCGCAATGGAACCCGGCGAGGCCGCCGAAGCCCTTGATCCGGAACAGCGCCTCGCGCGCCAGCCCCATGTCCACGCTGGAATAGCCGAGGGACACGGGCGCGATGAACGCCTTGAAGCCCACGGCCCCGGCCTCGTCCATGCCCGCCAGCTCGGCGGTGTTGTCGGTCACGAGCCCGCCCCAGAAAGCGTAGTCCACAAGGCTGCGCCCCTCGAACACGGCCCGCTTGTTCGCGAAGGCCGCCGCCGAGGTCAGGGGCGGCGTGTTCTGGAGCGGCATGTCGATGAGGGTGGTCACACCGCCCACCGCCGCCGCTTCCGAAGCGTGCGGCAAATCCTCGCGCCATGTGAAGCCGGGATCGTTGATGTGGGCGTGGCAGTCCAGCATGCCGGGCAGCACATACAATCCGGCGGCGTCCAGTTCCTCGCGCGCGGGCAGCGTCCCGTCGTCGGAAATCGCCGCAATCGTGCCGTTCCTGACGTAGAGATGTCCGCCGAATACCCTGTCGGCGGTGACCAATGTTCCGTTCCTGATCGCTAAATCGAACATGCGGGCTCCGAAAGGCGGCGGGCGCCGGAAAAATGTGCAAAGGGTTTACATGGCTATATAGTAAAGAGGTTAAGTTGTCTGACCAGTTTAAATAAAACAAAAGAATACGCTATATTATGTATTTATTTTGGTTTAGTATACCGTATTCCCCATACCGTTGCAACCCTCTGCCGTCTTTTTTTCCGATAAAACCTTCCGAGGATGCCCCCGAACGCGCAAGGCGCGGACCACATGCGGGGGGACACTGCTTGCGGCGGTCGGTTGCACCCAAGTGCGCAAGATGCGGACGGCGCCTGCCCCATCGGGAGGCCATCGCCATCAAACTGCCGACGCGGTGAACGACGCGAAAAGGCCGCAGGCGTCCGGCCCCGGAAGCACCCGGAAAAAGCCGCGGGACGACCGTACGCCCTACTCCCGGTGCCCCTTCCGGCATCAGCTTCCCCGACGGGCGGGAACGGGAACCGGACGCATCCCGGAACCTCCCGCAGCGGCGCTCCTTCAAAAAAGGCCGTGGGAAACCGCCGGAGAGGCATGCGACTTTCCCACGGCAGGCATGACCGGCCTCTGAGGAAGCTGGGGATCGTTCAGGGAACGATGTGCGTCCCCTTGCCTTCCAGAACGGCGGCGCGGACGTTTTCCGGCGAGGTGATGATGGCCTCCTTGCCGGTTGCCCTGACGAAATCCACCGCCGCCAGCACCTTGGGAAGCATGCTGCCCGGAGCGAAGTGTCCGGCTTCCACGCAGGCCATCGCCTCGGCCACGGTGATCCGGGAAAGGTCTTCCTGTTCGGGCGTTCCGAAACGGAGGGCGACGTTGGGCACCGCCGTGGAAATGACGAACAGATCGCTTCCGATGCGCTTGGCGAGCAGACAGGAGGTCAGGTCCTTGTCCACCACGGCGTCGACCCCTTCGTAGCCCTCCGCCGTGCGGATTACCGGGATGCCGCCGCCACCGCCCGCAATGAGGTGCAGGCCCGAGGCGAGGAGCGTCTTCAGCCCGGCTTCCTCAACGATTTCCAAAGGCTTGGGCGAGGGCACGTATCGCCGGAAACCGCGTCCCGCGTCTTCCTTGAGCACCCACGAGGGGTTTTCCCGGCGGAGCGTCTCGGCCCGCTCGGGCGTGTAGAATTCGCCCACCGGCTTGGTGGGGTTTCGGAAGCCGGGATCGTCCTTGTCCACGACCACCTGCGTCAACACGGCGATGGAGTCATCGCACAGGCCGCGCCGGAGGAACTCGTTCTTGAGCGTCTGCTGAATCTGGTAGCCGATGCCGCCCTGCGTGTCCGCCACGCAGCTCACCAGCGGCAGGCCGTGCAGACCGGACGTGGCGTGCGCGACCTCGCTCCGCCAGAGCAGGAAACCCACCTGCGGGCCGTTTCCATAGGTGACCACCACCTGATAGCCCAGCTCCACGAGGCTGGCGATATGCCTTCCGGTGACGCACAGGGCTTTATACTGGTCCTGTACGGTCTGGGCGTCCTTGCTGATGATGAGCGAATTTCCCCCGATGGCGATGACGGCGACCTTGCGTGTTGGCATGCCTGCTTCTCCCGATGGCGGGTCCGGGGACACGGCTCCGCCTGCTGAGGGGTGGAAAAAGGTTCGGACGGGATGGAGCCCGGCGGCGGTTTTCGCGGAAACGCGCCCGAGGCGGGAGGCCGCCGGAAACGGCCTTCCCCGTGTCCGCCGGACAGGCTAATTCACGCCGCAAATGGACGCGAGCAGAGCCATACGCAGCGGGATGCTGAATCCGATCTGCTTGAAATACAATTCGAATTCGCTCTTGTCGATACGCTGCTCGAACTCGAAGTCGTTGCGCGGCAGAGAGTGCATGATGCCGACCACGCGCCCGGTCTTCTTCTTGATGTATTCGAGATCGTTGAGATACAGATAATGATTGGCGACCTTCCGCATGAAGTCTTCGCGGTTGGGGTCTTCCTTCTTCAACGAGCTGCCCGGCAGGTACAGCAGATCGGCACGGGTCATGAGCTCGACGTTTTCGTCGTGGGTCAGGTCGAAATGCTCCTCGAAGCTCGCGCCCATGCTCCTCAGCTTGTCGAGCTGCACCTGCGGGGTCCGCAGCTCGCTCGAACCGGTATAGATGATGTGCGCGCCCATGCGGGCCGCGCCGAGGGCGAAGGACTGCCCGGAACGCGCGCGTGACAGGTCGGGCGTGGAAATGATGATCCGCATGTCTTCAAACGGCTTTTTCAGGGCGCGCAAGGCGGTGTACATGTCGAGCAGGCCCTGCGTGGGATGGGTCACGTGTCCGTAGCCGCCGGAAATGATCGGACAACTGTCCGAGCCGAGGCGTTCCAGCGTGGACAGGACCTGTTCGCTGTCGCCGTGGCGCAGCACCAGCACGTCGGCGTACTGGGAAATCACCCGGATGCCGTCGTACAGGGACTCGTTCTTCGCCATCGCGGAATGGCCCATCGGGTCCGTCTCGGTGATCACGCGGCCCCCGAGGCGGTGCATGGCGGCCTCATGGCTGCACCGGGTACGTGTGCTCGGCTGGAAGAAGAGCGTGTACAGAATCTTGTTGGCAAGCAGCGGAATCTGGTTCTTGGAGTACGGCTCCAGCAGTTCGGCGGCCTTGAAGAGATGCCCGAGTTCCTCCTTGCTGTAGTCGTCGAGGAAGGTCAGGTTTTTGCCCTTCATGTTGGTGGCTTCGAGTTCGTCACGCAGGTCCAGCGGCTTGAGGCTTGCGGAAATGGTCATGGTAGCGCTCCCTTGTATGGCGGCGGTGTCGTGAAGGGGACGGCCCGCCGCGTTTCCGGCGGCGGGCCTCCGGCGTCAGATGTCCGCGTCGCGGTGGCAATCCTTGGAATAAATATAGGAAAGACGGGTACGGCCCACGCCGTAGCAGCACTGCTTGCAGTACGCGCCCATCCAGATGAAATCCTCGGCCTTGACCGGAATCCAGTCGTCGTTCAGCAGATACACGCCCTCCCCTTCGTACAGATACGCGCCGTGCTCCTGCACGTGCGTTTCCACGAAAGGATGGCAGCCGCCGGGCGCGAAGGACAGGATGTGCATGTTCATGTCGAAGCGTTCGTCCACGGGCAGCAGATCGCGCACGAACACGTTTTCCATGTTGTCGTAGATGCGCTCTTCGATGTCGTTGGTGTTGCCGAACACGGCGTAGGGCCGCATCTCGGGATCGGGATGCGGGATGTAGCGCTGCTTGTAGAGCAGGAAACGCAGCGGCTTGTCCGTCTCGTTGCGGAAAGAGATGCCCACGCCGGCGGGGGCGTAGGCGTAGCCGCCCTGCGGCATGACTTCGGTGCGGTCCCCCACGGTAACGGTCAGCGAACCTTCGCCGTCAAGCACGTAAAGAAACGTTTCGATCAACTCGGACGCGCCGTAAGGCATGGTGGTCCCGCCGCCGGGCAACGCCGTGCCGATGTGCTGGACGAAGCCCGCCCCCATTTTGGGCGTACACAGGATGGTCATCCGGCAGCCTTCGATGCCGGGGATCACGTTGAAGACACGGCCTTCCGGCGGAATAATCGCGTACATGCCCGGCTTCACCACGGCTCTGGAACTCAACAGATCGCTCGGATATCCCATACTCTTCTCCTTCCGCGGACGGCCCGCTCGCCGCGTCCCGCCCGGTTGCGCCGCCCGCGTTCCGCAGGGGCCTGTTCCGTTTCCCATCGCGCCGCGGCATCGGCGCACGTCCGTTGGTTTCGGATGTTCCGTCCGGCGCGCCTTCCGGGGCAGGACGCATCCGCACGCCCCGCGAAGCCGCCCTTGACGTCTTATTGGACAGGTGGTCTTACCAAAAACAGCAATAGCCTCCTGTACAAAATCTGTCAATCGTCTTTTGGGATTTTTTTGCTTTTCACACCTATCCTATTTTCCTTCAACAAGTTTTCATCAAGATGACCTGCCCGTCCCGCTTCGGGAAAACTGGACTCTTGCCGTTTGTTCCGATAGGGTGAAAGGCACCATCCCGCTCCGCCGCCCCTCCGGCGGGCCGGAACAAGGCTTTTCCCGGCGGCACCAATCCGCCGTACCTCATCATCAACCTGTTGGACCAAAAAGAGAGGGGGATATGTTCGATAAAGTCGTCAAGAGCACCGTTCCGGGGCAGGTCATTGAGCAGATCAAGGAGCTGCTGATCAAGGGAGAACTGAAACGCGGAGATCGCCTCCCGCCCGAGCGGCAGCTTGCGGACATGCTCGGCGTAAGCCGTCCCTCCCTCCGCGAGGCCCTGCGCGCGCTGGAATACGCCGGCATGCTGGAAACCCGCGTGGGCGAAGGCATCTTCGTGGCCGACGGGGACAGCATCATGGTGAACAACATCCAGATGCTGCACCTCATCAAACAGTACGCCCTCGAAGAGATGATCGAGGTCCGCAAGGTCCTCGAAACGGCCAGCGTGCGCTTCGCGGTGATCCGGGCGCGCGACGAAGACCTCGCCGCGCTCAGGGAACTCCTCGAACAGTCGCGCGGCCAGATCGCCAACAAGGCGGCCTTCATCAAGGCCGACTACGCATTCCATCAGGCCATCGCCGTGGCGTCGGGGAACAGCATCCTCGTCACCATGCTCCAGACCATGCGGACGATGATGAGCGACTTCAACTCCCAGCTCCTCACCTCGCAGGAGGGCCGCCAGCAGGTCTACGCGCACCACGAAAAGATCGTCGAAGCCATTCTCGGCCGTGATGAAAAGGTCGCCCGGGACGCCATGCTCCTGCACCTCGAAAACGTCGTGCAGACCATGAAGAAAGCCTCCCCCGGCAAAGGCAAATAACCCGCGCGGGGCGTCGTCGCGGCGTCCCGATCCCACAAGGATACCGTCATGGACAAAAAAGTGCTCATTCTGACCACGGGCGGCACCATCGCCATGAAGCTCGATCCCGAGCTCGGGGTCATCCCCGCCGTCAGCGGCGAGGACCTCGTGGATTCCGTTCCCGGACTGCGCGACGTCTGCCCCGTCGAGGTGCGGGAGTTCTCCAACGTGCCGAGCCCTCACATGACGCCCCGGCTCATGTTCGAGCTCGGCGGCATCATTGAGGAAGCCCTGCGGCACGACGACGTGCTCGGCGCGGTGGTCACGCACGGCACGGACACGCTGGAGGAAACCGCCTATCTGCTCGATCTCCTGCACGCGGGCGACAAGCCGGTCTGCGTGACCGGGGCCATGCGTTCGGGCACGGACGTGAGCTACGACGGCACGGTCAACCTGCTGGACGCCGTGCGGGTCGCCGCCGCGCCCGAAGCACGCGGCAAGGGCGTCCTCGTGGTGCTGAACGACGAAATCCACGCCGCACGGGAAGTGACCAAGACCCACTCCGCGAGCGTCAAGACGTTCGAGTCGCCCTTCTGGGGTCCGCTCGGCTATGTGGACGCCGACCGCATCGTTTTCCGGCGCGAGCCGCTCGGCAGGCAGTCGCTCCGCCCCGCCGATCTTGTCGAGGACGTGCATCTCGTGAAGCTCGCGAGCGGTTCGGATTCCCTCCTCATCGACTTTCTGGCCGACCGCGGAGTACGGGGCCTGATCATCGAGGCGTTCGGGCGCGGCAACGTCCCGCCTACGGCGGCCCCCGGCATCCGCCGGGCCATCGCCAAGGGCATCCCCGTGGTCATCACCACCCGGACGCACACCGGGCGCGTGCTCGACGTATACGGCTACGACGGCGGGGCCAAGACCCTCAAGGAAGCCGGGGCCATCCTCGGCGGCGAAACCAGCGCCATCAAGGCCCGCCTCAAGCTCATGCTCGCGCTCGGGCTCACTTCCGAGAAGGACGCGTTGAAAAAGATTTTTGAGGAAGCATAGCGGGGAGAGAAGATTGGGGAGGGGAAGGGGAATCTTTCTGAAGAAAGGTTCCCC
>PPYF01470437.1_pt1 | contig 16702 bp, 21 predicted proteins | sample 1559871 | NCBI WGS metagenome assembly PPYF01 (sample SAMN08240021, study PRJNA423297) | Human gut metagenome, whole genome shotgun sequencing project.
TTCATGACAACGAATAATAAGAAATCTATGGTAACATCCTACCCGTAGTGGTAAATTATTCTACAGGAAAGGGTGCGAAGCATGGAAAATGAAGTATATGAAAAAGACTACGGAGAGGAATTCCGGGAACGAAGTGATAAGTCAGAGAGAAAGGATTTTCTGGACACATTAATGGAGGTTGGGTTCTTTCAGAAGTACCAGGAAGAAATGGATAAAATCCCAAAGCGTGTGGTTCCTAAAGAAAAAGCGGATTATGAATACCTGCTTGGGGAGTGTGATGCTTACGTCCGGCAGTTCGGAGGAAGAATCCGGGGCGAGGTGGATTACCAGAAATGGCAGGCAACCATTGATTTATACTTGAAGCATTTTGAGTTCTGTGATCGGGAGGCATTAACACTGCTAAAGGAGATCGCAGAGCGGGCGGAGAATGTGACATTTTCGACGAAAGATGGGATGCTAAGGATGTCGGTGTTCATTGGGTATTTTGATGAGGTGTATTAATGTGTGAAAGCATCTGTCAGTGTGGACTTGCGGATGCTTTTTTCTCACAGATATGGTATGCTGTTAGCAGTATATCAACTTGGAGGTACGGAGCATGGACGATCAGCAGAATACATTGACTTATGAAATCATCAAGGCGGCTGTTGCCGGGGAGAAATGGGCAACAGAAAAGATTATGGCGTATTACGATGATTATATGACAGAGCTTGCCACAGTGAAAGAAAGGCAGCCCGACGGCAGTGTAAGAACTTATGTGGATAAGGACTTGAAGCAGGAGATTGCATTGAAGCTGCTGGAAGAAATACCGAACTTCCCGATGGAGGAAGCGGAGGGGATTGCAGGAGGGGAAACTGAGACGGAGAAATAAAACTTATATATAGTAGAAATCCGGCTCATGCAGAAATCAGAATACATAAAATTTGTGTGTTTCTTGGACGAACGGTTCATACTCATGGAAAAATAAAAGGGTGGGGTAAACTTCTGAAAAAGAAGCCCCCACCTTTTCGCATAACTAAGAGGGTGTCAGAACTTTTCCCCAAAACGGAAAATGAGGTTGTACCTTTTCGCAAAAGAGGATTTGAGGTAAAATATCCTGAACAGGTGACCGTAAAGAGCAATTGTATTAGAAGATTGTATGGAAAAAGGGACGCAGAAGATGAAAAGCTGTACTGTTTTACGATTGTTTTTTTATAGACATTTATGCGCTATACTTTTATGATAATTTCAAGGAGGTAGCTTATGGCTTATAGAATATTAGTCGTTGACGATGATAGAAGTATTATCAAAATGATAAAGGACTTTTTGGAGATGGAAGAATATCATGTGGATACTGCGTTAAATGGAGAAGATGCACTTCGGAAAGCAGAAACGCATCCGGATTTAATTATACTTGACATTAACCTGCCTTCAATGAATGGGATTGAGGTTTGCAAAAAGATTCGTGACTTTGTGGATTGCCCGATTTTATTCTTGACGGCCCGTATTGAGGAGCAGGATAAGATTACTGGTTTAAGGGCAGGAGGAGATGATTATATTGTTAAGCCGTTTTCACTTGGGGAATTACTGGCCCGTATTGAAGCTCATCTTCGGAGAGAGAATAGGAAACAAGCGAAGAAAGATTTTCGATATGACAATGATTTGTGCATTGATTATAGCAGTCGGCAGATTTTCTGGAAACAAAACGAGATTGAATTAACAAAATCAGAATTTGATATTGTTGAATTGCTTTCTACTTATCCGGGGCAGGTGTTTGACCGGGAAATGATCTATGAACGACTATGGGGATTTGACCGGGATGGAGACAATAAGATTGTGACAGAGCTGATTCGTAGAATCCGTAATAAACTAAAGAATTATACAGAAAAAGATTATATAGAGACGGTCTGGGGGTGTGGATATAAATGGGCTTCAAGAAAATAAACTCTTTAAAAGTTTCATTATTTACACATCTTGTTGTAGCGCTGGTTTTCTCTATTATTTTTTCGTTTGCTGTGCAAAATATAGCAGGTCATGTGAAAGAAACCATCTGGCTCGAATATATAGATGCAGATGAGTTATATGAGTTTCAAAATAAATATTCCAGTCAGTTTGGAGGTGTGATTTCTGTACCGCAGGTTATGAACAGCGAAATGGATAAGGCGGATCAGTTTTGGGTTGGGGTATGCGAATTTATGGAAAGCTGGAGCGTTTTTATTTTGACTTTTACCAGCGTTTATATCGCATTGACCATATTTTATAACAGAAGGCTGAAAAAACCACTCCATATATTAAATAGCTGTGCTGAAAAAATCAGTCAGCAGGAATTGAATTTTTCTGTTGACTACACTAAAAAGGACGAAATGGGACAGCTATGTGGTGCATTTGAAAAAATGCGGGAACAGTTGCAACTGAATAACAGTGAAATGTGGAATATGATTGAAGAACAGAAACAGATGAGGTCTGCTTTTTCACACGATCCGCGAACACCACTATCTGTTCTAAAGGGATATGTAGAATATTTGATACGCTATTATCCAAAAGGAAAGTTGTCGCAGGAAAAGATAATGGAAACGTTGGATGATCTCTCTGAGCAGATACGCAGGATTGAGGATTTCTCTGATACAATGAAGAGCATCAACCGTATGGACGATTTATGCGTCAGAAGGAGCAAAGTAGTTGCGTCTATTCTTCAAAGGAAAACCGCAGATGTTTTTGATACACTTTCCGGAACTGGCAAAAAGGAGTATTCCATTGTAGAAAAATTGTCTCAGGAACAGTTCAATATAGATATGGATGTTTATTTGGAAATTTTAGAGAATGTGGTAGGCAATGCTATGCGATATGCAACGAGTAGCGTAAAGCTAGAAATATGGGATGAAAAGGGATGGCTTCATTTTATGGTTTCTGATGATGGCCCAGGCTTTACAAGTGAGGAATTGACAAAGGCAACAAAGCCGTATTTTCACGGAAAAAGCACAGGAGATTGTCATTACGGAATGGGGCTGTATATTTGTGATCTTCTTTGTAAGAAACATGGAGGATGTCTCAGTCTATTTAATCAGACAGGCAGCGGGGCCTGTGTACGAGTAAAACTGCATATAGAATAATCAGGTGGGATTCAGATTTTTTTCTGAATCCCGTTTTATTGTTTTTTTGTAGTCTTTTACCGTTTAGGATATTCATATAAAGAAAAATAAATTGTGAAGGAGAAGGTTATATGAGTTGGAAACTTGCCCGAAAGGATATGGACCTGCTGATTAGAAATCCTATAACATATTTAGGAATTATTCTTATGATATGGATTGTGTTTTATACTGTCAGTCCATTTTGGAATTTATATGGGAATGTCCGTGATGAAAAATCTTCTGTTGTATATGATTCAGATGGAGAGATAGAGGACGGATATATTCCTACACCAACAGAGGTTGTTTATCAAAATGTTATGCAGGAATTACGAGAGTCATTAATTTCTGACTGCTCCTTGAGTGAAGAAGCGGCGGATAAAGAAATTAAAAAAATACAGGAAAACGAATGGAGTATGGATCAGATTGCCCAGTATTTTAAAGACAAGTATTCATTAAATGGGGTAAAGAGTATATTTGTATTATATGAGCATATGTGGGCGACCAAAGGAGAAATGGATGAGTATTTGGGGAACGTATTCCATGACAGAACATATACAGAGAGTTTTGCATACAAATATTCTGAATATTTAGGGATTGGGTCTATTCTGTTTACCGTAGTTATTTTTGCTCTTATCCTAGCACGTGACTTGAAAAAAGATATGTATGCCCTTATTCATGCAAAATCGTTATGTGGCCGGAATTATATAATTGGAAAAATGATTGCAGGTGTTGGTTTTGTATATGCTGTCATAATCCCTCTTACATTTATTATAAACATGATCGCAATGAGAGTAGGAAAAAGCTATGGTTTTCGTGTTGACTTTTGGGATATCTGGAAAAGAGTGATTATTTTGGATTTCCCAAGTATATTGCTGACAGGATGTTTAATGATGTTTATTGCGCTTCTTTTCCGGAGCATTATGCCTGCCATTCCTGCCCTGCTCCTGTACTTTTTGTATTCCAATATGGGAACGTATGATTCGTCAAGCGGTTATATTTACAAGGTTAAGCCGTTTGCTCTTTTTGTCAGATTCCCCATGCTGTTTTCGGAATTAACAATGCCTAGAGGAGCATTGTGGAATGTATGTTTTGCTTGTGTTTTATCGGCAGTTCTTCTGGCTGCATCTGTGGTTTTATGGGAAAGGAGGCGCGGCGGATGAGGTATGAATTAAAGATTACCCTGCCAATCTATAAGATTGTGTATTCTATCGCTTTTATGGTGATTATTGTTTTGGTAAGTCCAATCAATTCTTTCAGTGGGATTATTACTGCTGTAGAACCAAATGTTGCGTTGCTTGCCGGCGTATTTATGGCAGATAATTATTACAAAGAGTATGTGGGAGAACGGGTTGCTGTTTTTTACAGGTATCCGATTAGAAAAAAATATATTTCCATGCTGGTAAGGACTTTGTTGAGCTGGCTTTATCTACTCATCTTAGTTGCCGTGTTTTATTGGGGCTTTGTATGGTGGTATCGGCCGTCTAACTTTTCACAGATTCCTATATGGAAGATGTATGCGGATACTCTAGCCGCCTGCGCCGCAAGTATGTTTTTTGCAGGAGTCTTCAGCTTTACCATAACGAACATAATTCAAAAAATAGGGATTGGAATAGGCGTAACTTTTTTCTTATGGCTGTTTTTAACCTCGACAATGGCAAATGTTTTACCGCAGCCCGTACAAATGTTTAGGATTATTGGATCAACCTCTCAGCTTGGTGTACTGGAGCCTGATTATCGAAGCCGGGTTTTCTATATACTGATAGGGGCAGTATTACTCGTACTGAACTGGCTGATATTACAGATGCAGCCCGGCAGCAATACAAAGAAAGGATGGATGAGATATGGGAATAAACATTGAAAATCTAGTGATGGAGTATAAAAAGGGAGTCAAAAGTCTGGATCATATCAACTTGAATATTGACCAGGGGATTTATGGACTGTTGGGAGAAAATGGCGCAGGAAAGTCTACCTTAATGAAGATTCTTGTAACACTGCTGACGCCAACAGAAGGAACTGTTGAGATTAACGGAATCCGTCTGGAAAGAAAGAATTATGAGTTGATTAAGAAAGAGATCGGATATTTGCCACAGGAATTAGGGCTTTATCCTAATCTTACTGTAAGAGAATCGCTGGAATATGTAGGGGTTATGTCAGGGCTAAAGAAAAAAGAATATGAGGAGCGAATTGACTATTATTTGGATAAGACAGGGCTGATCACACAGCAAAGAAAAAAGAATAGGCAACTATCCGGTGGCATGAAACGGCGTGTAGGACTTGTTCAGGCATTACTGCACAACCCGCGCATTTTGATTGTGGATGAACCCACTACAGGGCTTGATCCGGAAGAACGTATCCGTATCCGCAATTTGCTTGTCGATTTTGCGGCGGATCGTATAGTTTTATTTTCCACCCATGTGACGGAGGATTTAGCGGCCACCTGTGATAAACTTTGTATTTTGCGGAAAGGAAAACTGACCTATGATGGAAGCGTTACGGAACTTGTTTCAAATGCCGAGAACCATGTATTTCGCTGTTCCTTTCAAAATGAAAGAGATTTTCAGGAATTTCAGAGAAACTATAAAGTTACTTCAAAAATATACAAAGCGAATGAAATTGAGGTGCGTTTTGTAAACGGAAGAAAACCAGAATTTTTATGTGAATTATGTACTCCGAATTTGGAGGATGCTTACATTTACAATATGTATGTGAAAGAAAATGATTAAGTGGTATATTGTGGAGGAGGAACATGAAGAAAATTTTATTGGTTGATGATGATATGGCAACTCTGAAAGGATTGCAAATGTGTTTTGGTTCGAAGAATTTTCCCACAATTAGTGCAACCAATGTTTCTGCAGCAAAACAGCTATTTGATACAGAAGAGATATCGTTAGTTTGTACGGATTGGGATTTGCCAGGTGGAAAAACAGGACTGGACATATTGACTTATGCGAGGGAAAGAAACATTCCTGTAGTTTTTCTGACGGGACATGACGAGGACAATTATGAAAAGATTGCATTAGAGAAAGGCGCAGTTCGTTATTACATTAAAGGACAATTTTCACATTTAAAATTTAGAGATGATTTAATTGAACTTGCAAATAGGGAATAAACACTGATGGGGAAAATCCTTATATTGACCTTTTCTGACTCAGAAGAACCTATTATGGATAAAATCCTGACAGCAGTGGAAGGTGAGCCGACAATGGAGCATATCGCAAATCGTCACACACCATCTGTCCTCACATTCCCCAACCTGGAAATCCGCATCAACGAACAGATTATCTACCACGATAACCACCTCGTCCCTCTCACCCACCATGAGTTCTTCACATTACTTTACCTGGCTCAACACCCGTCCTGGGTTCTTTCCAAAGAGCAGATATACGAAGCGGTCTGGAAAGCGGACCCGGAGCATTGCGGGGCGGCGGTGGCGAATGTAATAAGCCAGATCAGACGGAAGATTGGAGACGGGTACATAGAAACTGTGGTAAATAGTGGATATCGGTTTGTGGTGTAAAAGAACATCCCAGGGGGCAATGTAAGCTGCTACCCTGGGATATTTTTATTAATTTTCCAACCTCGCTTTTACTGATGTAATCCATGTTTCAATTGCTTGGGCTAGTATTAACTGTTGGTGTAAAACTGCCATTCCGGTTTCTGGTATTTCAGGCACATTTTCTTTTGCAAGGATATTCTCTTGTAGATAAGATTTTAGATTTGCCACATTTTCTTCAATATTAGCAAGACAGGACCTTTGTTTATCTGCTGGAAGGCTGTCCAAATTTACAATTACTGCGTTAAAATCCAGAAAAATATGAATAGGCTTACCAGCAATCTCCATCATAAGTTTCTCAAATTGCTGTTCGCCAGCTTCTGTCAAAGAATACACCGCCTTTTCAGGCATTTTCCCTTCCTTCACGGTCACACTATTGATAAGTCCTTTTTCCTCTAACTGAATAACCTTTTTGTAAATAGAAGGGGTACTGATTTTTACCCATCTTGATATATTGCGATATTCCACTAATTTCTGAATGTCATAGGCGCTTAGAGATTCTTTTTTCAGCATTCCCAACACAATTAAATCTATGGTAGCCATATGTTCTCCTTTTGTAATTACGTTTTTTATATTACTGTAATTTATACTAATTTATTTTATGGAGAGTGTCAAGCGGGAAAATTGATAAAGTGCTATAATTTATAGCAAAAAATCTGTTGACTTTCACTATAATTTATAGTAGTATAATTCCTGCGGCATATTGCTATAAATTACAGTACAGTAATTTATACTAAAAGTACGAAAGGAGTATTTACAATGAAAGAAAGTAACAACAAAATGGAGCTTTTGGGAAACGCACCTATTCCGAAAGCGCTTATGGCACTTGGCATCCCGATTATGATTGGAATGTTGATAAACGCCCTGTATAATCTGGTGGATGCCTACTTTGTAGGAGGACTGGGAGAAAGTCAAATGGGTGCAATTTCGATTGTATTTCCATTGGGGCAAGTGGTTGTAGGGTTAGGTCTGATGTTTGGTAATGGAGCAGCATCTTATCTTTCAAGGCTGCTAGGACGTGGAGACAAAGATACTGCGAATAAGGTCGCAAGTACAGCGCTGTATAGCAGTGTTTTAGTTGGGGCAATTATCATTATTCTTGCTACTATCTTCCTAAAACCAATTTTAACTCTATTAGGAGCAACAGATACAATCATGCCTTATGCATTGACATATGCTAGGATTTATGTGGTTTCATGTATTTTTAATGTATTCAATGTGACTATGAATAATATTGTCACAAGTGAAGGCGCAGCGAAAACCACTATGTGTGCTTTGTTATTGGGAGCTATATTGAACATAGCCCTAGATCCGATCTTTATCTATGTGTTTGAAATGGGAGTTGCCGGAGCCGCTATTGCTACAGCTATTTCGCAGTTTGTTTCTACACTTGTCTATTTGACCTATGCATTACGGAAAAAGAGTGTATTTACTTTCAGCGTGAGAGAGTTCGTACCTACAAAACAAATGATGGCAGAGATATTGAAAATCGGTGTCCCAACTCTGACATTTCAGCTTCTTACCAGCCTTTCCATTGCATTGATTAATCGTGCAGCGAATGGGTATGGGGATGCTGTTATTGCCGGAATGGGGGCCGTTACCAGAGTTGCATCAATGGGAACATTGGTGGTATTTGGCTTCTTAAAAGGATTCCAGCCGATTGCAGGATTTAGCTATGGGGCTAAGAAATTTGACCGATTGCAGGAGGCGATTAAAACATCAATCCTGTGGTCAACGATTTTCTGTGTAATTGTAGGATTGCTGATGGCCGTATTTTCCACACAAATTATTTCCCAGTTTACAGACGGCAATGCAGAGATGATTTCTGTCGGTCAAAAATCACTCATAGCGAATGGTTTTTCATTCATGCTGTTTGGATTTTATACGGTATATTCTTCTTTGTTCCTTGCACTTGGCAAAGGTACAGCAGGCTTTATTCTTGGAGCTTGTAGGCAGGGGATCTGCTTTGTACCAGTTATTCTGATTCTTCCGGTGCTTTGGGGACTCAATGGAATTCTTTATGCACAGCCGATTGCGGATGTGATTTCTGCAGTAATTACCATTTTTATGGCATTACACCTCCATAAGGAATTATCTGCGGAAAAAATAATTTCTGTGGAACAGAAGAATTTCTAAATGGGAATAGGAAATTAGTAGAAGGAGGGTATCAATGTCAATACAAATGAATATAGAACGGCAGCCCGTTATCCAGCGAGGGAACCTTACTATCGATCCACAGTGCTGTACGGTTCGATTGGCTGGAGAGGAAATTAGTCTGTATCCTAAAGAATTCGATGTCCTCTGCCTATTGACACAGTATCCCGGTTGGGTGCTTTCTCCTGAACAGATTTACGATGCCGTTTGGAAGGAAAGCGTGACTGGATGTGAGCGTGTGGTCTATAACGTGATTTGCCAACTGAGGAGGAAATTGAAGAAACCGGATATGATCCAGACGGTTATTGGGCGAGGATATAAGTTTGTGGGATAAGTTAATCCCTCGGAGCGGTGAAAAAACTGTTCCGGGGGATTTTATTGTATATATAGATTAGGGTGTCAAAAGGTTTATGACCTTTGATATAAATTTGTACCTTGAAAACTTAACACGATATATAAAAACATTGGATTTTCTGGTAAAATATAGGTAAGATTTTGTGAGGTGATCCATATGTCTTTTGTTAAAAATGATAGTCAACAACTTACTCTTTTAGATAGCACTTTCAATCTTACAGAACGTGAAAAACGAATGTTGGAAAAATCATGGGCAAAAACTTTTGCAGATAAAGTTTTTCCTGCTATTGATGAAAACATTTTTTCTGTTCTTTATAGCGAAAAAGCATCCAGACCTAATACTCCGGTCAATGTGATTGTTGGCGCACTAATTCTTAAGGAAGTTCTTAATGTTACTGACGATGAGATCGTTGAAGCTATGGCATTTGATATTCGCTATCAGTATGCGCTGCACACAACCAGTTTCACAGAGCAACCAATTAGTGATAGAACTCTCAGCCGATTCAGAGCAAGAGTTCTTTCTTACGAAACAGAGCATGATGTTGATCTTATTCATGAATGCGTTGTAAAAATGGCAAAAGAAATATCTGATTTTATGAATATCACCCCAGAGAAACAACGTATGGACAGTTTAATGGTTGCTGCAAATATCAGGAATCTCTCATTACTTGAATTGTTTTACACTTGTGTAGCTAATCTTTGCAAAATAATGGATGAGCGTGGAAGCAAAATCCCAGACGAGCAACACCATTACATTGAAAAAGATGATTATAATAAATGCATTTATCACAAGCGAGATATGGATGCTACTGCGAGAACCATTGTTGTAATGAAAGATGCAGATATCTTGATAAAAATTTGTGATTCAACAGGTGATTTTGATGATACAAGTGAGTATCAACTTCTTATTCGTCTATTAAAGGAACGCACGATCATTGATGATGATGGCTCAAGGCGGCTTCGACAAAAAGAGGAAGTTGAAAATTCTTCAGAAGTATTGCTTAATCCTTCTGATCCAGAAGCCACTTTTAGATATAAAGCAGGTGGTAAACATCTTGGATATGTTGGAAACGTAATCGAATCCGTCGGAGAAACAGGGCGTTTAGTCACTGATTACGATTACCAGCAAAATACTTACGCAGATAATCAGTTTATGAAAGATTACCTTAATGGGAACAAAGATTTTTCTGATGGTTCCTTTATTGTAGCTGATGGGGCATACAGTGGCGAAGAAAACTCACGTTTAGCATCCGAACATAACATAAAGCTTGTTACAACCAATTTCACAGGACGTAAACCAGATGAAATATATGCTGATTTTGTCTTTACAAATGATGGTAAATATCTCATTAAATGTAAGAATAATTGTAGGCCTGAAGATTGCATCTATGATCCGAACAATGATCGTTCAGTTGCATATTTTCAGATAAGTGATTGCGAAGAATGTCCTTACAAAGAACGATGCCAGCCACGGTTTCTAAAAACACGAGTCCGAAAGGAAGTATCCTGGAAATCCGTTGGCCGTGCCAAACAATTACAGTACATGCAAACGGAAGAATTTTCTGAATACGCAAAATTTAGAAATGGAGTAGAAGCAATTCCCTCTCTTCTTCGTCGAAGATATCATGTGGACAAGATACCTGTGCATGGGAAAAAACGTACTCGATTATTCTTCGGATTTAAAATAGCAGCATTAGATTTTCAAAAGCTATTAGATTATACCAATAGCTTAGATTTGTGGAAAGTGGACCCGGAGCATTGCAAGGCGGCGGTGGCGAATGTGGTGTGTTCCCTTAGATGGAAGATCGGAGATGGATACATAGAAACTGTGGTCGGGAGCGGGTATAGGTTTGTAGTGTAAAAGAACATCCCAGGGGAGCAATGTAGAATTGCTGCTTTGGGACGTTTTTATTGCTAGCGTAAAGTTTTAGTCGGAAAATTAAAAATGGTAATAAAAGAGAACACCACTTTGTGATAAAGTATTTAGCGACAAAACTAATACAAACAAAGGAAGGTGTTCTCTATGGTTAACAGTATAAAACATTTCGCGGAAGAAAGCATCAACATTTTTGAAAAATTAGAGGATGATTTTTTTAAACATCCTGAGAAGATGGCAGAGTATGTCAGAGGCATCACCGAGGAATTACATAAAGTTGGTCTCCTTATAATTCAGGAGTCTCTGGAACAGATGAACCAGCAGCTGAAAGACAGTGGTAAGCGGACAAAAGGATGGTATGTTGAAAAAGACAGTCAAAAGCAGCTGGTCACATCACTGGGAACGGTTTTTATTAAATACTCTTTCTATTTTTGAGATTGTATGTTATAATGCAATAAAATATGTTAAAACATACGAGGGCATAAGATGGAAGAACTAAATTTGAAAATAGGAGATCGATTAAGGGAAATACGGAGCAGTCGGCAAATGAGTTTAGAGAATGTCGCAGAACTGACCGGTGTGAGTAAACCGATGCTGGGGCAGATTGAGCGGGGGCAGTCTACTCCAACAATTAATACACTGTGGAAAATAGCTACGGGATTGAAGGTTCCCTTATCTTCTTTTTGCAGGCAAAATGAAACGCAATACAGGCTTGCGTTTCCTGATGATGAGAATGTGATTACAGAAGAAAATGGGCAAATGAGGGCTTTCCCATTGTTTCCATATGACCCGATTAGAAATATAGAAATATTTTATATTGAATTTGACGCAGGAGTGCAGCATTCTTCAGAACAACACGCTGATGGTGTGGAGGAATATGTTTCTGTTGTACATGGAACACTGGAAATGGTTATTGGTCAAGAGAGGGTAATTCTGAACGAAAAACAATCTATACGTTTTCGTGCTGATGTTCCGCACTCTTATAATAATTGTTCAAAAGATCAATGCACTGTTTACAATATGATTTTTTATTTGAATGCTTAGGAGGGAATACATATGTATGAATTAGTGCAAGTTGGTGAGAAAAGCTATTATATTAACTGCCCCGCGAAAATTGGTGTTTATCTTGCGGATGAGTATCATGTTTATTTGATTGATAGTGGAAATGACAAAGACGCGGGAAGAAAAGTACGACAGATTTTAGAGAAAAATAATTGGAAACTAAAAGGTATTTTGAATACGCATTCTAATGCAGACCATATTGGAGGTAACCGTTATTTGCAGAATCAAACCGGATGTATCGTTTTCTCTGGAGGGATTGAAGCGGCATTTACACAGTATCCGATCCTGGAACCCTCTTTCTTATATGGGGGATATCCGTGCAAGGATTTGCGCCATAAATTTTTGCTGGCACAGCATAGCAATGTAACTTCCTTTTCCGCTGGAAACTTTCCAAAGGAAATTGAAATCGTTCCTTTGCCGGGACACTTTTTTGATATGGTTGGCTTCCGTACACCAGATCAGACTGTATTCCTTGCGGATTGTATTAGTAGCAAGGAAACACTTGAAAAGTATGCAATTTCTTTTATTTATGATGTGGAGGCATATCTGAAAACGCTGGACAAGGTAGAAACTATGAAAGCGGCTATGTTTGTTCCAGCCCACGCAGAAGCCAGTGCCGATGTACGGGAGCTTATTCAGTATAACCGTAAAAAGATTTATGAAGTGGCTGTTTGTCTGCGAGAAATTTGCAGTGAAGCAATGACTTTTGAACAGGTGCTACAAAGAGTATTTAACCGCTATGGGCTTGTAATGAACTTTGAACAATATGTTTTAGTAGGAAGTACAGTGCGCTCGTATCTTCCTTGGTTAAAAGACAAAGGGGAAATGAATGTGGATTTCCAAAACAACCAGTTGCTTTGGAAGTCTGTATGAGTATTTGATGCCTTCTGCCTATTGACTCAGTATTCCGGTTGGGTGCTTTCTCCGGAACAGATTTATGGAGCCCTTTGGAAAGAAAGCGAGATTGGCTGTGAGTGTGTGGTCTATAATGTGATTTGCCAACTGAGGAGGAAACTGAGGAATCCAGATATGATTCAGACCGTTATTGGGCGAGGATATAAGTTTGTGGAATAAGATGAACCCCCGGAGCAGTGAAGAGAACTGTTCCGGGTGATTTTACCGTATATATGAGCTGCTTGGAAAGAGAATCTGGAACATTGCGGGGCGACTGTGGCGAATGTGGTGTATTCGCTCAGACGGAAGATCGGAGATGGGTACATAGAAACGGTGGTTGGGAGCGGGTATCGGTTTGTGGGGTAAAAGACAATCCCGGAGGGACTATAAATGCTGCTTTGGGATGCTCACAAATTGAAAGTATCGTTGAATTTGTACTGAAAAAATGCTATAATGGCATTGATTTTACAGAATGAAAGAGGTGAGCTTATGCGTGCCGATAAAAAAGGTCAAAATGAAGATTGGCTCCATGCAAAACCAGTAGACAGCGACATTTGCATGGAGTAATTAAGGTCGCTTAATAAATATGCTGGTTTTGCAACTTGACTATTTATAATCAAGGAGGAAGCCTGCATGAAATATATGAATGCAAAAGATATTCTTCCGGACTTGCTGGTTAAGGAACTGCAGGGTTACATACAAGGAGGCTATATTTATATACCTGCGAGTGAAAATCAGCATCGACGCTGGGGAGAAGTATCTGGATATAAAGAGGAATTACGGCAAAGAAACATTGAGATAGTCAAAGCGTATAACAGTGGTTTTTCTATCGAATATCTTGCTGAAAAGTATTGTCTTTCCATTTCCGGTATTCGGAAGGTCATTTATCAGAAATAATTAATAGAAGGGGCTGCTATATGCAGTCTCTTTCTTTTACCCAAAACATTACCGAAACATTCTGTGGATTGCTATGATAAAAAGAGCTAGGTAAAATATGAGCAAACAACAGAAAGTGTGAGGTAAATCAAATGGCTAATTTGGGAAAAATATATCCTCGTTCAGGGGATAAAGAAACAGTGTATTTAAAATCGGTTATTTCAAATCCTAATATATCAGTTGGCGAATTTACCATGTATAATGACTTTGTTAACGATCCGATGCAGTTTGAAAGAAATAATGTGCTGTATCAGTACCCAATTAATCATGACAAATTGATAATTGGTAAATTTTGTTCGATTGCTTGTGGTGCAAAATTTATTTTTAACAGTGCAAATCATACCTTATCTTCGATCTCCACATATCCGTTTCCGATTTTTTTTGAAGAATGGGGTTTGAATATCAAGGGTGTTGCTGCTGCATGGGACAATAAAGGAGATATTATAATTGGCAATGATGTTTGGATTGGATATGAGGCAGTAATCATGGCTGGTGTTACCGTTGGCGACGGTGCGATTATCGGAACTCGTGCCGTTGTTACAAAAGATGTACCACCATATACAATCGTAGGTGGTGTGCCAGCGAAACCAATAAGAAAACGCTTTGACAATGAAACTTTAGATGAACTACTTAAAATAAGATGGTGGGATTGGCCAGAAGAAAAGATAGCAAGAAACATTCAGGCTATCCAATCTGGTTGTTTAAAACAGTTGCAAGGATAAGAAAAAATGAGGGCAAAGAAGACTATGTTAAAAAATAGGCGGTATGGAATGATAGTAACAATGAAAGCTGTATCACTTCTTTTTCTGATAATAGTTTGTATAGGCGGAATAATGGTAGTTTCTAATAAAGAAAAGTACGAAAGCAAAAATTACTCATTTTCTGATTCTATGGACAAAAGCGAGTTTGAAAAGATGTTGGATACAAATGAAATTCCCTACAGAATACGTTCGACTGATACCATATCTGTGACAAAAGACTATATAGATGAGGCTGATAAAGTCTATAATATTATCTTTGAATAAAATTGTAGATTATGAAAAATTACCGTTTGTCGCCCCTGTTCTTTTATACATAATGGGCAGGACAAGCCCGCCGACAAAACGAGGTTCGGTGGGCTGCGTTCCCATGCTCTCATTTCACTCTGGATTTCGTTTTGAAGTTTAGAGGGATTTTTATGTGCAGGCGCAATGAAATAGGTGATCTCTCATCTGGGAATAAAGATGTTTCATGGAGGAGCGATTACAGTGGGGAGTTTCAAAGTTATCATATTTTGCTGAAAAGTTTTCAAAATATTAGACTGCTCATAACTCATCCATAACTTATCCAGAAGTCGGTGCTTTATAATGGCAGAAAATGAGAGAAACCTAAAAAAGATAGCATGAAATACCATGTTACCATTTGGTTTACATGGATTTTTAGGGGTGTTTCTTTCATTTCACAGCAGGATACTTTATAATCAGCCTATCCTATAGGAATCAAATCGGAAAAAGGTGGTTGATATTTATGGTTGAATTTGGTGAGAAACTAAAAAGGGCAAGAGAAGAAAAGGGGATGACGCAGCAGACCTTGTCGGATCATCTATATGTTACCAGACAGGCCGTGTCCCGTTGGGAATGTGGGGCGCGGTATCCAGATCTCTTGACAGCTAAGAAATTATCAGAAGTATTAGAGGTGTCTCTGGATGAGTTGCTGTCTGGCGAGGAAGTGAAAAAATGTGTTGAAAAGAATCCGGTTGTGGAGTCTCCCACTATAGGCCGAGTACAATCTGCACTATATGCTTTTGCCGGAATAGCATATTTGCTTATGGGCATTTTTGCAAGTCGATTTATGATACTGGAACTTCCACAGGCGGAACCGCAAGTGATAGGATACGGGATATCTTATTTCTTGGGATATGTGTTGATTACGTTGTTGCTTTTTTGTGGATTGGCATTTTCCATTCGCGGGAAATTAACACCCAAAAAGACAGGAGTAATCGCAGCGGCCTATTTTGGTATGACGATTTTCTCCAATATTTTTGAAATTGCTCAGACTCCAAATGTGTGGCCGGTTGTGCTTCAAAGTATTATTTACCTGATCTGCATTGCCGTTATTGTCGGATATTATTTCCGGGCGAGGAGAGTTTCACCTATACCAGTGTATTGTGTAGCTGCATTTGGAATGATAAGAAGTGGTATCATGTACTTCCAAATGCTTCAGTTTGAAAATGACTTTGCATTCATTGTGAGAACTATATGGCTGATGGCGATTGTGGGGTATATGGGCTTAATGGCATATCAAGCATATGCGTTGGAGAAAAAATGGTGTTTAGCAATGAAATGATGAAGATTTTGAGAAATTGGAGGAATGCTTATTGCAAAAAGTAGACTGGGTACGGTGCCCGGCTTGTAGGAATAAGACTCGTACCAGGATTAGAGAGGATACAGTTTTGAAAAATTATCCTCTCTATTGTCCAAAATGCAAACAAGAAAATTTGATTGAAGCAGAAAATTTACATATAACTGTTATCAAAGAGCCAGACGCTAAGACGCAGAGCCGATAACCTATTAGGGAGTGATCACGCTCTCAGGGTATCGGCTCTGTTTGTTTTTGTCATATTCTGTCGAATGGTTTTCAAAATATTAGACCATCCATAACTCATCCAGAACTTATCCAGAAGTCGGTGGTTTATAATGGCAGAAAACGAGAGAAACCAGCAGAAACAAGGAACTCTTGTCCTGCTGGCTTCACTCAGAGTCTTTCGTTTCGGACCCGGATTGGCGGGCG
>PPYF01671322.1_pt1 | contig 16693 bp, 10 predicted proteins | sample 1559871 | NCBI WGS metagenome assembly PPYF01 (sample SAMN08240021, study PRJNA423297) | Human gut metagenome, whole genome shotgun sequencing project.
TCGCCGTGTTCCGCACTTCGGGAGCTATGGATTTTCTAGTGGGAGGCATTGGCTACATAGTAGGCTCATGCGGAGTTGACACGAGCTTTGTAGGGGCACTTCCTACTGCATTGATGAAATCGCTTAGCGGTAGCGGTGCCAACGGCTTGATGATCGATACGATGAAAGAACTGGGACCGGATTCATTTGTAGGGCGTATGAGTTGCGTAGTACGCGGAGCTTCAGATACCACATTCTACATTCTGGCCGTTTACTTCGGCAGTGTGGGTATAACCAAGACTCGTAATGCAGTGACTTGCGGTCTGATAGCAGACTTCTCGGGTATCATAGCCGCTATCTTAATCAGTTATTTATTTTTCTTTTAAATCATAACATTCAATTATGGCTGTAACTTATCAAACAGAAGGCGTAAAAATGCCTGATATCAAGAAACGCGAGACTACGGAATGGATAAAAGCCGTAGCCGCTTCTTACGGAAAAAGACTCGGTGAAATCGCTTATATCTTCTGCTCGGACGAGAAGATTCTGGAAGTAAACCGCCAGTATCTGCAACATGACTACTACACGGATATTATTACTTTCGATTATTGTGAAGGCGATCGTTTATCAGGCGACTTATTCATTAGCCTGGACACGATACGCACCAATGCGGAACAATTTGGTGCTTCATACGAAGATGAACTACATCGTGTGATTATCCACGGGATTCTTCACTTGTGCGGCATCAACGATAAAGGTCCCGGAGAACGGGAAGTTATGGAAGCTGCGGAGAATCAAGCATTGACCATGCGACAAGCGTAAGCAAGCCTCAACTGCAAACGATTTCAATAAATAAACGGTTTACTAAAACAGACTATACTGCAACATACTGTATAAATTCTGTAAAACGAAGACGCCCCATTGTAATCACTACAACGAGGCGTTTCATTAGCAACAACATGCTAATATTAACACTAAATTATTAAGAGAGAGATTTATTACTTTTTGTCGGGAGTTACTTCCGGAGTAACCAGCTTCTTGATTGATTTCGTATTCAGATACAGAAAAGCCAATCGCGGCTGTGCTTCCTGAACAACCAATTCCAATGAATCAGATGTTACGTAACCAATACGTTCACGCGTCTTATACACTTCTATTTTTCCATCGTCTTCTTTGCTGAATCCTTCTATAATCAAATAGCCGTCCTCATCTATCTTCCATGTTCTAAGATCTAAAGACGGTACGTTGATGGCAGAGCATTTTCCACCTTTTTTAAACTCAAACCCCTTGAGTTCGCCTGTTGATTCATAGGTATAAGGGTTGCACCATTTACCAATAATTTGTTTCTCCACTTTTTTCTGTCCGTAGCTGCTGAATGCAAAGCAAGACAGAGCCATAACTGTCATTAATAGTTTCTTCATTTTAATTTATTTTTCTAGTAAATCATATTTCTGATCAATTCCACGTTCTCGCAAATGAATACCCTCTTTCATCCAACGCGGCTCTTTTGTTCCTTTCAGGTAATAATCAAAGAACTGTTTCATCCGGATAGTCCAGTCTTTCTGTGCAGCCTGATTACCAAGAAAATGCCCTTCACCTTTGTAATTAAGATGCCATGCCGGACGTTGTAAACGACGCATAGCTAAATAAAGTGCACGACCTTGTTCGTAGGCAACAGCCTCATCCCTATCATTATGCCAAATTAATAATGGAGTATGTATCTTATCCGCTTCTACGATAGCAGAGCTTGCCAAATACTTATCTTTGGCTTCCCATAAACTCTTTCCCATACGGCTTTGCCATTCTTCATACATGAAATAACGCGGCAAACCGCTTCCACCACGAATACCCAAATAACCGGTTACCATATCAGTAATAGGAGCCCCGATATTAGCACAAGCGAATATATCCGTCTTCGTCACCAGATAACTAGCTTGGAAACCTGACCAACTATGTCCCTGAAGACCTATTTTTCCCGGATGCGCTATCCCCTGCTCTATCAAGTATTTCGTTCCGCTTACTACTGCATCATAACTACTCTGTCCCGGTGTTCCTATGGTGAAATGCACATCCGGCATAAATACAATGTACCCATTACTTACAAAGTACATCACATCCGCCATTGCGCTACTCAACATAGGAGCGTGATAAGTGTTCAGTCCTCCGGAATGTGTTTCATAGAACTGTACCAGAACGGGATATTCTTTCTTAGCGTCATAATCTTCCGGCAAGTAAAGTATTCCCTTGTTAGGCTTATTCTCATAATTAGTCCATTCCACTAACTTTGCAGTACCCCATTTGTATTCGCTTTGTTGAGGATTAGCGTTCGTTATACGAATCGGATCAGAGAAATCCGATTTACTCCACCACAGATCACGGAATTCTGATACATTCTGACGATTCCAAATACAATACTTCTGATTGTCAGAAAAACGATGAATTGAATAGATGTAAGGACCTTCTGCGAGCTTCTTCAAGCGACCTTTCATGTCAAGTGAATAAATACCTTCATCCATTGTGTTTTCATCCCATACACTAACTATAATCGTCTCGTCCGGATTGAATACTTCTTTGTCAATATTGCTGGTCATTTTACGGATAGATCTCTGATTTTTGCGACCATACCCCTTAGTGATACATTCCGGCTGACGTTCTCCGGTCAAATCGATCTTCCACCAGTCATAAGCATCATAAATCAACACATTATTACCATCAGCAGTCCAACCAGCAATACCATAAGCAGGTGCAGGATTTGGTTTGTCATAAGTTTCCTCGAATATCGGATACCCAATAGCTGTTGAAATATCGGTAACCTCACCCGTTTTTCCGTCAAACTTATTCCATACCTGTGCAACAGGATCATACATCACAGCCCATTTGCCGTTCACCGACCACCTCGGTCTTGTCCGGTAGCTACGTCCTACCAATTGCTTTTCTCCCGTATGTACATTCACAGAATAGATGTCAAACGGCATTTCATTAAGCCAGTCTTTCTGCGAACGATAAGGCGTTTCGTCCGTATAAAGCACATAATGAATCTCTTCCGCACGGTCCGGCTCCAACAAATCAGCATGTCCAGGAGCTACTTCCGTCAATTTTTGGGAAGTAATGTCATAGATATATTTCGAATATTGAGGATGGGAATAACGGCTACGAGTCTGCAAAGTAGGTACTTCATATTCATCCCAGGTCCACAACTCCAGTTCAAAACTCTTATCCGGCTTTATTTCCTCTTCTTTCTTATCTTTATTTACTTTCTCCTGATAAGGTCTGAGTTCCATTGTCAAAAACTTCTGGCTACTTGACAGACTAGCCCGGACAAGTTCCATTCCCGCAGGAATGACAATCTCCTTACGGTCGAATACAAGGTCGCAAGTATTATTCTTCAAAGAGAAATTATACCATAATGAATCCTTCACAGTAAACTCTCCGGTCATCCGTTCTTTGTCAAGACTGAAAGAAGAAAATCCTTTCTTGACAGAACTTTGATAAATAGTCCGGTAGGGACCTACCAACGGGCCATAACACAAAGCATTTCCTTTGGCTTGTTTACGAATAAAAAGAATCGAACGATTCTGATTATACAACGTATAATAGCCTATACTATCAATCTGAAATGCAGTTCCAGTCTTAAGGTGACGTACCACCAAACAATCGAAAGACGGAATATGGTTGACCGTATCTTCCGGTACATTGCTCACAGACACCGAATAAGGAACCCCTTCCACAGGACGGAAAGATTCTTTATACGTCCACTCCGTCTTCACTCCGGAAGGTAACGACATCAATATAGTCTTCATATTTCCGGCAGTATCCGCCTGTTCGTAATAAACAGCTCGGTCTGCATCATAATATTGGATCTGTTCGACATCAGGCAATACTATTTCTTTTCGTGTACGCGAATCAAACAGATGCAATATCTTCGACTCCTTATCATCCGAATTATATTCCATCGGAGCAATGCGATAAGTCACCCATCGCCCTGTCGGGGAAATATCTGGTGATTCGACGCGCTTCCACGACATACAAGCTGCTATATCCAACGGTTTCAATAAATGAGACTGTTGTTCCGCAGACTGATCTTTCGCTTTTTGTTGTGCTTCGACAGAGGTGTATGACAGCAGCACAGCTACCAAAAAGAAATACCTAAAGAAAGAGTTCTTCATATAGTTTATCGTCTTATTTACTACGGTTTATGTCTTCCCAACAGTCTGCACGAGTATCACCCAGTAAATGTTTGGCAAAAAAGCGATACATTTTCCTTTCAAAATACTTATCAGCAGAACCATATCCATGACCAGCCCCTGGAATCACTAACATATCAAAGTCTTTACCGGCTTCAATCAGTGCCTTAGCCATACGATAAGTATGTGCTGGATTGACATTCTTATCCATATCTCCTGTTACAAGCATCAGATGACCTTTCAGGTTCTTAGCAATTTCTGCATTCGACTTCACGCTAAACTTATATTCATACTCTTTCGTTTCATTACCCAGACTGTCTTTCACAACCTTTTCCACTTCTTTCACACCATTATAGCACTCTCCCCAACCACGATTGTAGATATTATTATCATGGTTTCCGGAACAAGAAACAGCAGCCGTATAAAAGTCCGGATAAGTACAAATAGCAGCCGCAGCCATAAATCCACCACCAGAGTGCCCGTAAATACCGACTTTCTTACCGTCAATAAACGCATGACGTTGAGCTAACTGTTCAATCGCATATTTATCATCTGCCAGCGGATAATCACGCATATTGCCATAACCATAACGGTGGTATGCTTTACCACGCATCGGTGTATCACCTCTATGTCCTACTGTAATTACAATAAAACCAAGTTGCGCCATACGAGTACAATAACTATCATCTAATGTAAAACTTGTAGGCACAAATCCAAAATAAGGTCCGGGATAAACGACTGAAATAATCGGATATTTCTTTTCCGGATCAAAGTTGGACGGCTTCCACATCACCCCATACAAATCGGTAACATTATCAGCAGCTTTCACGACAAAACGTTCCGGTTTTTTCCAACCTGATGCATAGACCAGGTCCAAATCCGGTTTTGCCAGTTCCATAATTACCTTGCCTCTTCGATCCTTCAACATAATCTTAGGCTCCATATCCACTCTTGAATAGGTATCGACATAGTAATTGTGAGATTTCAAGAAATTCACATTATGCTGTCCGTCTTCCGTGCTCAAAGGAGTTACTCCTTCTCTGTCAATGTCAACTTCATAAAGCATGTAATAGAAAGGATTTACTTTTTTATCTTTACCATATCCATACAGATAAACTTTGCGTTTCAGCGTATCAATAGAATTAATATAGCCTGTTACCCATTCACCAGAAGTCATCACATTCTTGAGATTTCCGTCTCCATCATAGTGATAATAATGCCCCCAACCAGTACGTTCTGAACGGAACAGAATATCTTTTCCATCATTTAAGATCGCAACATTACGAGCATGTGGATCACGGTATGGCTTATCTTCTTCATGAATGATTTCTTTCACCTCCAAAGTTGACAGATTAACAGAGCATACATCTACTTCATCCCAAGTACGCTTAGTACGTTCAAAAAACAAGTATTTGCTATCCGAAGTAACATGAAGAGGCCTTATATATTGGTCCTTCCATTTATCTATCTTTGCTTTTTTCACTGTTTTCTCTACAATATCGATAATCGCCAATTCATTCTGAGTAACATACTTGTCACCAGGAAACTCATATTTATACTTTATCAATGAAGGAGAATCTTCCAATGAATTAATTACCCAAAAATCCCGCAACAAACGGTTATCATCACGTACTACATAAATATGACGATTATCCGGACACCAAAGTGCTGTTGTCGGCACTTCTCCGTTCTCCCCCGCTTCTTCTTCACGAGCATAAGAAAAATTTTCTACCCCATCCGTAGTCAACTGTACCTCGGTTGTATCCACTCCCAATGCTTTATTTCCTTTTACATACAGGTTGTGATTCTTAGCATACAAAATATACTTTTTATCAGGTGAAAAAGTCATCCAGCTATAAACGGGCTCTTCCGGCTCCTTCTTTTCTTCCTTCTTCTCTACTAATGTCAACTTGCCCGTCAGACGATTATAGCTGTATCGTTTACTCTTATAATCAAACTCAAACGAGCCTTGGTCTTTGGCAAAAGTTACAGATGAGATATCCAGTTTATTTCTATCTACTACACCTTTGGTAAATTCACTTAACTGCATAGCCATCTTCCCTTTGTCAAATAGAGGTTCACGCTTTCCTGCAGCAGGCATTACATAATAATATTCCTTGCCTGATGTTGTTTGAAACTCAAACCAGAAATTATCTGTATCGTTAATTCCCCGAGGGTAAACCGATAGACTAATATTAGACAATTTACCTCCTAAAGTAAAATCTTGAAATTTATCTGCCAATTCATAATTGGCAAATATATTGCTTGATTTACCAATAGATACCTGAGCAATCATCTGCACCATAGTGCAAGATGTTAGTATAGCAGTTACAAAAAAAACTTTAATACTCATTATAATAATTCTTTCAAAAAAACATTCATATATTAATTAAAACTCAAACCAGAAATAATCAAACCCACGACCAAGTTTATAAAGTGCATCAACAACATTACCAAAGTGGTTATCTTCTATAACTTCATTAGGGAACAGCTTACCTAAAGTAACTTCTTCACAAACCCCAGTAGCCTGATTTTTGGTTTCTTTAACTTCATAAATACTGAATGTTCCATCCGCTAACGCAACTCCCAACTGCCCATTATAACTTGGCATATATGGAGAAGCAGACAAGTCATTAACAGCTAACGATACTATATCACTAGTCATTTCTCCTAACAAAAGCATTGCTTCATTATGGTTAGTACCAGTCTCCGGATCTTGACCATATTGACAATACCATAGTCTATTTCCATCTGCAATTACAACAAACATTTTATTATTAAAAACTGCAATGTCTTTATAACTTGGTATTACCCCTAATTCTTTCTCAAAATATTCAGTCTCTGAAATAGTTGCAACACCTCCTCCATCTTTTCCTTCCAATGCGAAATATCTCAATCCATACGAATTACTACCGGGTTCTTTCATCAGAGCGACCCAAGCAGGAACAGCTGCCGAAACATCATAATCATTTTTCCTTGCACTAGCAGCAGGAATCATATCCACAACTTCTTGAGACATTTTTTGAAAATGCTTCTGATCATTCATTTCTGTAATTTCATAAACATTTCCAGTCAGTTTAGTAGAATTCTCACTGATGGTTGTACTATAATCACTAACAGTAATACCACCGTCATAAATTCCAACTAATGTATTATCTTCCTTCAGTGCTGGAATAACGGAACAATAAAGGTCATTAATTTTAAGACTCTGAAACAGTCTACGAAACTTCATTCCATTATTTAACGGAACAGATGTATAAAATCCCGCATGAAAGTCACCCGCATCGATTTTATTATTTAAGAAAATATGCTCATTCTCATTACGAAGTAATTTTGCCGAATATGTCATAGCAGCTTCTACGGGAGAAAAATTATCAGGTAAATCATTATTGAACTCTTCAAAAGTATACAATTCATGTTCCAAAGTATTACCATTCAATTCAGCCCATTTATCTTGCTTTACAAGCAGTTCATCATATACTTCAAGACCCAATGAACTATAGTAATCCATATTACCCAGATTTTCCATTAAACCAATAGGATTCATTCCTAAATTAGGAGTTACATCCATCTTCACTCTATGATACACTAATGAATCACGTGCTTCCTCATTCCCATCTATAGTTGTAAAATAGGTTACAGTGGAAGGAATAATAAAGTTCAAAATAGACCTGTTATCATTTCCTCTAGAAAGAATAGCCCATCCCCGTTGAAACTCTGTCCGAATCTTAACAGTTGTTGATCTCGCAAACTTTACCCCCGACTTATTATCTATCACAGCAAAAGTAATTCGAGCAGTACCACTTTTAGAAGAAGAAAAAGTATAGGATGGACCTTGTTCATCCGCTAACAATTGGCCATCCAAATACCACTCATAACTCACATCCGGTGCAATACTATCAATTGTAAACTTAAAAGTCGGTGTTAAAGTTAACTTTTCATCTACAGCAATGCTATAATCATCTTTAAGTCCTCCAATAGATTGATATCCTCCTTGAAGCTCATTTAACTTATCATAATTATAATTGTTGTCATCATCCAGACAAGCTGACATAGCTACACATAAGATTGCTATGATTATATATACAAACGATTTATTCATAAACTAACTTCCTTTCTATTACCCTGCAACAGGAACTGTAATCTCTAATTGTGTTTTCTCATCAACCAATGGCCCCAAACCTTGTGCTGCTCTTTCCGCATTAATATCTTTCAAAGTATTTTTCAACTTCAATGCATATTTACGTAGTACTTGTTTGTTCTTGCCATCAAATACCATATCATCCTTTTTCAACTCATCCAAAAACATTTTATATTTATCTTCTAAATATATCCCTAAATAATATTCTTCAACCGAATTGAGAGGAGTATCAGCACCACCTGTATCAGCTACCGACCACCAACTGGGTTTAAATAAACGATCTGTTACAGTAACAATTGCTCTTGAGTATTGTCTTGCTCCCTCTCTTACTTCTTCCTTCTCATCTATTTTTAATGCTAAAATCAATGTATTAGTACTCAATATTTCTGAATTCTTCAATTTTATACAAACACTTCCCGTCAGCTGACCTTTTTCAATCAGACACTCTGTTGGTAATTCATATAAATTGGCAGGTAAAGTTGTACGATCTTCATCTACACTTACAGAAAACTTCAGATCTTTATCCTGCACTTTACCATATACTGAAACCTCTAATGGAATCTCCGGAACTTCGCCCTCATTATAAACCTTAAATGAAACAGTTGTAGTGTCTTTAGTCATATCTTTGGCAAAGATAATATACGAGACGTCATTATCATTGACCATCAAACCTTTCTCTTCACAAGAGATAAAAAAGCTAGAGCAGCAAAAGCATGCTATAGCAGGAATTATAAAATTCTTGATATTCATTTTCTTACTCCAAGTTTAGTTATTTGATATTACTTTCCGAATCAGGTAACGGTAATACGACATATTCTTCCGTCATTGGAATTTCACCACTATCACAAGTCAAAACTTTATTTAGACGTTTAAACATGTATAATGTTTGTCCCTCGCCAAAAAACTCCCGACGTGCATCATTTACAATCATATTTACAAAATCATTCTTAGAAGAAACAGATGAATAATCTACAGTCTTAATACCGCGTCCTTTTTTCACTTTTTCTAAGTAACTTTTTGCTTCAGCTATTTTAAGCAAATCGCCTTCTGTATAAATCGCTTCAGCCGCAATATAATATACTTCAGACATGCGAATCATCGGAATAATCTGATTATTTGCCTTACCGTATTCTGTACTTTCCACTTGTTTATAATATTTCAATGTACGGTAATTATATCCATAGTATTTTGATTCCAACTGATACTTAAAGCGAAAATCATTCTCTTTCTCTATACCATATACAGCATCAAGCATTTTACTACTCCAAGACAAATAGTTCTGATCAGATTCTGATTTACCATCAGTCAGATGATTAATCTCACTATCCCAGTCTACTAATTCTGTAGGAGAATACAATGCAAAAATTATATTATCATACATCTTCATATTACCGTTCTTAAAGTTATCAGAAGCATAATAAGATTCATCGGCTGCAAAATATTTTGTTTTCTCCTCTTCATCTATCAACTTCTTCGCTTCCGCATATGCTTCGTCGTTCATTCCTGCATATAAATATACTCTTGCTAATATGGCTGTTACAGCATAATAATTCAAGCGGTACCCTCTTAACGCAGCAAAAGCACCTTCACCAGCCACTTTTTGCACAAAGCGCCTATCAGGATTAAAATTTGTATTCTCTGTATCTATATCAAATAAAATACGTTGTGATTCTTTTAAATCAGCAATAGCATGTTCCAGACAATAGCTAACCGTTTGTTTATCATTCACATAACTAGGATATTTGTCTACATACGGAATAAAAGTACGTGTATTAGGATTCGCAGCAGGAGCAGGAGCATACATACGAAGTAAATCAAAATGCATATATGCACGTAACCCTATTGCTTCTCCCAAAATCATACGGCGTTCAGTATCGTGATCATAAAATAATGCAGGATCAGCAACCTCTGCCTGTTGTATCAAGTTATTACAGTTGGCAATAATATTCCAAGCAGCATTCCACATAGCATCTGTTGTTGGTGTCAACTCTGAATGCTTATAATTAAAATTACAGATTTTACTCATTGCCTGTCCACTACCACTCGTTGGAGCTCTATTCTTATCATACACTTGTCCCCAAGCATCTACAATCCCCCACGTCAAATTACTTCCATACAAATCAAATGTTGATAATTTACGATAAATACCATTCAATGCCGTCCTGAATCCATCACCTGAAGAAAAAAGATACTCTTCCTTGATTTCATCAGAAGGATATAAATCAAGCCAGTCTTGGCAGGATGAAAACGTTAGTGCCAAGCAGGCTAATGATATGATTGTTCTATATATTTTTTTCATTATAGTAAGTCTTAAAATTGTGCTTTAATTGAAAAATTCACTTTCCATGATTTTGGATAACTTAATCCACGCTCTTGACGGATGGAGTTCCAATTTATAAAGTCACTTGAACTGGCCTCAAGACGAAGCATATTCATACCTAAATACTTCCTTATCCATTCACGTTTGAAATCATAACTCAATGTCAATGCACTCAAACGGATATAAGATTTATCCTGTACAAAACGTGATGTAGGCAAAGTAGTCAATTTACTATCCTTAATATTTTTAAACTGGGCAACATCACCAGGTTTTTGCCAGCGATCTGTCAATACTCGTAAATCCACATTTCCTCGCTCTATCGCTGCATTCTCCACTCGATCTACCAAAGTCTGATTGTACTCTTGCCCTCCCCATTCATATAAGAAAGAAGCAAACAGACTCCATTCTCTATAAGTAAGATTTACACCAAATGCTCCATTAAATTTCGGTTCTGTATTACCCACAACAACTTCTTGCGTAGCATCCCATTTATCGGACACTGTACCATCTCTATTCAAATAGATCTCTTTACCAGTAGTTGGGTCGATACCTAATGATTTAACTGCCCAAATGGATGTCAATGATTGCCCCTCTTCATATTGTGCAATGGGCACAGAATAATTAGCATCTTTCAATGAATAATTTATATTCTGTGCATCCTGCTCCTTTTTATAAAATTCAGCTACACGTTGATTATATGCTTTCTGTGAATCAGATATTTTCAATATTTTATTGGTATTGTGTGCCATATTTCCCCACAAAGCTACTATCCAATCACGATTCCGATACACATCAGTACGTACAGTCAACTCAAACCCCTTATTCATAACTTCACCCATATTACTTTTATAGGTAGAAAAACCTGAAGTATTAGAAAGACTGACATCATTAACTAAATCTATCGTTTTCTCATAATAATAGTCAGCTTCTACTGTTAAACGCCTGTCAAAGAACTGCGTTTCTACACCAATATTAAACTTGTCTGTTTTTTCCCATGTTAAATCCTTGTTACCCAAAGCTTTTAATACAGCTCCGTAACCAGTTGCATACCATTCATCGAAAAGAGTTTCATACATTGTAGTTGCTGCATAGGAAGGGAAATTTACTTTTCCCGTACGTCCGTAAGAACCACGTACTTTCAATTTATTCACCCAGTTATTTCCTTTTAAAAAATCATAATTATGCAAGTTTACTCCCAAACCTCCTGAGAAAAAGGGTGCCCACCTTTGATTAGAACCAAATGCAGAAGAACCATCAAAACGTACCGAAACATCCGCTAAGTAAATATCATTCCATGTATAGTTAGCTGTAGCCAATACACTCACCATGCGAGAAGTTCCTTCTGTACGTGTTGGTTTTTTATAGATTTCTGAAGCATAATTTAAAGAGTGAAATTGTCCTGATGAAAATCCACGATAATGGGCACTCGTATTATCCTGCGAACCTGCCGAGGCTTCCCATCCTATAGATACATTTAAATTATGTTTTTTCTCAAATGTACGTGTATAATACAAAAAAGCATTTGCATTCCAGTCTAAATTATTCCCATTAGTTGTATATAGATCCCCTACCTTATCTTCATTCCCACTTGAAGATTCCCCCAGCACACTAGTTTTAGACGATAACGGATCTATAAATTTCTCACTATTAGCATACTTTCTAGTCACACTAAATTGGCCTCTTACAGTCCAATAGTCAGTCAAGTACCAATTTAAACTTAAATTATTTGTAATCTCATCATATGCATTCCAATCATAATTCGCCAAAGTTGCCTCGTATAAAGGATTATTTGCTGCACTATTCCTATCCGTTTTCGAGAAGGCTAGTTGTTCTACTAATATTCCATCTTCATAAGGAGTATCATAAGGTTGCATGCTCGTGTAATCACTGAATGAGCCATAGGGTGATTCAGTTGATTTCGTATGAGTAAAAGACACTGTATTTTTTACTTGAAGGCTTTTCATTCTATAATCCAAAGAGAAACCGACACTATAACGATCGCGAGAGGATCCTTTCATAACCCCTTTTGTTCCATTATAAGAAGCATCCACACCATACCTTAGGTTTTGTGTTCCTCCTTCTACGTACACACTATGTTTATGATCAAAAGAATTTCTTAATGGCAATACTAACCAATTTGTATCCACTCCTTTTCGTATCTGCGCATATTTTTTACTATATGAATTTATGATATTTCCCATATTATCTCCTGCCGATACATCAAACAACCCGGCAAGTCTCTCTATTTCCAACTTCTCGGATGCGTTAGCCAAATTATAATCTCTCAAGTCAGGCATTTCCAAAGTCCCTGTAAAATTATACGACACACGTACCTCACCCGGTTTAGGAGCCACTGTAGTAATGACAACAACCCCATTTGCTGCACGTGAACCATAAATTGCAGTTGCAGCAGCATCCTTCAAAATTGTCATACTTTCAATTCGGGTAGGATCAAGATCATACACCTTCTCTATACTCACTTCAAAGCCATCCATAATGAAAGTAGGCAAGTTAGGATTATTCTCTAAATTTGATTTAGAAAGTTGATCTTTATCCAAATCCCTCACTCCAACTCCTGAACGTCCACGAATATACATCTCTGGTAATGCATTTGGATCTGAACCAAATTGCGTATTTGTCATAAGACGGAAAGAAGGATCAAAAGACTGCATAGCATCAATTACATTAGTTTGCGATACTTTCCGTAAATCATCGCCTGTAATCTGCGTAGAACTACCAGTAAAGCTAGTTTTACGAACATTACTATATCCTGTCACAACCACATCTTCCAGTGTTTTTACGTCATCAACCAAAGTAATTTCAAGACTTTTCCGACGAGTAGCATCCACTTGAAGAGTCTGCTTTTTCATACCAATAAAAGAGATTTCCAAAGTCACCTTATCATCCTTAACATCCAAAGTAAACTCACCTTCAATATTGGTAGAAGTACCCGTACGAGTACCTTTCACAATGATGCTGGCTCCTGGAATCGGCTCCTTATTCGAATCAATAACCGTACCACGGATACGATTATCACGCTTCTCGGTCTGCAATTTGCGAACAACAACAATACCGTCTTTCACCACATAATCAAATCCCTGGGGATTTAAAATCAACTTTAGAGCGACTTCCCATTTCTCATTTTTTGCATTAATTGATACGGGAGGAACTCCTTTAAACATTTGTGAATTATACAACATATTCACTCCTGTTTGTTTCTTCACTGCATCCAAAACTGTCTCGATAGAGACATTATGCAGATTCAAAGTTACCGTCTTATCCTGTGACGGTAGAGCCCATGTGCTAAATGTGCAACACACTGCCACTAAAAAACATAGTAGCCATCGTTTTTCTCTCATAAATTAATGATTAAACTTTACCTAATATTCTATTTATTCTTACTCTTTCATTCCATCGTATATCAACACTTTCCGGCCACTGATTTTATAAGTCAGATCGCCTGTCAGTTCCAAAGCATCCAAGAAAGAATTGACTGCTCCATAACGTTTCAAACTACCACTGTAAGTTATGTCGCGTAGATCTGGCGTTTCATAATAAACCTGTATATCATACCAGCGTTCGAATGTCTCCATAATCTCCCCTAAAGAGCGGTTTTTAAAGTTGTACACACCGTTTACCCAACCGATATATTCCACCAAGATGAGTTTGTACCACAAATGGATGAGATTCATCCTGCACAACTTCAAAATAAGCCTCACCCTCCAGAGCTACAACCCTGCGTTTACCCGCAAAACGTACCGGATAAGTCAACTTAGAACCAGCATTCAAATGAACTGTCGTTCCATCAGCGAGGATTACAGTATTTTCCCCTCCACGTGGTATAATAAGTTCATTTGACTTAACCGGCTTCTCTTCGACGTTTTTCTCTTCGTGTTGTGTTGTGACGGTTGGTTCATATGACAGCACTCCTTCCTTATATTTTACCTGGACGCCGTCTACTATTACGTTAACTTCTTTCTTATGCACATCAATAATGCTGCCATCGGGTAAAGTCAATTGTGCCTGTTGAACTCCCGGCTGAATCAATGGTCTGCTTTCCTCTTCAATCGAACCATAATTCGACATATAGAAAGATAAACCGATTACTAAAAAAACAACAGCTGCTGCAACAGACCACCAAACCCGGAAAGTACGAGGCTTCTTTATTACCTCCGGTTCCGTTTGTCCGATTTTCTGAAGGAAAGATTCATAGGCTTTCTTTGATGAATAATTTTTATATTCTCCAAATGCAACTCTTAATGTCTCACCATTCTGCAATTGCTCATACACTTTTTGCAAGTCCGGACATTCCGCCAATCGCTTTTCAAGCTCTTGCTGTTCCGATTCATTAGCTTCTCCTAAAAGAGCTTTCTTCATTAAAGCGGCATCTTGATATACATTTTCGAACTTCTTCATCTTATTTCTCCTTTTTAAATTAAACAACTGTTTAATTTGCTTTATTATAGATATACATAACTCACAGAAAAGGGTGACAAAAAGATGATATTTTTTTGAGATAAGATTATAAAGAAGAGGATTTTAAGAGTAAGAATATAACATTATGTCACGATATAAAAGGAATCCGTTCGCTTTTAACAAAGAAAACAAATCTTAAGTAATCAATAAAAAGATGAAGATGTATCAAATTGACTTTTTTATCTTTTTAGAGAAATAAACAAAGAATAATAGAATGAACAGAGTCGCCCAGCCTCTCACGAAGGAATTTATAGCTGCGTGTCTTTTGAGTTTTAACAGTATTGATACTTATTTCTAAACGTTCCGCTATCTCTTCCCATGTATGTCCTTCGATTCTCATTAAGATAATCCGGCGTTGCTCGGACGGAAGTTCTTCGATATAGCAATAGAGTTGCCGGATAATTTCTTCTTTCACCGTCAATGCATAAATCATATCTTCGTCCTCCACGCTTTCTTCTTCGGCTAAAGAATTCAATATGGTATCATGAATTTGATTATTGCGTATATATAATAAGGTATTATTATAGCAGGCACGATAAAGATAATTGGTAAGCTCTTTTATATCGGAAAAGGTACGCTTCCCTTCCCATACAGAAATAAAAACGTCTTGCACCAAATCTTCTACCGCATCGGGGACCGGCAATATCTTTGATACATAAACACATAAGGCAGTATAAAAACGATCGTAGAAATCGCCCCACATCTTTTCATCCTTCCGGTTTACTCCCGCTACTATGGTATCAATTTTATCGTTCATACTGTCACATTACCTGCGAAAAAAGGAAACAGAATTCATAAAAATCGCCGTAACTACTTACTTTTGCGATATTTACGATTGCAAATATATTGTTTTTTTTCAAAAACGCAGACTTTGCCGGCTTACAAAATAGAAAATAAAAAAGTTCTTTCTCATACATAGAGATTTTTTCACTTTCATCTTTCATCTATCACCAGACTTCTTGAAACAGTTTATTCATAGTACTTTCAAGCATGGTGATAGATTGCCGGTAACCTATCACCTTATCTATCATCTATCACCACCATTTATCGCTCTGATTTCTTGCTTTTTCCCTTCAATTTTACCGGGAATCTTGTCCAATGATAGCCACCAGACTTTATTTTTTGATTTCAAATATGAGTCAGACAAGACAAATGCTGACAAAACAATCGTAAGCTATAGGACGGCAGTTCGTATCCCACAAGACGACGATCTGTTTCATGCTTTGAAACACTCTGTTTCATTACGGGAAACACTTTGTTTCACACCGAGAAACGAATCGTTTCAAGCCTTGAAACAAAGTGTTTCAAATAAGGTTGAAACTAATTGAATCCAAGCAAATAGCAAATTGACCAAAAAGAAACTTAAACGAGCTTACCTTACAGTTCAAATGAGAAGCAAAAGAAAATAATAGTTGAAAACGAAAGGGTACAAAAAAAGAGCGAATCATTCCGCTCCACATTTAAAGAATCCCCATAAATGGGATTCTTCTTTTTCTTCATCTTTCATTTACTCGTTACCTGAAAACGTCTTTTTCCTAATACCTAATCAAAACAATCTTTTTCCTAAAAACTAATCTTAAAATCTAATACCTT
>PPYF01099647.1_pt1 | contig 16692 bp, 12 predicted proteins | sample 1559871 | NCBI WGS metagenome assembly PPYF01 (sample SAMN08240021, study PRJNA423297) | Human gut metagenome, whole genome shotgun sequencing project.
AATATTATCAAAACCGATTACATAAACGGAAGATTTTACCAGAAAACAGATTATTAATTACTTGTATTCCCTTTCTGTGAGCGTATAATACAGGATATAAGGAATCTGTTCGTTCATGGAGTTTGTACTTAAAATTGGATGAACAGTAACCGGCACACAAGGAGGGTGATATATATGGGTAATGCAACAGAAAGCACACTTCCTCACGGCAATACCTCAGGCTATGACCGCAAAGCCTGCAGGACATGCGCCTGTTCCACCTGTTATGAGCAGGAGTTCTGCGACAGATGCAGTTCCTGTCAGAATCAGTCACGGAAATTAGACAGGTGCAATGCTTACGAGGGGGCATATAACTATTAACCTCAACATATCCCTATCTGCTGCAAAATAATAAACAGTGGATGGGGATTTCTTTATAAAAAACAGTTATTATATTATAAGTATAAGCAATGTTTTTCTATAGCAAACCTCTTAATCAATATGCATTATTTACGAGGGTTGCTATAAGTTTACAGATTCATAAGATGTATCTGATATAATAATTCTGTTACCTACTGATATAAACTTTCCGTAAGTTCTTTTGCTGATGAACTTTGCTATAGAATTTTTTTGGGGATGGCAGAATGTTGAATGGTTACAAAAGAACAATTATTTACAGGAGAAGAAAAAATATGATCGTATATCACTATTGCAGTTTAGAATCATTGAATTCTATTTTGAAAAATCGTTCCCTCCGTCTGACAAATATCCTGAAATCCAATGATTCCATGGAGATCAGCTGGATCTGCAGGTATTATGACGCAGAATTTAAAAGAGCTTATGAAAATGCTTCAGATTTATTCAGATCAAAGATTTCATCAGAGAGATTGATGGGATATGTGAAACTGTTTACAGATGAATTTTTCAATGAAAATCATGCAGACTTCAGATATTATGTAACCTGTTTTTCGTATCAGAATGATCTGCTCAGTCAGTGGCGGGGATATGCGGATGACGGGCGCGGAGCTGCCATCGGATTTGACCTGGATGTGTTAAAAGAAGTTATAACGGTTTCTCCGGAGATTTCAAAGCCGTCAATTGTGTCATTACATAAAATCAGTTATTCTGAAGCAGAGCAAAGAGAAGTTGTACATCAGATAGTGCATGAATTGGTTGATGAAATCGAGAAGATATTACAGAAAGAAGAACAATGTCGGGAAAGCATTGAGGAGAAGCAGGATTATGAAATAGAAGTACTGGATAAAGTCATGAACTGTTTTGAGAAAAAGTTTTTGAAATTATTTCAGGAATCTGTTTACATGAAAAATCCGTTTTTCAGAGAGGAAAGCGAAATCCGATTGTGCGAGTTTTCGCCGAAACAGTTTCTGATGGGAAGAGAAGTTGAACTTTCTCTCGGTGCACGTTTATATAACTATTCCTACTATGTAAAAGAAAGTCAGCTGATATCTTATGTGGATTTTGATTTTTCAGATTGCCTTGACCAGCTGATAAAGGAACTCGTTATAGGGCCAAAGTGTCTGATGTCAGAGAGAGACATGGAATATTATCTGACAACGCTCGGTCTGTCGAATTGTCGGGTAAAGAAATCGCAGGGGACATATCGGTAATATATTTATAGCAATTCCCTTATATGGGCATATCAGACATCATGGAAAGGCAGATGAAAGACATGAAAAGAAAATTACCATTCAGAAAAGTGGCGGTATTTCTGATACTGGCATTATTTCTGACAGCAGGCATCAGTATGCGTGCAGTTACCGTAAATGCAGCTACATATGTGAAACAGGACAGAACCTCCGTCAGCATCACATCGAAGAAAACAGGATGGCAGAAAATAAACGGAGATTACTATTTTTATAATTCAAAGGGGCGTCTGATCTGCGGTTCTTTTAAATATAAAGGTTATTATTACTACAGTATTGCCAACGGCAAACGTTTCACCGGTTGGATGAAGCGTTCCGGTAATAAATACTATTACAATCGTAAAAATGGTGCCATGTTCCGTAATCGCTGGGCTACAGGAGATAAATATACCTATTACTTTAATAAATCCGGCGTGGCAATTGCCAGGCAGTGGCTTACTCAGGATGGAAAAAAATACTATTTCCTCAGCAATTCCACCATGGCAAAGGGCTGGCAGAAGATAGGAAAATATTATTACTATTTCAGCAAGAAAACAGGAGTGATGGCAAAAAATACCTGGATAGGTAAATATTATGTAAACAGCAAAGGACAGCGTGTAAAATCTTCAGATACTAAACCGACAAATACTAAACCAACAGTCACTCAAAGCGGCAATACTTACGAATACAAAAGCAGCACTCTTAATATTAAACTTGAACGCAAATCAGTCCATGGAATTTCCTACTGGGTAGCGCATATAAAGACATCCAATGCCAAACAGCTGAAATCCGCCCTCTCCAACGGAACTTATGGCGGATCCCGACAGACAACTTCTGATGCAGTATCCTCAAATGGAGGCATTATCGGAGTAAACGGCAGTGCTTTCGACTATGGTACAGGAAAACCATCCCCCCTTGGCATGTGCATCAAAAACGGGATTATCTATGGTGATTACATGACCAGTTATTCAGTCATGGCAGTAAAGAAAGATGGAACTATTTATACTCCGGCACAGGGACTTATGGGAAAAAATCTTCTTGCAGCCGGTGTAAAAGATACATATAATTTTGGTCCGGTTCTTATTAAAGATGGCGAAGCCCAGCTTCCATGGGCTGAAACAGAAAAATATTATCCACGTACAGCGGTAGGAATGGTAAAGCCCAACGATTATGTACTCCTTGTAACAGATACCGGCAGCTATAATGGTCTTAATCACTGGGATATGGTGAATATTTTCAAATCCTACGGCTGTACTTATGCTTACAACCTGGATGGAGGCGGTTCTGCAACCCTGTACTTTAATGGAAAAGTAATGAATAAACTTATCGGCAATACTCAGCGTCCATGCGCAGACTTCCTTTATTTCACCCGATAATCCTTTTCCAGATAAGAATCCCGTCTGCTTGCACATGCTGCCAAAGCCCAGCACACAAGAATCAGCAGCCCGATCCCCATAGCCAGCACAGCAAGCAGGATTACGATAATTGCGTGGATAAATATAGACATGGATGACCTCCTTTCACAGTCATTCAGTTATGAACTGAGCAGCGAAGCAGATGATTTTATCCGCCTGACTTGTCTCATTCACTGACTTGGATAAAAATGGATGTTGTATAAGAAGTAATAAAAAGATATCAGGATGACCTGACAAGAACAATTAAGACAGTTAAAAGATCTGTTAACTGATTTAAATATACGCTGTCACACTCAAAAAAGCAAGCCGAAACTTTCGAGGGATTTCGACTTGCTTTTTGGCTGATTATTTACGAGGCTTGCTATAAGCATCAGAGAAAGATGTTACGGCAATCCGGAATGAATTTGGGTTACGTTACTGAGAACAGAGGGAACAGTAACGATTATTTTGGTAAAATATTAACAATTCCATAAAAACACTTGACAACCCTACTTTACCATACTAAAATGTAAAAAGCAAAAAAACTGTTGCCGTAGGAAAAACAAATGATTGCCCTATACGGAAAAAGGGACATCCTTCCATGGCAGAACAAGGAGGAATATTATGAAAAAATACAGCGACATGAGCAAAGAAGAACTGCTTACACTCAAAGCACAGCTGGATAAAGAATACGCAGATATCAAAGCAAAGGGCTTAGCTCTCGATATGTCACGTGGAAAACCGTCAGCAGACCAGCTCGATCTCTCAATGGGATTAATGAACGTATTAAGCAGCGATTCAGACCTCAAGTGCGAAACAGGAGTAGACTGCCGTAACTACGGTGTTATCGACGGAATCCCGGAAGCTAAACGCCTCCTTGGAGAAATGTCCGAGGTAGATCCGGACCACATCATCATCTACGGAAACTCAAGCTTAAACGTTATGTTTGACAGCATTGCACGTTCTATGACACAGGGTGTAATGGGAAATACCCCATGGTGCAAACTTGATAAGGTAAAATTCCTCTGTCCTGTACCGGGATATGACCGCCATTTCAAGATCACAGAATTCTTCGGAATCGAAATGATTAACGTGCCAATGACACCACAGGGACCGGACATGGATATGGTAGAGAAGCTTGTCAGTGAAGACGCATCCATCAAAGGAATCTGGTGCGTACCGAAATACTCCAACCCACAGGGATATACTTATTCAGCAGAAACAGTAGAGCGCTTTGCGCATCTGAAACCGGCAGCACCTGATTTCCGTATCTACTGGGATAACGCATACAGCATTCATCATCTCTATGATGACAATCAGGACTTCCTTGTAGAAATCCTTGAAGCATGTGCAAAAGCAGGAAATCCTGATCTTGTATATAAATTTACATCAACATCAAAAGTCAGCTTCCCGGGTTCCGGTATTGCAGCAGTTGCAGCTTCCAAAGCAAACCTGGAAGATTTCCGCAGCTACATGCAGATCCAGACAATCGGACATGACAAATTAAACCAGTTACGTCATGTAAAATTCTTCAAAAATATCGACGGTCTTCATGAACACATGAGAAAACATGCGGCAATTCTCCGTCCGAAATTTGAAATGGTCCTTAACACACTGGACAGAGAACTTGGCGGTCTTGGAATCGGCGAGTGGACAAAACCACATGGTGGATACTTCATTTCCTTTGATTCAATGGAAGGATGTGCAAAAGCTATTGTTGCCAAGGCAAAAGAAGCAGGTGTTGTACTTACAGGAGCAGGCGCAACTTATCCATATGGAAAAGATCCGAAAGACTCCAATATCCGTATTGCGCCAAGCTTCCCGACTCCTGAGGATCTTGGAAAAGCAGCAGAAGTGTTCGTACTCTGTGTTAAACTTACAAGTGTAGAGAAACTACTGGCTACTGTTCGCTGATAATATCCCGCGAGGTGTTTTTTGTGAGCGAAGATCACAGAAAACCCGAGACATACCGTGCGAATTTATGCAATTAGCATAAATTCTGTGCATCGCGAAGCGTGTTACTGTGAACGGAGTGAACAGTAACACTACTGGAAAACGCATAAAAGAGAATAATCGTATTTACTTTCTGGATAAATAATGTGATAATAAAACTGCCCGGCATAACTTCTTGCCGGGCGGTTGCTGTTTATAAAAAAGAAAGGAGAGGATGTCGTGAGCAGCAGAAAGAAAATCATGATCACCCTGATCATAATCTTGCTCCTGCTGACTGCCGGAGTATATGGATATGGTGTATACTATTTCACAGAGCATTTCTTACCGGGATCAATGGTAAACGGATTCAACTGTTCCTATATGACAGTATCCCAGTCAGAAGAATTGCTTACGCAGAAGGTGGGAGCATATGTTCTTACTATTGACACCAGAAATAACGGGCAGGAAAGTATCACAGCAAAACAGGCGGGACTTTCCTATGACTCAGATGGAAGTGTTGATAAACTGATCAGAAATCAGGATCGTTTTACATGGTTTCTTGCTTTTAATCAGCACAGGAATTATGAAGTGTCCTCCTCCATTAAATATGACGAGCAGAAGACAGAGGCTGCCATTTCCGAACTGAAATGTATGCAACAGGAGAATATGACAGAGCCTTCGGATGCTCATATAGAAGAGAAAGACGATAAGTTTGTAATTGTTCCTGAGCAGGAGGGAACTGCACTGAAACCAGAAAAAACAAGTCAGGATATTATAGATGCTCTTGTCACAGGACGAACGCCGGTTGATCTGGAAGCAGATGGATGCTACAAAGAACCGAAAGTTTATCAGAGTGATGAAACTCTGACGAAGAATTGTGAACTGATAAACAAACTTACGGATGTAGTGATAACCTATGATTTTGACGATTGCACAGAGACAGTAGACAGAGATATGATCAAAAATTGGCTCACAACAGATGAAAACGGTCTTTATACACTTGACAAAAAACAGATAGAAGCATATATCAGTGAACTGTCGGCTAAATATGATACGGTTGGAACAGAGAGAACATTTAATACATATGATGGTCGTGAGATTACTGTCAGCGGAGGGAATTATGGCTGGCAGATCGATCAGAAAGCGGAGCTGAAAGAACTTACAGAACTGATAAAAAACGGAGAAACCCAGGTCAGAGAACCTGTTTATTCCCATGAAGGTCTGGTCAGGAAAACAAATGATATCGGATATACGTATATAGAGATTGACCTGACGGCCCAGAGAATGGTATTCTATAAAGATGGAACGCCGACTGCGGATGCGCAGATCGTATCCGGAAATCCATTCGTGCCCAACTGTGCAACTCCTGTGGGATGTTATACAACAGGTGAAATGAAGAGCGGATGTACAGTGAACGGAGAGGACTATCCTTCTGCTGTAAATTACTGGATCCCATTCGATGGAAATCTGGGGATCAGTGATGCTCCATGGAGAATGGATTTCGGAGGACAGCTTTATGAATTTGAAGGCACACATGGAAGCATCTGTGCACCATCCGATCAGGTGCAGATTATTTTCAGCAATGTTGAGAAGAACACACCGATTGTTATTTATGAATAAAGGAGAAAAATGATGAAGATTGTAGTATTAGCGGGGGGAACAAGTACAGAACGTACTGTCTCCATTACATCAGGAACAGGAATATGTAAGGCATTACGACAGAAAGGACATCAGGCGATTCTTGTGGATATTTTCTGCGGTATTGAGAATGTGGACCGGGAGAATCCGTTTCCGTCAGAGTATGATGTGGATGCAGCATCAGAATATATGTCAGCATTTAACGACAGGATTGAACAGATGAAAAAAGAGAGAAGAAGCTTCTTCGGACCAAACGTGCTGAAACTCTGCGAGGCGGCTGACATTGTTTTCCTGGGACTTCATGGTGCGAACGGAGAAGATGGAAAAGTACAGGCAACATTTGACCTGATGGGAATCAAATATACAGGAACCGGATATTTAAGCAGTGCCCTGGCAATGGATAAGGGAATCACCAAGCAGATGTTCCTGATGAATAATGTACCAACACCGCGGGGAGTGTCTATGGTAAAAGAAGAAATGACCACAGATCTGAAAGCACTTGGAATGGAATTTCCTGTAGTTGTAAAAACCTGCTGTGGCGGTTCCAGTGTAGGTGTTTATATTGTGAATGATCAGGCCGAATATGAGCAGGCTCTCAAAGACGCTTATTCTTATGAAAATGAAGTCGTGGTCGAAGAATATATAAAAGGACGTGAATTTTCAGTAGCGGTTGTGGACGGAAAAGCCTATCCGATCATCGAAATTGCTCCGCTTCAGGGATTCTATGATTATAAGAATAAATATCAGGCCGGCTCTACGATTGAGACCTGTCCTGCCGAAATTTCACCGGAACTCACAGAGAAAATGCAGCATTATGCGGAAGCAGGAGCCAAAGCTCTGTTTATGGAAGGATACTGCCGTCTTGATTTCATGATGAAGGAGAATGGAGATATGTATTGTCTGGAAGCAAATACTCTTCCCGGAATGACACCAACCAGTCTGATTCCGCAGGAGGCAAAAGTTCTGGGAATCGACTATCCGACTTTATGTGAGAAACTGATTGAAGTTTCCATGAAAAAATATCCGACGCAGGATTTCACACTATAGAGCGTGTCTGCAGTAATTTATAGAATTGTTATAGATGCATTATTAAGAGAATTGCTATAACAGGAAAGAAGATATAAAAAATATTATGAAAAACTTAACTCTTGAAAATATCGCCCGCGTATGCGGCGGTACTTATTATGGTCCGGCTGATAAATTACAGGAAGAAGTAATGTCTGTTATCACAGACAGCAGAAAAGCAGAAGAAGGATGTCTGTTTGTACCTATTGTGGGGGAACGTGTAGATGCCCATAAATTTATCCCACAGGTAATGGAAGCAGGGGCGCTGGCAACCTTGTCGGAACGGGTGCTTGATAACGCTGATTTTCCTTATATCGCAGTAGAATCTTCTCTTCAGGCAGTGAAAGATATTGCAGAGTTTTATTTAAAGCAGCTTCAGATCCCGGTTGTGGGAATTACAGGAAGTGTTGGTAAGACAAGTACAAAAGAAGTGATCGCATCTGTTCTGAACCAGAAATACCATACTCTGAAAACACAGGGCAACTTTAACAATGAACTGGGTCTGCCTCTCACAGTTTTCCGTCTGTGTGATGGAGATGAAATTGCAGTTCTGGAAATGGGGATCAGTGATTTCGGTGAGATGACCAGACTTGCGCAGATTGCAAGACCGGACACCTGCGTGATCACGAATATCGGTACCTGCCATCTGGAGAATCTGGGAGACAGAAATGGTGTTCTGAAAGCAAAGACAGAGATTTTTAAATTCCTCAGACCGGAGGGACATATTGTATTAAATGGCGATGATGACAAGCTTATCACAGTAAAAGAATATGAAAAGATAAAACCTGTATTTTTCGGAATGAGTAATGAATGTCAGGTTTACGGTGATAAGATTGTAAGCAGAGGTTTAAGGGGAATGACCTGCACCATTCATCTGGGGGATACTGCATTTACAGTTGATATCCCGATGCCGGGGCGCCATATGGTATATAATGCGCTGGCAGCAGCTGCAGTTGGAAATATTTATGGACTTACAACTGAGCAGATCAAAGCTGGAATCGAGAGCCTGGAGCCGATCAGCGGTCGTTTCAGAATGATCGAAACAGATAAATTTCTGATCGTAGATGACTGCTATAATGCAAATCCCATGTCCATGAAAGCCTCTCTGGATGTTCTGCAGGATGGTGCAGGACGCAGAATAGCAGTCCTTGGCGATATGGGTGAACTTGGAGAGAATGAAGTTCAGCTTCATGAGGAGGTAGGAGAGCATGCCGGAAAATGTGATATTGATGTTCTTATCTGTACAGGTAAACTGTGCAGAAATATGGCAGAGAGAGCACAGCGGACAAATCCGGACCTGAAAGTAATCTATGAGCCGGACAGAGAAAGTCTGCTGGAGCATCTGGAAGGTTATGTACAGGATGGTGACACTATTCTTGTGAAAGCTTCCCATTTTATGAAGTTTGAAGAGGTAGTTACGAAACTGGAAAATATGTAAACACTTTTGTCTTTTTATGAGAGAATTTGATGAGCGATTTTAGTTCCATGATACCGGAAACAGCAGTATAATAATCCTGTCAGTTTATGAGCAGGCAGCGTGTTCAAGTGAGGAGGATGTTATGCTGGAGAAAGTTATGGAACTGCATTTCCTGCTGTATGCCATGATGTTAATGGGCGGACTGGGAGCACTGGGGATGCTGACCACACATCTTACCTACCGAAGAATGATCAGAAAAAATACAGAGGTTAAATCAAATCTCAAAGAGAAATGGACAAATCTTTGGAAAACAAGAGACAGGCTGTTGAACCGTATGAACCGGTTTGTCTGGTATCCGTCACTTTTCTGTATTGCTTTTCTTGGACTGGCTTTTTTTCTGTATTCCAAAGATGCACGATGGGACGGAATGCCGCTGGCATATCTTTATGTGGCTGCGATTATTCCGACAGCATTGCTTTTGCTGAGACAGGCGCTGGATTTTACATACAGAGAAGAACTTCTGATGAATTCTTTTTCTGATTATGTGGAACATGCCCGCACATGGGTAGAAGAAGTGCCGGTGCCGGAGAAGGCTGACGAAGCTGTAAAAGAGGAAATCGTTGAACATATTGCGGACAGTATCCGCCAGACTGCAGCAGCAGGAAGCCATTTCAGCGGAATGCTTACACCCGAGGAAGATGAGATTATGAGAGAAATCATAAGAGAATTTATGAAATAAAGACATGAAAATTCACTGCAAATGAGATACACAGGATCAGAAACAATATGGCAATGTAAAGTTTCTGATCCTGTACACATTTTAAGACAGAATAATTTATTATTCGTCATCCTCTTCAATTACCTGGATCTCCAGATAATCAAAATCAATCTGCTCTATAAAATTATCCTGATAAAATCTGGCTTTTCCATGTTTCTTAAAATGTCTGACTGTAGATTCCAGCCAGATTGGGTTTCCCAGATCCATTTCATAACAGATACTTTCCAGACCACGAAAAATCTTGTGGGTCCGCGTATCTTCGGAGTCATCGCAGATTACAGTATCTTTCAGTAAATGATTATCTTTCCATATTTTTCCCCATAAACGGAACATATCGGTAATACCTCCCTGTCAGAACTGCCACAGGCGGCAGAAATCTCATTTTCTAAGTGATTCCCAGTATAGCGGATTTTGGTAGGAAAGTAAAGAAAGTAAAAAAATGCTACTGCTTGTAATAACTAAAATACTTATAGTCTTAGGCTTGATTATTCCGGTGGAATATTCTATAATAAAACCTAAATTTCCATAAATTAGCGTGTCAAAGTGCCGGTTCAGGAGAAAATCAGTTTTCATCTGGAAATTTGAAGACTGGTGTGGATAAGGTGAGTTCCATAACTGCATTTGTGATATGCAAAAAAACAGAATGGAGGAGACATTATGAAATTATACGATACCGGTGTGTATTTGCTGAATGGTCAGAAGATTGTTCCGGAGAATCAGGCAGATTTTCCTGTTTCCAAAGAGGAAGCTGCAAAGAGTACAATTGCCTATTCAATTCTGAAAGCACACAATACTTCCGGAAATATGGAGAAACTTCAGATTAAATTTGATAAACTGACTTCTCATGATATCACTTTTGTCGGAATTATCCAGACTGCGCGTGCCTCAGGCCTTGAAAAATTTCCGGTGCCATATGTACTGACAAACTGCCATAATTCACTCTGTGCAGTAGGCGGAACTATTAATGAAGATGATCATATGTTTGGACTTACCTGTGCCAAGAAATATGGCGGCGTATATGTACCGCCTCATCAGGCGGTTATCCATCAGTTTGCAAGAGAAATGCTTGCAGCAGGCGGTAAAATGATCCTCGGTTCAGACAGCCATACACGATATGGCGCACTGGGAACCATGGCAATGGGTGAGGGCGGACCGGAGCTTGTAAAGCAGCTTCTTTCCCAGACTTATGATATCAATATGCCAGGCGTCGTTGCCATTTATCTTACCGGTTCTCCTCGTCCGGGCGTAGGTCCTCAGGACGTTGCGCTTGCGATTATCGGCAAGGTTTTTGCAAACGGATATGTGAAGAATAAAGTTATGGAATTTGTAGGACCCGGTGTTGCAAATTTAAGTGCTGATTTCCGAATTGGCGTAGATGTAATGACAACAGAGACCACCTGTCTTTCCTCTATCTGGCAGACAGATGAGAAGATTCAGGAATTCTATGAGATCCATGGCAGAAGTGAAGATTACAAAGAACTGAAACCAGGTGAAACAGCATACTATGATGGCTGTGTAGAGATTGATCTGAGTGAGATCAGACCAATGATCGCTATGCCATTCCATCCAAGCAATACATATACAATTGATGAACTGAAAGTAAATCTGGATGATATTCTGGCAGATGTTGAGAAAAAAGCACAGATCAGCCTTGATGGAAAAGTTCCATATACATTAAGAGACAAAGTAATTGATGGTAAACTTTATGTAGAACAGGGAATCATCGCAGGATGTGCAGGTGGTGGATTTGAAAATATCTGTGCAGCAGCTGATATCCTTAAAGGCAAGAGCATTGGTGCAGATGCCTTCACATTGAGTGTATATCCGGCAAGTACTCCGATTTATATGGAACTGGCTAAGAATGGCGTTCTGGCAGGACTTCTTGAAACGGGAGCTGTTGTGAAGACTGCTTTTTGCGGACCTTGCTTTGGTGCAGGGGATACTCCTGCAAATAATGCATTCAGTATCCGTCATACGACCAGAAACTTCCCGAACCGCGAAGGTTCCAAAATCCAGAATGGCCAGATTTCTTCTGTTGCACTTATGGACGCACGTTCTATTGCGGCAACTGCAGCAAACAAAGGTTTCCTGACTTCAGCAGAGGATTATACGGGTGGTTATACAGGACAGAAATATTTCTTTGATAAGACAATTTATGACAATCGTGTATTTGACAGCAAGGGTATAGCTGATCCGGGTGTAGAGATCCAGTTTGGTCCGAATATTAAGGACTGGCCGGAGATGGCTGCACTTCCGGAGAATCTGATCGTGAAGGTTGTTTCTGAGATCCATGATCCGGTTACTACAACAGATGAACTGATCCCGTCCGGTGAGACATCTTCTTATCGTTCCAATCCACTTGGACTGGCTGAGTTTACACTTTCCAGAAAAGATCCTGCTTATGTAGGACGTGCGAAAGAAGTTCAGAAAGCTCAGAAGGCTATTCAGGAAGGAAAATGTCCGGTTGAGGCATTACCGGAGATGAAACCTGTAATGGATGTGATCAAAAAGGATTATCCGAATGTAAGCAAGGAAAATCTTGGTGTGGGAAGTACGATCTTTGCAGTGAAACCAGGTGATGGTTCTGCGCGTGAGCAGGCTGCTTCCTGTCAGAAAGTGCTTGGCGGATGGGCAAATATCGCCAATGAGTATGCGACAAAGAGATACCGTTCCAATCTGATCAACTGGGGTATGCTTCCATTCCTGATTAAAGAAGGGGAGCTTCCGTTTGCAAACGGAGATTATCTGTTCTTCCCACAGATTCGTAAGGCAGTGGAAGAGAAGGATGATGTGATCCGGGGATATGTTGTCGGTGCTGAGGGACTGAAGGAGTTTGAAGTGGCTCTTGGGGAGCTTACGGATGATGAGCGTGAAATTATCCTTAAGGGATGCCTGATTAATTATAATCGAAAATAGGAAGTGATGAAGATGCAGCTATCCTCTCTTTATGTTGAGAGTGGCTGCATCTTTATTATTTATGAAATTATGAGAATTGCGGGAGCTGCTTTGCAGCGGAGCGATTCGTGGATATAATAGAGCCCCGGGCAGCAACGTACTGCATCGAAGAAAGTGAAATAGTCTGAAAATTATAAAATAAATAAAAATATTATAAAATTAGTGTAAATAAGACAAAGATAAATAGAAAATATTGAAATAAAATGCAAAAATGTATTGACAAATAATAACAAGAGTGTTATTATAACACCATCAAAAGAAACAAGGAAACGAATTAAACAATCAAAGAAATTCATTCAATTCATAGCATATATAAATGTTCCAATGAAAAGGATGAAAATAAAAGAAAGGTTCGGGTGATTCCATTGGGAAAGAATTTATAACTTCATCAATATAAGAGTGACGGGTATCGCATTTCCTGCAAGAAAGACCTGATACGGAGATTATAAAAAAGTATTTTCCTTATATAATATAAGAGCATACGCACAGTCTGATTAATAAGGAAGGAATGTATCAAAGGTATTATAGAAGCGATAACTTATATTGAATATCTGTTGCAGACCTGATACAGGGATTTTGGTAAATGTGTAAAGAAATATTTACCGGAAGAGCATAACCCTTATCTCAGTAGTTAGCCTGAAAGCAGAGGTTCAGGTAACAGATAAACTGAAGGTAAGAACGATGTTTTGAGAGGCATATAGAAGTTTAAGTATATGGTTTGAAATCCTGCATCAGAAGAATATCTGGTATATAAAATTACAGGATATTGAGAGAAATATTAAGGTACTTTTTCAGTGATATTTTACATGATTCAGAACATCTGCCATTAATGTTCGATAAATATGAAAAGCACATAAGGAAATTAAACAGTTGTGAATTTAAGAAGTTAGGTTTATGATTGCTTAGCACGAAAAATAATGAAAAAGTGTATCCGATATTTCATAAATGAAAACAAATTATAATACGTGAAATTATAATTTAAAATCTATAAAACTTTCTAAGTAAGTTCCGATGAACTGAATAACTGATATCATAAAAGCATAAAAGCAGGAATGAATCAGATTATAAACAGTACATATGGATTATGAGCAGGAAACAGAATAGGAATTTTAAATAAACATAGAAAAATTTAATAGTGAACTTATAAAGTAGTTTGTAAATAACATATTATTTTATTATAGAAAGAATACTAAGAGGAAAATAAATTGAATAACGAAGAACATTGAAGCGGTCATCATTTTTGAAATCAGGAAAAGTAAAAAGTGATGACCGTTTTCAAATTGTATTCATATATATTCGTTTATTGCGTGAAATGGAATTTTAGGATATACTCTCCATGAAAAGGAGAGTTTTTTATGTGGATAAAAGATATCAGAGATTATATTTTATATGAAGATAAAGATATTCTGGTCTGTCACAAACCGGCAGGGCTTGCAGTTCAGAATGCGCGGGTTGGCAGTATGGATATGGAGAGCCTCTTGAAGAATTATATTGCTCAGAAGGTGCCGGGTAAGATGCCGTATCTGGGTATTATCCATCGCCTGGATCAGCCGGTGGAGGGGGTTCTTGTGTTTGCCCTGAATCCGAAGGCAGCAGCAGATCTCAGCAGACAGATGACAGCGGGAAAAATAAAGAAGACTTATCTTGCAGTTACAGAAGGAACAGTGAAAGTGAAGAGTGCAAAACTGGTGGACTGGCTGAAGAAGGATGGCAGGACCAACAGCTCTGCAGTGGTTGAGGGAGGGACTTCCGGAGCAAAAAAGGCGATATTGTCTTATGAAGTCCTGGAAACCTGGAAAAATAAGGAAGAGGCACAGGATTGTGGCGAAAGAAATCTGATCCGGATCGATCTGGATACAGGCAGGCATCATCAGATTCGTGTGCAGATGGCGCATGCCGGAATGCCTTTGGTTGGTGACAGAAAGTATAATCCCGGTCAGAATAGTCAGGAACCGCTGGCTCTCTGTTCTGCAAAACTGGGATTTCAGCATCCGGTGACAAAGAAACAGTTGGAGTTTCAGGTGCAGCCTGCAGGTATGGCATTCAAAAGACATTGATATAGCGCAATTTTTGATGTATAAAAGTGAAAAATGTGTAAAATCTCTGGACGAATTTCGTAAAGTGTGTATAATGTAGAAAGTAATATGCAGTTATAAGGTTTATAGCAATTCTCGTAAATAATGCATTTAAGAGGATCGCTACAGGTAATTGTTCGATGTTAATTATTCTGTGAGAGTACTGAGCAGATATCGATTTTTTAGTTGACAGAAATTATACATTATTTTATGAAATTGCTGTAATGTGCAGTATAGCACTGAAAGGAAGAGGAAATTAAAATGAAAAGAGCGGCGGCAGCAGCGATAAGCTTAATGACAGGACTGGCAATGCTGACAGGATGCAGCAGAGCGGAGGTGGAAGAGACAATCCAGCCGTTGGTGGCAGACGCTATCGAAGAATCCGATTCAGAGGCAGAAGCAGTGAAGGAAGAGGATGAGAGTCCGCTGATTCCGGAGATTGATACAGATATAAAAATCCATGCCGGTTCAAGGATCGCAGTGGTAAGCAAATGTGTCAAGGGCGAATACTGGAAGATGGTTAAGAAAGGCATGGAAGATGCGGTAAAGGAAATTAATAAAGCATATGGTTATAAAAAAGATGACCAGATTACCATGACTTTTGAAGGTCCTGATAATGAAGAGGACGTAGAAACTCAGATTAATACAATAGATGCTGTTATTGCAGAGAATCCGGATGTTCTTTGTATTTCGGCAAGTGACATGGATTCCTGTGAGGCACAGCTTGAAGCTGCAAAGGAAAATGGAATTCCGGTTATAGCATTTGATTCTAATGTAGCCGAGAAAAAACTGGTGAAGGCATATCGGGGAACCGATAATGTGCAGGTAGGAAAGATGGCTGCTTATCAGCTTGGCAGTGCACTCGGAAAGATGGGAAAGGTTGCGGTTTTTTCCGCACAGCAGAAGACAAAGAGTGTTCAGGATCGTGTAGAAGGATTTATGAATAATATCGGGAAGTACGGAGACATTGAAGTTGTGGAAACCATTTATTCTGATCAGGTAGATGATATGGAGGCTTCCATGAAGGAAGTCCTGGAAAAATATCCCACACTGGATGGTGTATTCTGCACCAATGCAGATATTACAGAGATGTATCTGAATCTGGAGAAGAGTGATGAGCATGATGCACCGGCTCTGGTAGGGGTTGATGCAACTACTAAGCAGCAGGAAGCAATCCGTAATGGAGAAGAGATTGGCTGTGTTTCCCAGCAGCCTTATGCTATGGGATACCAGACGATCTGGGCAGCAGTTGAAACAACGGCACCGAAGAAATCTGTTGTGATCGAGAAAAATGTACTGAGCAATCCGGCATGGATCGATGCAGACTGTCTGGATGATCCGGACTACAGTGGATATTTATATACAGAATAAGAATTAAAGATAAACGCTCCGGGAGGATGTACAGGGTCTCAAATGCATTAATTAAGAGGATTTTCTATAAGAGGAATGTGTCTGCTGGGACAGACCGGTAATACAGAACTTATATATAAAGCAGAATTATATACGAAAGAAGAAGCATGAAAACAGTGATGAGTTGTTTTCGTGCTTTTTTTGTGTTATAGAATATTACTCCGTAATGTTCTATAACATAAAAAAGCTCTCCGGGCAGGCTCCTTATTTATATCTCTTCTTCTTTGAAATAAAAATATAAATAAATCAGAAGCTTTGACTGTATAAAAAGATTTATATTGATGATATAATCACATACACGATATAAAAATAACAAAAAAATATTGGATTATAATGGTATCGTAATTTAAGACACTTCAAGAGACATTTCTTAATGAATCTGATATACTGTAAACACTACAGAAAG
>PPYF01470610.1_pt1 | contig 16690 bp, 19 predicted proteins | sample 1559871 | NCBI WGS metagenome assembly PPYF01 (sample SAMN08240021, study PRJNA423297) | Human gut metagenome, whole genome shotgun sequencing project.
TCGACAAGGAGAATCATGTCACCCTCACAAGGTCGCTGAGTCTCTATAGCAAAAAGGCTCCAGTTACCTGGAGCCTTTAATGTGTGATGGTGGGCGATACAAGATTCGAACTTGTGACCCCATCCGTGTGAAGGATATGCTCTACCCCTGAGCCAATCGCCCGTGCTTTTCAGCAAGGAGAATACTAACACGAATTTGGATGACGGTGCAATACATTTTTTAAAATCGCGATTCAGATGAGGCACTACTCGCCTCTGGCGAACGTTTTCGACTCATTCAGCCGGATTGCCGTGCACGCGTTACCTATCGGACGCGGAAAAGAAAAAGGCCAGACACACGGTCTGGCCTGAAACTTCAATGGTGGGCCCTCCGGGATTCGAACCCAGAACCCAGGGATTATGAGTCCCCTGCGCTAACCGTTGCGCCAAGAGCCCATTGAGAATGTTGCATCACATGCGTAAATGTAAAAGGCCTCCGGTTTCCCGGAGGCCTTAAATCTCATGGTGGAAACGAGGGGGATCGAACCCCTGGCCTCTTGATGCCGGGAAGTCCGATTGACCTCAAATCCGCGCGAAAAGACGCATTCAGGGCAATTCCGGGTAAACGCGAAAACCGACGCAACGCAAATTCTGCAATTGCAGCGATTCCTGCGAGAGGGAGTATACCACGCAATCGGCGCAGGGGACCGTCGTGATCGATCGGTGATTAATCCGCCTGCAGCCGGTGATTGATCGCGCGATGAGCGTTATGTAGAACGGGCCCCGTTCATCGCGGTCAACCGCCGTCCCGTGCTAGCGGGCCCCCAGCCGGGACAATCCCGGGTCCGCGGAGGCACACGCCTCAAATGGCAAAACCACTTTGATAGTTCCGAGTTGCAAAGTGCACTTGGCAACGCTATTCTATGAATGACAATAAAACTTGGCAGTAGAGGAGAGTCCCATGGACAAGGCCGAGGTGCTCGAGAGGAGCCGCATGGAAAACCGACACGGGGACGAGCGCGACCGGGGGATCACAATCGAGTCCGGCACCTGGGGCGCCGTCTCGCTGGCCGCCGCCACCGCCGTGGTCTTCCTCGTGCGCCTGCTTTCCAAGGGGGGCCGCCCGTCTGACTTGCTCGCCATCCTCTTCGCATACCTCGCGGCGGCGAATGCCTACAAATGGAGTAGGACAAGGTCCGGATGGACGCTCCTGGTGACCGTGCTGTACAGCGTACTTGCCCTCGGATGGCTGTGCGCCTACGCCGTCGTGGGTTGATGCGGTGATGAAGGAATCGCTGACCCTCAAGAACTCACTCAGGGAGGCCAGGAGGCAAAGGGGCCTCTCCCAGGCGCAGCTCGCCGAAATGACCGGCGTGTCCCGGAACACCATCAGCTCGATCGAAACAGGGCAGTTCAACCCCACAGCAAAACTCGCCCTCATCCTCTGCATCGCACTCGACAAAAAGTTCGAGGAGCTTTTCTATTTTTAGCAAACACCGTATCCCGAACAATGCAATGGCCATATAAGCCCAACCCATCACGCGGTTAAAAGCGGGCCCGCGCCCTCTATGCGACGGTGATCGGGAGGCCGTCCCCGAAAGGCAGCCGCATGGTGCGCTGATGGCCGCGGCGCCCGGCTCGCCCGGCGCAAATGAAATCGGCGAGAAATCCGCCGTAACTGAGGCGCCCCCGCCCGACGAACTCAGGCGGGGGCGCAGAAGGCCTCGCTTGGGCGCGGGGGCGCCTATCAGGCGACCTGGTGCCGGCACCAGCGACCAAGGGCGAGGGGAACGCCGACCGCGACGAGGGCGCCGTAGACGAGGGCCGCCATGCTTATGAGGTCGAGCAAAGGCGAAGGGGACCTCATCGTCGTGCTATCCGAATTCACGACAGACTGGCGGGCAGCTGACGAGGGCTTCTCGCCGAACGAAAGATACGAAGGCTGGCAATGGATTCTCACCAGGCCCTCGCAAGGCGCCCCATGGAAGGTTGTCGACTGGGGCTATTGATGATGTCCCCAATGACCTCCGAAATAAACCAGGCCCATCATAGCGACCCCGATTAAGCGCAAGGCAAGCGCGTGCGTCGGAACGGCGACATCACGCAAATAAACCAGGCCGGATAAGTGTCGCAAACCACACGAGCATGCATGCGATATCTACCGCACACGCTGCGCTCAATACAAGGCGAGCGTATGGGTCGCGCACGCCATCGCGCGCGATCTCGTGGGCCAATCGCTCACGAAGCACGACCTTTTCCGCAGCGGCGCACTTGCCCGCAGCCAACTCGGCAAGCACCCCGGCGGCTGATGCAGCGGATACGGCCCTCTCGCCCGCCCGTGTCATCACCGTAAAGCCCATCACCATGCTCAAAAGCGTCATCGAGTAAAATGCGACGGAACCCACCAGATAGCGCGCGGTAAAAGAGACCGCGACAAGACAGACTCCCGCACCTACGGCAACGCAGGCAAGCGCGAGCGTCCTACCTATGGCCACCCGCGCTTCGCGATCGACAATCTCTTCCATTTCTGCAACATCCCCTTTCACGAGCTCATCAATGCTCGTTCCGAATATCTCGGAAAGAACCAGCAGGGATTGCGCGTCGGGGAGCGTCCTGCCCGTTTCCCAATGCGAAAGCGTCGGGCGCGATACATATGCTCGGTGAGAAAGTTCCTCTTGAGAAATCCCAAGCCGCTGCCGCTCACGACGAATCCGGTTTCCGACCTCCATTGCCCCTCCTTCGCTTCATGCATCCCCGGAGATGTTTCAGATGGTTATAGCACATGGACCGGAAAGCGTCCGTAAAAATACTTATCAAGCGGCTCACCCGCGCTTTTAAATTAGATGAACGGTATGATCTAAGCATCTGAGACCGGTTTGCGAGCCGCTGCCAACAGGAGGTCGACGAGCATTCGGGCATCAAGCAAGCAGAAGCCCGCCTGCTTCTTCCGCAAGCATCTCTTTCGATGCGGTCAGCGAACATATCAAATATCCGTCAGCCCCGCTCGACGATCGCGCCGTAGCCCGTGTGCGGCAGGTACTCCACCGCGAGCCCCTCGCCGTCGTCGACGTATCCGGAGAACACCGTGAGGTCGACGACCTCGCCGGTCTCGCCGTCGCGCACCGAGATGCCTCGGCGCTCGCTCGGAACGTCCGCCCCGCCGTGCGCGCGGCCGACCGCGACGCCCTCGACCCTGAGGTAATCCCCGCCCATGATCCGGGGCACGTCGAGGAGGGCGCAGAGGAGGAAGGCCGCCGTGGCGACCGCCACGACCATCGGGACGATGTTCAGGACCCTCAGGAACAGGACGTCGTTCCTTCCGGTGAAGCTCTTCCTCACCTCGTCGGGGCTCCGGAAGACGGCATCGATGAAATCCCTTTTTCGCACGAGGTGCGAGACGCAGAGAGCGAACGCTACCAGGAAGAGCAGCGACCGCATCGCGAGCCTGAAGACGGCGTATTCCATCACTTCTCGCCTCCAGCCGCGGAGAACGGAGTCGACAGGTCGCCCATGGCCCAATCCCTTCTCTCCATTTTTTTGGGGAAACGTCCTCGCCGGAGCCACCCTGGCCCCGGGAAGACGATTTAGCAGAATCTAGCACATGCCGGGCACCCCGACATCGACGGTTCGGCAAAAGGGGACGGACGGCCGGGCGGGATGGCCGCCGCCTGACGCGAGTGCATCCTGTTCGCCCCCCCGGCGCGGGGATGCGGCGCAAATCGCATGGAATCGGCGCGAAGCCGCCGAAGCGGAGGCGCCCCCCCCGCCCGAGGATCTCGGGCGGGGGGGCGGAAGGCCGCGGATGGGTGCCGCTGCGCCGATCAGGCGACCTGGTGCCGGCACCAGCGGCCCAGGGCGAGGGGGACGCCGACCGCGACGAGAGCGCCGTAGACGAGGGCCGCCATGCCGATGAGATCGAGCACGACCGGCCCCACCGGGTAGGAGAACAGCGCGGCGAACATGTCGAACGGCGACTGCAGCCCCATGGGGAACAGCGTGAGGATGTGGCGCAGCACCCCGACGCCGGCCGACGGGAGGAGGCCGGTCACGAACAGGACGACCACGTCGGTCACGATGATGGCGAGCGTGGAGGGCGTCGACGCGGAGAGCGCGAGCGTCAGGGCGAGCATCCCGAGCATGACGAGGTAGAAGATGCCGATGTACAGCGCCGCGGCCTGCGCCATCGTGAGGTTGTAGGGCGAGGCCAGAGCATAGTTCTGGATCGTGAGGTCCGCCCCTCCGGCACCGTAGAAGGCCAGGGAGACGCCGCAGACGATGGCGGCGCCGGCCGCGAACAGGGCCGTGGCGTAGAGGGCGGCGGCCGCGAGCTTCGCGGCCACGAGTCTGCCGCGCCCGTTTAGGGACGAGAGGAGGACCGCGTCGGTCCCCTCGCGGTACTCGGAGGCGAACAGGGGCGTCACCGTGACGCAGGCGGCGAAGATGGCGAAGACGAGGAACGCCGTGCAATCGAGGATGTTGTCCCAGCCGCCGGACCACCCGTATCCGATGGGCTCGGCCACGCCGGCCTCCTTCTCGGTCCAGAACGCGCGCTCGGCCGGCGAGTAGACCCACTCCCCTCCCATCCCCTCGTCGAGGGAGTCCTGCAGGCTGGCCGCCAGGGCGCCGTAGAAGTCGAGCGCCATCTCGGGGGTAACGCGGAAAGCGTACTGGTAGGGCTCCAGGCCCCTGACCGCCCAGGGCTTGAGCAGCGTGATGTAGTACGGATCGTAGAGCTCCAGGCGCGTCGCCTCGTCGTACGCCTCCGCCACGGCCTCGTACGCGGCCGCGTCAGACATCTCCGCGAGCTCCTCGGGGTTGAGCCTCTCGTAGGCGATCTCCTGGTAGCGGGCGATGTCGGCGGCCACGCGCTCTGGCGTGAGATCGCCCGCGCGGGCCTCGGCCACCTCGCGGCGGTGCGCGATGGCCTCGGGCCCCGAGAGGATCTCCCCGATGTTGCCCTCGGCCCTGGCTTGCATCACGTTGAGCGCCATGACGGCGACGAGCATGACGATCGCGCCGGCGTTCGCGGCGACGGCCACGCGGCGGGTAAGCATCTTCTTGAGCTCGAACTTGATAAGGCTAAGCATGTCGGCCACCTCCGAAATGGGCGCCGCGGCGCCCGCGGCGATCGGCGTCGGCGGGCCCGACGAGCGGCGCGGGGCCGCCCTCCGCCCCGCTCTCGTCGAACACGTGCAGGTACAGGTCCTCGAGCGTGGGCTCGGCCCTGACGGCGCCGGGCACGCGGGAGGGGCCGTCTCCGGAGAGGAACCGGACGAGGGCCGTTCCGTCCCCCATGTGGTGGACGTTGACCACGCGCGACGCGGTCGACAGCTCATCCGCCTCCCGAGCCGGGACGCGGGCCTCCCAGACCATGCCGTCGACGCGCGACACGACCTCCGACGGGGCGCCCCGCATTATCAAGGACCCCGCCCGCATCATCAGGATGCTGTCGGCTATGCACTCGACGTCGGAGACGATGTGCGTGGACAGCAGGACGACCTTGTCGGCGGCGAAGCTCGCGATGAGGTTGCGGAACCGCACCCGCTCCTTCGGGTCGAGGCCGGCGGTGGGCTCGTCGAGCACGAGGACGTCCGGGTCGTTGAGCACCGCCTGGGCGATACCGAGGCGCTGCTTCATGCCACCGGAAAACGTCCGGATGAGGCGGCGCTCCTCGCCGGCGAGCCCGACCCGGTCGAGCAGCTCGAGCGAACGCGTGCGTGCCCCGCGGGAGTCCAGGCCCTTCAGGGCGGCCATGTACTCCATGAAGTCGAGCGCCGTGAACTCCGGGTAGTACCCGAAGTCCTGGGGGAGGTAGCCGAGGCGCGCCCGGAACTCGCCCCCCATCTCCGCGGTCGAGCGCCCGTCAAGGCGGACCTCGCCCGAGGTCGGGCGCAAGATGCCGCATATCATGCGCATGATCGTCGTCTTCCCCGCGCCGTTGGCGCCGAGCAGCCCGTAGACGCCGGCCCCCAACCGGGCGCTGACCCGGTCGACCGCGATCTTCGGGCCGTACTGCTTGGTGAGCCTATCGAGCTCGAGTTCCATCGCATTCTCCCTTCTATCGAAATCAGATGTCGAGCGGGGACCGGACGTCCCCGCGCCGGGGCGCGAAGCCCCGGGCTCCCTCGCCCAGCCACGCGCGGACCTCCGAGGCGCACCAGAACCCGGAGGCCAGGCAAGCGAGGCACCAGGCCCAGGCGCTCGCCGCCGCATACGCGACAGGGGCGGCGTAGAACAACAGCGCCGACGCGGCGGTGACCGAGGAGGCCCACGCGACCGCGGCGCCCCCGGCGTCCGGCCCCGCGGCGCGCCTGGCGCACATGAGGCCCCCGGCGCAGGCCGTCAGGTAGGGGGCGGCCATGAGGGCCAGGGCCCTGGCGGCACCCAGTCCCTGGGCCCCCGCCGAGGCCGACCCGAGCGCGAGCACGAGCGCGCTGGCGACCCCGAAGAGCAGCAGGCGGGCGAAGGACACCGACACGGCGTTGAACGGGCACGACGACTCGAGCTCGCCCATGCCGAACGGCTTGGACCGTGTCACGCCGACGAGGCACACCAGGGCGAGCAGCCCGCCCGCGGAGGAGAGCGCCTGGAAGGCGGCGGGGCCGTCCGCCCCCACGCCCGTACCCGCGACCGCCAGGGCACCCACGGCGGCGATGGCGACCCAGGCACCGGGCGGCGTGAAGCGGGCCTGGGCGGCCAGGAACGCCAGGAGCGACGCCTCCGGCCTCCTCCTCCCGAGGGCGGCCGCCTCGGCCTCGCAGGCGGCGACGCAGGCCTCGACGAGACGGGCGCGGCCCGCCTCCCGGTCCCAGCCCTCGCGCTCCTCCCGGAACAGGCGGGCGAGCTCCCGCTCCGGCGATCGGTCAGGAATGTGATCCATCATGCGTCCCCTTCCTCGGAGGCCAGGGCCTCCCTGATGTCCGACAGGGCGGAGCCGATCCGGCGCGCCACCGCAAAGCGGCTGAGGCCCGTGACGCGCGCGATCTCCACCGCAGTGAGCCCCTGGTCGAACTTGAGCTCCACGATCTCGCGGGCCTCGTCTGGCAGGGCCCGGACCGCGCGACGAACGGCGGACAGCCTGTCGGCCGAGCCGGACCCGGGCGACGGGTCGGCGAGGACCTCGTCGCAGGGCAGCTCGTCGGCGCGCATCGCGCCACGGCGGTGCGAGTCGGCGCAGACGTTGCGCGCGATCGTGAGCAGGTAGGCCAGCGGCCTGCCGTCGTCCCGATAGCGCCCGGATGCCCCGACGAACCTGAGGAACACCTCCTGAACGGCGTCCTCCGCCTCGTCGACCGACTCGGTGCGCCTGCGGCAGTACGCGTAGACGTCGGAATAATGGGCCTCGACGAGCCGCCTGACTCCTGCAGGTTCCATCCCGCGACTTTCGTGCGCCACGCGCACCACCCCCTCTCGCAATAGATAACGGAGCGGACGCCCCCGATGAGCGCCCGCACACGGTTTCTACATATTAGACTCCGACCGAGCTGAATTCCCGGCGGGGGTGTCCCGTTTGCGGAAGGTCGCAGTCCCCCGGGCAACGAGACACCGTGTCCCGCGAATAACGCGACACCCGGTTTATTGGAATGAACTGGTGACGGACCCCCTCAGGTGGGGATAGGGTCCCAACAAGCACGCAATCAGATCAGATTCCACGAATCTAGTCAAAGGATCCTGACATGCATTTAGAAATGAGATATATACAGAATCTCGCAAATAAAAAGGCCAGGGCAAAAGCCCTGGCCTAAAATCTCATGGTGGAGACGAGGGGGATCGAACCCCTGACCTCTTGACTGCCAGTAAGATCCGCCTAAAGCGAATCCCGCAATACCATGCGATTCGGCCCATACGGGTCGTTTACCGAGAAATGCGCGACGCGAATCGTGCAATCCAACGCATATGTGCAATGCAGATTATACCACGCAGACAGCGCATCGGGCTCTTGTGATTGATCGGTGATTATCCGCCCCGCACTTGGTGATTAACGGGGGTGTCCCGCGTTATGCAAAACAGATAAGGGTTGATAATAATTAACTAATTACCGACTATAGGTTTATTCTGATTCATAGGACGTCGGGTGATTATACAGACCCGCGCAGATATGCGGAGGAGAGAGATGCTGCGACTGGTCGGCGAGGGCACGGTGCGCAAAAACGGCGGTAGATGGCAGGCCGTGTTCAGCATGAAGGACGACGAGACGGGCAAGCGCACGCAGAAGACCATCAGCACGGGGATACCCTGCTCCCCCACCGGCAACCGCGGGCGATCGAACGCGCTCAATGAGATGGCCAGGATCAGGGACGAGATACGGCTCACCGAGATTCGCATGGATTGCGGCGGGTGCGACGACCTCTGCCAGTCCATCGCCGAGTACATAGATTACCGTTACAAGGCGGACCTGATCTCATATCAGACCAAGGAGAGCTACGGGTACTCCCTCAAGCACATCGAGCGGGGGCTCGCCGGCAGGACGGTTGCCGAGGTGACCCAGGCCGATGTGAGGAACTGGGTGTCGACATCGATCGACCAGGGGCACTCCGCTACGACCATGAAGAAGGCGCTCAAGCTCTTGGACCAATTTTACCGGTCCGAGCTCGCCAAAGGCGCGGGCAGGGTCGATAAGAACCCGTGCGTGGGCGTCGAGAAGCCCGCGCCGCGCGAGCCGAAGCCCAACCCTCTCACTCGTCAGAACCTCGAGAAACTCAACGCCAGCTTGTCGGACATGGCTGACGGCATTCTGAAGAGGGCGATTGTGATCGCCCTGAACACGGGTATGAGAGTCGGAGAGGTCTGCGCGTTGCGCTGGTCGGCGGTCGACTTCACCTGCCGCTCCATCCACGTGCTCCAAAACGTGGCGAAGCTCGAAGGCGGAAGGGGGCTGAAGGACACCAAGGGCCACGAACGCCGTCAGGCCCCCATGAACATCGTCACCTACTCGTATCTGAGGGAACTCAGGGACTCCCTGATCGCCGAACTGGAGGCGGCTGGCATCACCGACCCGATGAAGGCGATTCAGGACATGTTCATCGTGACGGGGACGAGGGAGCTCCCGAGCCCGCAATTCGTCTCGAAGAAGTACACGGTCCTATCCGAGTGCCTGAACCTTGAGGGCATCGACGGCTCGTTGACGACGTTCCACGGACTCCGCCACACCTTCGCGACCCAGTGGATCTCGGGAGGCGGAGACATCAAGGCCCTATCCGACGTGCTCGGCCACAAGGATGCGGCCATGACGCTCAATGTGTACGCGGGATGCGACGACCTCTCCCGCCGACAGGGCATGGCCCTCGCGGCGCCAACCCTCACGCGAGGTTACATCATGGGCGCGAGCGAATCGGTATTGGACGAGTTCTACGCCGGATGCGATGATCTCTATGCCACGAGGATCCCGGCAAGGCTCTGGTTCGCCTTATCCACCGCCGCTGCGGAGGCGGAGTCGACCATAGAGGAGATGGTCTGCGGAATTCTCGAAGACGCCGTGGGCCGCGGTCGGAAGCGCCTCGCGAAGGCGTCGACGGCCTGATCTGCGCCCGCCCCGGCGTCCTACGAAAAATCGACCTCACAGAATGGCGTTTAAGGCCATTTGAGATCCATGTGCGACCGAGAGGACCGGCGCCTTTCGGATGCCCGAAAAACGGCGCTACAGGCCCCGAGCGAAGATGGGGCCGTAAAACCGGGTTGAGTGCAACGAAAATCCGGTTTTACGGCCTTACGTGTTTACGGCCTTACGTGTTTACGGCCTTACGTGTTTACGGCCTTACGTGTTTACGGCCTTACGTATACACATTTACACTTATACACTCTTACACTCTTGTGTAAGAGTGTGAATCAGAATGAACGATATGCTTGAGAGTTTACGGTCTTACACAAGAGTGTAAGACCGTCTAACTGTACCGAGAGTCCCTCATCCGGTACCGTGGCCTATGGTCTATAGATGCAGACCAAGACGATTGGAGAAATGATGGATGATATGCAGATCGGGGCTGATGGACTCCCTGGCGGGACGCTCGTCCCCTGCCATGTGGACATCAGCTGTTTATATGCCGAAGCGACTAATCCCCTCGGATTGAGCGCTCTAGTGGATCTGTCCGATGTCGGGCCGGTGCCCGGTTGCGCCGCGATGCCCGCCATCTACTTTCCACGGGCCTCCGCCGAGAAGATCGTCGAGAAGTCCAACGACCCGATGATCGGCGATAACGCACTCTCATGGGATGGGGATGCGATCGTCGATGAATACGATGGGGTGGTCGATCCCATATCCATCGAGGGAATCGCGTATTGGCGCGTCGGCTGGGACTACCTCTGGGAGGCGACGGAGGGTCCCGATGGGTTGTTCGAATTGCTTCCCGACGGCCGCGTGGGAATCGACCTCGACGCGCTCGCGGATGGAGCGTGCACGGCATCCTCCATGTCGGGTGCATGCCGATCGGGACGGACCTGCGATATCGACCTCTGATGGAGCCAAGTTGCACATTTACACTCTTACACTCTTGTGTAAGAAGGTACATCACGCTGAGCGGCGTGCTCAAGGTCTTACGGTCTTACACTCTTGTGTAAGACCGTAATTGTGTACTTGTGTAAGTCGGTCCTCAAACCCGTGCAGCCTCTTACACTTTTGTGTAAGTACGTATATGTGTAATTGTGTTCTTCCTCGTTTGCACATGGACGGCTCGTGAATGGAGAACCGAACGAGCGCAGGGGTGTGATGGAAGGCTTACGATGAAATAGGCGGCACCCCGAGCCGCCCACTCCCAGCCTCCGCACGAGGTGATGGAAAGGGCCCCGGTTCTCCCGGGGCCCTTTTTCGTCTACTCCGTTTAGCGTCGGAGTTCGAGGGGAACTACGGCTTGAGCGCCTTGATGAGTTCGCCAACGAGAGTGAGGCCGTCGCGGCTCTCGTTGTCGCGAAGCACTCCGATGAAGGTGCGCACGAGGGCCAAGTCATCGTCCGACAATCCGATGACGGACGCTTGGATTCCCGGCTCGTCGACGAAACCGCAGAGGTAGTCGATGGAGCACCCGAGCACCTGAGCCAAGGGGACCACGCTCTTGAGCGTGGGGTTGTTGTTGCGGCCTCGCTCAAGTTGGCTGATGTGGGACTTGGTCAACCCGGAGCGCCTGGAAAGCTCGGCCGACGTCAGCCCAGTCCTTCTCTCGGCCTCGAGCAATCGCTCCGCGAACACCTTGGTGAGCGCGCTATCGCTCATCGCCATCGTCCTTAGCGGACTTGCCAAGTTCCTCTTCGAACGACCGTAGGCCGGCGGTGAGGAGGTCCCTGACCGCAGCGCCCTGAGATTCGTAGCGTCGCGAGAATCGGAAGTCGTACAACTGTTGTGCCAGATCGTCGTCGAGCAGAACCGTGACCCTGTTTTTATCGCTTGGCATCCGGGCTCCCTTCTTAGAGTCAAACACCCGTCGGGCTAAGGCGGTGACAGACCGCCGATTGGTAATTTCAGTGTATCACTTCATAACATATGCGAAGTCGCGGTTATGAAGATTCGAAACGGCAAGCCTAGGTCCCGCACATCGCAACAAGCGCCGTCAGCGAGGGTGCCGAGAGAATTTCTCAAGTTCATCATGGCGAAATCTTATATAATTCAACCCTACTAGGATTCAACCTGAAATCATCTGGAGGTATTCGATGGCAAAACCGATTGGCAAGAGGGTCTCCTTCCTCATCAGCCCGGAGATGGCCGAACGCGTCGCGAACATCAAGCGAGAGCTGTACTTCGACCGTCCGTACAGCGACCTGTACCGAGACCTCATCCTTCGCGGACTCGCATCCTTCGAGAAGGGCATGAGGCGCTCGCGCGCCGCGGAGCCCACCGACTAAGAGGGCCATGGCTTGACGGCACTGCGATGTGAGAGGACCGATGCGCGATGAACGATGAGAACTGGCCGGACGATGCCGTGAGGCGAGCGATCCAGCAGGTCGCCGTGGGCGGCGGGCCCGCTTCCGCCGAAGCCGCGGACTTGCTCGGGGAGCTCGCCGACCGCGAGGTGAGGTTGTCCGACCTCGCCGACATCAGGGCCGTATGCGGCCGCGGCATATCCGAGATCCTGGACGAGAGCGAGGTGGAGCTGTGAGCACCACCGCAACCGCCGACTCCAAGATCCCCGGATACTCCGCGACCGAGATCGCCGAGCTACCGGTGATCATCGAGGCGTACGAGGCGGCGAGGCTCCTGCGCATGAGCCAGCGCTCCCTGGTCCGCTACGCCGGCGAGGGCGAGATACCCTGCCTGAGAATCGGCAACAAGTTCCGCTCCGTCCGCGACACGCTCCTCGAACTGTCGGGGATCTCCTACGAGGAAGTCCTCAGGGCCGCGGCCGACGTGGAGATGAAACGCGCCGAGATCTTGGGCGCCGAGGAGGAGCGACGCCGCCGCGAGGAGGAGCGCACCGGCGAGCTGCTGGGCATGCTCCGCGACATGGCCGAGCGCCTTGTGTAGACGACTGTACCCCCGTCGCATAGCGGCGGGGGTATGGCATATACTGCGAGACTGCGCCTTCCCAGCGCTGTGAGAGAGATGTGAGGCCGATGGCGACCGAAGTGGGCCATGGGCGCGATTTCGAGGACGGATTGCTTCCGACCCACTTGAGACCGCCTATGGAAAACCGAATCATCATCGAGCGGTGGATGCTCGACGACCTCGGCCTGAAGGGCACGAGCGCGATCATCTACGCGGCCATCTGGCAAGCGGGCCCCGAGGGCCTGCGCGCCAGCCTGCCGGCGATCGGCTTCACGGCCGGCGTTTCGCCGAAGTCCGCGAAACGCTCACTCACGCGCCTGGTGGAGGCCGGCCTCATCGAGGCCCCCGATCGAGCCGAAGGCGCGTGCAGTCCGAGGACGTGGCGCGTCACGGCCAAGGGGCCGTCCGCACGTAAGACCCTGTAGAAAGGAAGGGACCGTGGAAACCAACACCGACATCATCGCCGACCCCGCGTCGGCACCCTATGCGAAGGTCCGCGCTTGGATGACCTCCGACCCGATCAAGCTCGCCAAGACCGAGCTGACGGCCTTCGCGCTGCTCTTCGAGCTCGCCCACCCCGATGGCGAGGACTCCCAGCGCATCACCATGGAGTACCTGTGCGAGTGCTGCGAACTCGAGCCCGAGGACGCGTTCGAGGTCATCCAGAAGCTGATGAAGAGGGGCCTCGTCTCCTTCAACATGAGCTCGGGCGGCGCCGATTTCATCGGCAACTTCACCATCGACGAGAACGGCCTTCACCGCGCGCTGACCTCCTCCGGGTCCGCCAAGCGCGGCAGGGCCAGGGAGACGCAGCAGGACTAGGCTGCACCTGCGTGAGGGCGGTCGGCCACGCTTGAGAGATGGCGCCGGCGGACCGCCCTTGAACCAAATAAGGGAAGGGGCGTGTGCGTATGATTCCCACATACGGCTCAAGCTCGGGCCTCCCTTACGGGATGCCCACAATGCAAGACGCGGGGATTCCCGCGCTCGATATGTCCTCGTACACCGTGTACGAGTGGATGGAGTCCGAAATCGGGCTCGGTCTGACCAAGCCGCTAGAGGCCAAGGTCTATGCGATGATCTACCAGGCCTCGATGCATCACAGAGGCTACTTCCAAATCAATCAGACGGCGTTCTGCAAACAGGTCGGCGTAGCCCGCCAGACCCTCAACCGAATCCTCAAAGGCTTTGTCGAAAGCGGATTGGTCCTCACCCTCGAGGCCACTGTCAAGGGCCATCACGGCGCGGGCGCGCTCGAGACCTCCGCGGTATACCTCGCCGCGCAGGGACCCATCAACGCGGCGGTGGTCTCGGTCATGGACGACAAGCGCCTCCGGGCCGCGAGGGAATGGTCGACGAAGGCCGTCGGGGTGCCGATGCCCGAGTACCTCGCGCCGTTCTCCCAAGCCCAATATCAAGTTATCAACAATCCGCAGGTCGCTCCGCTGTCGCAAAATGTGACAGCGGACGTTACCTGCGGAAACGTCACGCTCAAAAATCCACCCTCGGCCATTGTGGATAACTCCGCTGTCGCAAAATGTGACAGCGGAACGACCTGCGGAAATGAGGTAAAACCCCTGGTCGCTCCGCTGTCGCAAAATGTGACAGCGGACGTTACCTGCGGAAACGCGGAGAAACCCCTGGATTCTCCGCTGTCGCAAAAAATGACAGCGGTTGTCACAAAATGTGACAGCGGAACGACCTGCGGAAACGTTGAAAGCGACAAGTGTCTCTTTGAGCCCTCTACCTGCGGTTCCTATGACAAAACCCCAGTTGGCGATTTTTATCGATCGACATATATAGAGGAAGGAGTAAGGAGGAAGGAGGATGTAGGGATGTCTAAAGGTATGGAGAAAGACTCTCTAGGAAGTGAACCTATCAGGTTCGTAGGGGGAGCCGCCTCCGACCCGACCTCCTTCCGCTCCCTGACTCAGACCGAGCACGAACAGCTCGCCACCTTCCTCGGCCACTGGCCCAAGGACGCCGGCGAGGGCGATGCCTTCGAGGAGACCGCGCGCGCCTGGTCCCGCGTCATGGACTGGGGCTTCACAGCTGAGGATGTGCTCACCGCGGCGGACGCCTACCTGAGGGACTTCTACGCGAATCACGACATCCGCGCCGACAGGGGCCAGATGAGGTTCGTGATGTTCCCGAAGAGCTTCCTCACCCGCCCCGACGGCCTGAGGAAGTGGGCATGGCTCACGGGAGGCAAGCTCCAGGATGGCAAGCCGGGCAAGGCCCGCGATGCGAGGACCGAGCGCACGCCCGACGGCAGGCCCTCGGTGCGCAGGGTCAACGGGGCCGGCAGCGTCTGGGCCTACCGGGACCGGTACGGCAACCTCGTGCCTCTCGGGGTCGCCTCGGTGTCGATGACGGAGGACGAGGCCGCGGAGTGCGCCGCGAGGATGGAGGCAGAGGCATGGGACGGAAAGATGAGGAGGGCCCAATGACGGAGGAGATCACCGCGCCGCGCGCTTCGAGGAACCGCGCCAGGAGGATGAAGGCGGCGAGGGCCCGCGCCCGCGCCGCCGTGGAGGCCCGCGACGCCGAGCTCGCCGCCGCGAGGCGCGATATCGGGCACCTGACCGATGCGATCGCGGCCACCGGGCTCGCCGAAAACTGCGGCCAGGATGTCCAGGATGCGATTTACGGCGTTTTGGGGACCCGAGACGAGCCAGCGCCCATCGACGGCGCGATACGGGCCCTACAGGGCGTTCTGGTGCCCCTGATGGACTGCGGGCGCGGACCGTCCGATGCGGCCGAGCTCGAAGACGCGCTCTCACGGCTCGAGGAGGTCACCGAGGACCGCGACGGACTCGCCCAGAAGCTCTCGGCGGTGGGTTCCATGCTCGAGATGCAGAGCGGGAGGGTCACCGTCGCCGAGGCGGCGAGGGATAGGGCCGAGGCCCGCGTCGCCCAGCTCGAGGCCGAGGCCGTCTCCATGAGGGGCGAGATCTCCGCCATGAGGGGGCGCGCCGAGGCCGCGGAGTCCCAGGCGGACGGCATCGACGGGCTCGCGTCCGAGCTTCAGGCGGCGAGGGCCGAGTCCGAGCGCGCCGCGGCCAGGGCCGCTGAGCTCCAGGGGCTCCTCGAGACGGCCCGTGCCGAGGCCGAGCGGGCTAAGGCCGACGCCGCCGAGCGCGACCGCGAGAACGAGGAGGCGCTGCGCATCGCCCGTCGCCAGGCCGGCGAGAACGGGTCGCGCACCGACGAGCTCTCCCGAGAGGTCGAATCCCTGAGGGAGGAGCTCGTACGGGAATCCGAACGGCATGCCGGCGAGCTGGACCGCGCCCACGGGGACCTGCGCACGGTGCGGGAGGCCCGCGACTCCGCCCTCGGCGAAATCGAGGCGCTGCGCGCCGAAGCGGACCGCAACGGCGCGGAGGCCGACGGCATGGCGCGCAGGGTCTCCGAGCTCGAGGAGGCCCTGAGGGCCGAGCGCGAGGCCGCGACGGCCTCCGTCGAGTCCCATTCGCAGGAGGTGGGGCGCCTGCGCCGCCTGCTCGATGACGCCGCCTCCGAGCGCGACGGGGCAATCGCCAGGGCCGCGTCCGCCGCCGAGGAGTCCGAGGGGCTGCGCCGCGCGGTCGAAGCTGCCGAGGAGCGAGCCACCATCGCCGAGTCGGCCCTGGAGAGGTCGCGCCGCGACGCCGAGGAATCCAGGCTCGCGGCTGAGCGCGCGACCGCCGCGGCCTGCTCGGTCGAGACGGCGCTCGTCGAGGCGGCGGATGCCAGGGACGGCGCATTCGCCCGCGCGGACGGCCTCGAGCGCGCCGCCGCACTCCAGCTCGAGGACGCCCTGCAGGCCCGCGCCGAGGCCGAGGGGTCCGCCGCCCGAGCGCGCGAGGCCGAGGAGCGGGCCCGCGACCTCGCGGCGAGGCTCGAGGCCGTCGAGCTCGCGAGGGCCTCGGTGTCCGCCGAGCTGGGGACCGCGAGGGCGTCTCTCGAGGATGCCCGCAGAGACGCCGAAGCCGCACGATACGCGTTGACCGAGGCGGAGAGGCGCGCCGATGACGCCGAGAGGGCCGTCGAGGGCCTCAGGGAGGGCTGGTTCCCCAAGCCCCCGAACGTCGCGTTCGGGAAGGAGGCGATGCTGCTGTCCGGCAGCGGGTTCCAGCCGATGACGGTGACCGAGGTCCTCTACAGGCAGGACGGGACCGCCTGGGCCGGCGACGGCTCGCGCGACTTCGCCAAGCTCGGGTCCTACACCCAGTGGGGCGGCGTCGCCGGCCGCTAGGCGAAG
>PPYF01385609.1_pt1 | contig 16689 bp, 19 predicted proteins | sample 1559871 | NCBI WGS metagenome assembly PPYF01 (sample SAMN08240021, study PRJNA423297) | Human gut metagenome, whole genome shotgun sequencing project.
GTGCGCGATGAGGCCAAGATGCTGGGCGGTATCGGCAGCTGTGGCCGTCCGCTGTGCTGTGCAACCTTTTTAGGCGACTTTGAGCCTGTATCTATCCGCATGGCCAAGGACCAGAGCCTGTCCCTGAACCCGACGAAGATTTCCGGCATCTGCGGCCGTCTGATGTGTTGCCTGAAGTATGAAAACCATATGTACTGCAAGCACGGTTGCAACGGCTGCGGTCGTAGCGAGCGTATTGAAATTCCCAAGATGGGCAGCAAGGTAGTGACTACTATGGGCGAAGGCAAGGTAGTAGGCATCAATCGCAAGGAGCGTACCGCTGCCGTACAGCTTTCTCCGGATAATACTATTCAGGTGGAGTGGGAAGAGCTTGTAGATGCTTCCCAGGCTGACAATGTCTGAGCAGGAAAACAGCCTGCGCTGTGATTATGTGCCGGGCTGCGGCTATAAAATCTGGCAGGATGCCAAGGAATTCTGCTATACTACGGATGCCATATTTTTAGGCAACTTTCCGCATGTTGTGCGTAAGGCAAAAGTGTTGGAGCTGGGCTGCGGCACCGGTGCAATCAGTATGCTGCTGGAAAGCAGAGGCGCCGCAGAGGTGACGGCGCTGGACTGCAATCCGCAGGTAACCAGATTGGTACGCCAAAGCGTTGCGGATAATTCCCTGCAGGATAAGTTTACTGTTATAGACGGTGATTTGCGCAATTACAAGCAGCTGCTGCAGCCGGAAAGCATGGATTTGGTGGCTTCCAATCCGCCCTACCGCAACAGCGGCAACGTGCGCCAGGTAGGCACTGCTGCCTGCCACGAGGTTACCTCGACGCTGGAGGATTTCTTCAGGGCGGCCGCTTTTGCTGTGCGCTATCGCGGACGCTTTGCTTTGGTGCAGCTGCCGGAGCGCTTTGCCGAAAGCATGCAGCTGGCGCTGAAATATGGCCTGCAGCCGAAGCGTTTGCAATGGGTGCATTCCAAAATTGATAAGCCTGCCTGGATTTTCCTAATGGAAATGCAGAAGGGCGGTAGCTACGGCTTGGATGTTCTGCCGCCGCTGATTATGTATAATCAGGATGGCAGTTATACGGAGCAGGTGAAAAAATTCTATGAGCCTGCTGTTAAATAATCTCAATGGACGGGAAAATGTTAGAATATAAGTAGTCTATATGCTAACAAATTATACATTTTAGATACGCGAAAATGCTGTAAATGTCACGTATTTGACGCTTCCTGCTGTTTTATGTTATAATAATTATCGGATTAAGGAGGTTTTTATGATTAAGCATATATGCAGATTACATTTAAATTGTTTATTATCTGCCGTTATCCTTATGCTGATGGTACCCTTCCTGACCGGTTTTGATATTTCACAGCAGGTGACTATTCTTTATGATGGTCAGACCAAGGAAGTGCGTACTAGTGCAGTAAAGCCTGGCAAAATTTTGCAGGAGGCCGGCATTGTCCTGGAGAAGGGCGATGGCTGGAAGCTGCAGAATACCAAAAGGGTACAGAACGGCAGTGTGATTGAGGTACTGCGCGGCAAGCCCTTTACTGTTATCCGTGGCAATGAAACGGTAGAATACAAAAGCTGCAAGCCGACTGTAGGCGAAGCGCTGAAGGATTTGGGCATCTCCTACAAAAAGGAGCGTGTTTATCCGGATGTGGATGAGCCGTTCAAGGAAGGCATGCAGGTTTATATTTTGAATGCCGATGAGGAGCTGCAATTCAGTGAAGCGAGTGTAGATATTCCGGTGAAGTATGAGGACGATTACAGTCTGAACTTCGGTACGGAAAAGATACATGTTGAAGGCAAGGCCGGTACAGCGAAGGTTGTTTCCAAAAAGGTGAAAAACGGTGATGGCAGTCATTCCGTACAGGAGCTGACACGTCATGTGCTGATTGAGCCGGAAACAAAGGTTATCCGCAAGGGTATGGCGATGAGCGTCTATACTCCTGAGGGCTATAAGCACTATACGAAAAAAATCAGTGCCCATGCCTCTGCTTATGTAGCAACAGGCAGCCGTACTTCTATCGGCCTCGTTCCGTATGAAGGTATTGTGGCTGTTGACCCGCGCTTCATTCCGTATTATACAAAAATGTATATCCCCGGTTATGGTATCGCTATGGCCGGTGATACCGGTGGCGATATGGTTCACCACAGAGTAGATTTGTTCTTTAATGATTATCATCGTGCTATCCAGTGGGGCAGACGCGATGTAGATATTTATATTTTAGCTGATTAAGGTGGAATTTATCTGATGCTTAAGGAAGTGCTCGTAGTAGAAGGAAAAATGGATACGGTGGCAATTGGTAAGGCGCTGGAGGCGGATACTATCGAAACCGGCGGCTTTACCTTGGCACCCTATACTTTGCGCCAGATTGAGGCTGCGTATAAAAAACGCGGGATAATTATCCTGACTGATCCTGACGGTGCCGGTGAGCGCATTCGCCGCTTTCTGACGGAGCGCTTTCCGGAAGCAGGGCAGGCGTTTATTCCTAAGCGTCAGGCAACTGCCAATAATGATGTAGGCGTGGAGCAGGCGCAGCCGGAGGCTATTTTGGAAGCTCTGGCTAAGGTGCGTCACCATGAATATCGTCCGCAGCAGGAATTTACCATGCGTGATTTGTTCCAAAATAATCTGAACGGCAGCGAGAGTGCTTCTGTGCGCCGTGATGCGCTGGGTGCCGAACTTGGTATAGGCTATGGCAATGCCAAACGCTTTTTGGAACGCCTGAATCATTATGGCGTGAGCCGTGAAGAATTTACGGCTGCTTTAGAAAAATTGGAGAGTGAAGAGTGAATAAACCCATTATTGCTTCTCCCCAGGTAACGAATCATATTCTGCACCGCTTTAAGCTGCGTGCCGATAAAAAACTGGGGCAGAATTTCCTGATTGATGAAAATATCGTGCGCCGTATTGTAGAAGCAGCAGAGCTGTCCCCTGCGGATAAGGTGCTGGAGGTAGGCCCGGGCATCGGTACGCTGACGCAGGGGCTGGCAGAAAGCGGTGCCGATGTTGTGGCGGTAGAGCTGGATAAACGCCTGCTACCGGTACTGGATGTTACGCTGGAGGGTTATGACAATGTTCGCATCGTCAATGGCGATATCCTGCAGGTAAATATTATGGAAACGGTGGCAGCACCGGAATTTAAGGTGTGCGCTAACCTGCCGTATTATATTACTACGCCGATTATTTTTGCCCTGCTGGAAAAGCGCCTGCCTATGGAACGCTTAGTTGCTATGGTGCAGAAGGAGGTTGCCGAACGCATGGCTGCCAAACCCGGCAGCAGAGATTATGGTGCGCTTTCGGTAGCTATTCAGTATTACACCGAGCCGGAGATAGCGTTTATCGTACCGCCGACCTCGTTTATTCCCGCACCGGCTGTTGATTCGGCTGTTATTGTGTGCAAGCGCCGCTCCGAGCCGCCTGTAAAGGTGTGCGACGAAGCGCTGTTCTTCCGCATTGTGAAGGCAGCCTTTTCTCTCAGACGCAAGATGCTCAGCAATTCGCTGAAGAATATGGGTATTAACTCCGAGCAGTGTTCGCAGTGGCTGCAGCGCGCCGGCGTAGACGGCAAGCGCAGAGCGGAAACGCTCAGCTTGGAGGATTTTGCGGCATTAACTAATACCTTTAGTGTAGAAAAGTAAAAAATAAAAAAAGTTAGGCTACAAAACAGCAGAGAAAATGTAATGATGTTTACAATTTCTCTGCTGTTTTTGGCTTTAAAGGGACTGTATTATTCCTGCTGTGCATTATTAATATTCCAATAAAGCATAACTGATATAAAACTAATTGCCATATGCCCAAACGTTATAACTTGACCTCTTGAAAATTCTGACAGAATAGTTTATATTATAACTACAGGGAATAATAAATATTCCCTAAGGTTTGCGCGGCGCTTCACCTCCCACGATGAAAGCGAGGTAAGTATTATGGAAAAGCTATTAGCAAAAATGTATGAGCAGTCAGAAAGCAAAGCAGAAAAGAAGCAGTACCGGGTGCTGAACGCACTCAAGGCTGCAGCCTTCTTAAATCTGGCAGTTTTCTACTTCCTGTATAATATCAATGTAGCTCAGGGTACTAATCCTGCTTGGGATTATGCCTGGTGGCAGCGGCTGACGCTGTGGAGCATTGTTGTTCTGTGCGGTATGACCTTCAGCCAGGGCAGCAATTACCTCAAATGGGGATTGGGCCTTTTGGGTGTAGGTACTGCGATTTCGCTTTGCACCTATCTTTTTACACCGCAGCATCCCATTTATTTCGGCATCTTTACCTTCCTTGGTCTTGCATATCTGGTAGTACAGCCCATTCATTGGTGGCTGCAGAAGTCTCCCGGTTCCTGCGGTTGGCTGTTATCTGCAATAGCCTATGATTTGACAAGGCATCTTACCGATGGCGTGATCATCTGGCAGGGTAAGATAATTGGACATCTGCCGTCCTTCCTGTACGGTGACTGGAACGTATGGCTGGGGCTGCCCGGTGCAGAATTTGTCTCGCTGGAGTATGTGCCTTTCCTGCCTAATATCTTCTTATTCTTGTGCGGCCTCTACCTGTTCCAGTTTATGTCCGAGCATGAAAAAGGACAAGCTTATCTGAAAAAGCTGAGCTAACTAAAAAAAACTTTCTTTAAAAGTCAATTTGCATAGAAATTCTCGTAGTTATACAGTTTATTTGCATATGGTGTTATCTCTCTGCTTATTTCTTCTTAACCTTTAACACCCCATGCTTTTAGCCAATGTCCCAACAAAGCTAATCTCCCCGGACTCATAATTAACGAGAGAGAAAGAAGAAAATCCTCCGTAGCTGGCGAGCTATCGGAGGATTTTTCTTTATGGCTGATTCAATTTAAAGCTGTCTAAGGAATAAATGGCCTGGGGCAGATAGTTATCTGCCTGCAGCGCAGGCATTACGTACAGCAGTTGGTAGGTTTTGCCGTTCTGCTGAGCTTCTGCGGTCAAAAGCAGCTTGTTGCCGTGATAATCATTGTGGGCACTCAGGCGGCAGGTCCAAATTAACTGATGGCCATGCTGCCATTGCCAGTATACTTTGGCATTTTCATAGACCGGCAGAGCTTCTGTTGCCTTAAAGCTTGCAGTGTCCGTAGGGTCAAGCACGGTTGCTGCCAACATCAGAGTGTTGCCTGCAGTGCGCACCAGCATAGCTCCTTCGGCTTGCGGCAGGTCTGCCAGCGGATTTTTACCGAAGGACTTAGGCACTGCTATACTATAGCCGCCGGCTTCACTGCTGACGCTAATGAAATCACTTGCCTGCGGTGTACGCATGAACTGCCTGGGCAGAGGCGGCTTGCCTACCAGATTCAGCTTTGGCTTAGGCTTGGGCTTATCTGCAGGCGGCACAGGCTCATTGCTGATAACAGGCGGTTTAGCTGCAGTGTTTGCAGCAGCTGGTGTTGTTGGCACTTCTGCCATAGGTGCTTTTGCTTCATTCACTGTCGTGGGCGCTTCGGCTGCTGTTTCTTCCTGCTTTGGCGTTGCCGGTACAGTAGGAGCAGTGCTTACGATGTTATTGTCTGCAGCGTGTTCCTCTGCTTGGGAAGTGTCAATACTGCTTTCGGCTTCCGTCGGCTCAGCCTGTTGAGCCGGAGAGGTGGAAACTACAGTAGGCTGCGTAGCATAATTTGGCAGTTCCTCGGCTGTAGCTGCAAAGCTGCTGCCTGCAAGGCTGAGCAGCAAAGAGCAGATTAAGACTGTGCGCCTCATAGTTTATTGCAGACTTCGTTGATGGCTGCTTCGTCTACACGCATAGCGGCGATAGTTTTTTCCATCAGCTCGTCTAAAGGCCAGCCAAGGATATCGGAACCTTGTTTGATTACATCGCGGCTGCAGCCGGCTGCAAAGTGTTTATCCTTAAATTTTTTCTTCAGGGATTTCAGCTCCATGTCCTGTACGCTTTTGGAAGGGCGCATCAGGGCAGCGGCGCCGATTAAGCCGGAAAGCTCATCGATAGCGAAAAGCACTTTTTCCATCTGATGCTCCGGTTTGATGTTGGCAGCAGTCAGGCCCCAGCCATGGCTGGCAGTGGAACGGATAATGCTTTCGTCTACGCCGTGCTCGCGCATCAATTCCTGAGATTTTACGCAGTGCTCTTCGGGATACAGCTCAAAATCCAGGTCGTGCAGCAGGCCTACGATGCCCCAGTATTCCTCCTGATCTGCATAGCCAAGTTCCTTGGCAAAGTAACGCATAATGCCTTCTACAGTCAGCGCATGACGCAGATGAAAGGATTCCTTGTTATATTGACGTAATAAATTCCAGGCTTCTTCTCTGTTCATATTATTGTCCTCCTAATGCTTTGTTATTTTTCTATAAAATGCGGGTGCTTAGCTCGCTTTTAAATATTTTCGGCCTTCGGATGCTTGGTACGGTAATCGCTGATCATATCGTGCAGCGTAGTGTGGTCAACTACGCCGTCAATGGCCTGCTGAATTTTTTTGTAAAGACCGATGGTGATACAGGAGTCAAACTGATCGCAGGGGGTTTTGCAGTCCAGGCAGGATACGGGAGCAAGACTGCCCTCGACTGTGCGCAGGATTTCGCCGACAGTGTATTCATCAGGCGTGTGCGCCAGACGATAGCCTCCCTGAGCGCCGCGGGCACTTTGGACAAAGCCTGCTTTACTCAGCTGGTGAATAATTTGCTCTAAGTATTTATCGGAAATATTTTGCCGTTGGGCAACTGTTTTTAATGGTATATAGCTACCGGTGTGGTTGATTGCTAAATCGAGCATCAATCGCAGGGCATAACGTCCCTTGGTAGAAATTTTCATTACGGTCACAACCTTTCTAATGACTATATTCTACTATGAATTTAGTAGGAATTCAATAATGATTATCATATCTGTGTTATGCTGGCATAAATTAATGATTCTGCACACCGAATATGAAAATGCTAGTGCCATTTTATTACTTTTGTGTTAAAATACCCTTATACAACTATTTTTGGAGGAAGTAAGATGGAAAAAAATAAATTAGATAAAACCTTTAAGCATTATCTGGGAATTTTTACCGAGGATAAGGAATTGGGCAAGATTCTGAACAAGGTATCCTTCCAGGAATTATTCAATCCTAAGTTTTTGCAGGAAAACAGCAAATTTACTTCTATGGATGATATGATCTGGCGCAGCGGTTTTGGCATTATGAACCTGATGGAAGTAGAAAATGTTAATCAGGATAAGTGGAATGAGTATATTGCCAAAAATACCGAATGTGAAACCTGGCACGATTTTGGCAAGGTAGCAATGATTGACTGGATGAAAAACAAACTGGAAGAAGTAAAAAAATCCAAAAACTAAAATCTTCGTTGCCGGAGCTGAATGCTTCGGCAATTTTTGCCTTATGAGGGGAATGAACAATGGAAATAGTTTTACATGCATTAAACGGTGTGCTGACCATTATGCTGATGATTGCTGTCGGCTTTTATTTAGAGCTCAGGGGCTGGTTCAGCGAGGAAAGTGTGGCGCTGATTTCGCGTCTGGTGAATTATGTCTGCCTGCCTACATATATGCTGACCAATATTTTGGGGCAGTTTAAGCATGACCAGCTTATCACGCTTTCACATGGCCTGATTGTACCGGTTATTTCGATGCTGGCAGGCTATTTTATCAGCAGGCTGCTCGGACGTCTGATAGGTGTTCCGCGGGAGCACAGAGGAATTTTTTCTATCTGCGTCAGCTTTTCCAACACAATTTTTATCGGCCTGCCGTTAGGTATAGCCTTGTTCGGTGATGCCGGCGCTCCTTATATTATGATTTACTACATGGTAAACACAACACTTTTCTGGACTATCGGCTTTCATGATTTGGCAAGCAGCAATGGCGTAACCATGCCGCTTTTCAGCCGTAAGACACTGAAAAGCATTATGTCGCCGCCGCTTATGGGCTTTATGCTGGGCGTAGTGATGGTACTGCTGGAATGGAATCTGCCTGAGCCGGTATTCAAGTCCTTTCATTATCTGGGAAGCATGACTACGCCGCTGGCGATGCTGTTCATCGGTATTGCCATGAGCAAAACACGTTGGGAAGAAATTGCCGTAGGCAAGGAGCTGGTAGTTGCTATGCTGGGACGCTATTTAATCTGTCCTTGGATAGTTTTCCTTATCCTGCCGTTTTTCCATCTGGAGCCAATGATGGAAAAGGTATTTGTAATTATGGCGGCCATGCCGGCGATGACCAATACGGCGATTGTGGCCAAAGGCTATGGCGGCGATTATAAATATGCTGCCATGCTGACGGCGGTAAGCACGGTGCTGGCGGTCTTTGCAATACCGTTTTATATGTGGCTGGTACACTGAAAAAGATTTGCTGTTATAAATGTCGCTGTTTGTGATAAAATAAGCATAGAGTGGTTTAAAATATAAATGTTGCAAATGAGGAGGACTGAATTATGGAGTATAACAAGCTGTCTGACGAAATAATTGCCAAGCTGCAGGCCTTGGTCGGCGTGCAGAATGTAGTGACGGATGCAGGGCAGATGGAAATATATGCCCATGATGAAGTAACTGACCCGGCCTATCATCATATGCCTGAGGCTGTCGTATTTGCGGAAAATGCACAGCAGGTGGCAGCTGTGGTCAAACTGGCGAATGAATATATCTTCCCGGTTGTGCCACGCGGCGCAGGCACAGGTCTTGCCTGCGGTGCAGTGCCCATTTACGGCGGTGTAGTGCTTTCGCTCGAAAAGATGAATAAAATTATCGAGGTTAATGCCGATGCTATGTACGCAGTTGTAGAGCCGGGTGTGCGCACCTCGGATTTGCAGGCTGCGGCTGAAGCTAAGGGAGCCTTTTATGCAGGCGACCCCTGCAGCGGGGATTCCTGTTTTATCGGCGGCAATGTGGCAACCAATGCCGGCGGCAACCGCGCGGTTAAATACGGTACTACGCGTCATCAGGTATATGCCGTTGAGGTGGTAAGTCCTACCGGCAAGATTGTGCAGCTGGGAGCACGCCTGCAAAAGCAGACTACAGGCTATTGCCTGGAGCAGCTGATAATCGGCAGTGAGGGCACTCTTGGTATCATTACACAGATTACAGTGAAACTGCTGCCGTTGCCTAAGTACAGCATGGATCTGCTGGCGGTTTTTGAATCCCCTGAGGATGCTATAGGCACGGTAAACAAGCTGATTATGGCCGGTATTATGCCTACTTGCGTAGAATACATGGATAATATCACTATCAAATCCGTAGAGCGTTATCTCGGTACAACGCTGCAGGGCAGTGACAAGGGCAATTATCTTATCGTAGAAGTGGAAGGCACCAGCGAGGATGACTTGGATGAAAAGGCGTGTACGATGGATGAAATTTGCTCGGAAAACGGTGCCGGCGATGTGCTGGTAGCGGAGCACGATAAAATTTGGCAGGCACGCAAGGCCTTCGCCGAAGCAGTGCGTGCGGAAAGTCTGATTGTCTGCAAGGAGGACGTTGTCTGCCCGGTAGATCATGAGCCTGCGCTGCTGGCGGAAATTTTGCGTCTGGCCGATAAATATCAGCTGGTAACACGCATTGCCAGTCATGCCGGTGATGGTAATATCCATCTGAATATCCTGAAGCAGGAGCAGGAGAATTATGCGGACTGGGATGCCAGAGTCAAAGCCAACCAGCAGGAGCTGTACCGCTTTATTTACGCACACGGCGGTCGCTTGAGCGGTGAGCATGGCATTGGCTATAAACGCAAACAGCTGATGGAAGAATTCACTAATCCTGATGAGCTGGAAATGATGCGGGCTATTAAAAAAGCCCTGGATTCCAATAATATTTTGAATCCGGGCAAAATTTTCGATATAGAGTAGCATATATTAAGCAAAAGGGCATTGCCAAGAGGTGATGCCTTTTTTGCTGCATTGATTTTTTATATATAACGCATAAACTATATTGATGTTTGGAAATACGTTCGCAAAGAATCGGTAAACAACAAACAAAAATTCATAAAAGTGTTGACAAAGTTTGCGCTGCACACTATAATATAAGCAAACAGAAATTTATTAGGTGGTGATAGATATGAAAAAGTTTTTAAGTATTATCTGCTGTGCTTGTTTCTTTTATGCCGGATATAGTGCTGTGTTTGCTGACGAACCTGTTTATAAGGAATATACGGTGACTGTCGCTGAGGGCGAAACGCTGTGGGAAATTGCCGGTCGTCATACAGAAGCGCGTGAGGATGTGCGGGAGGTTATTTTCCGCATCGAACAGGCGAACAAACTTAACTCTAAGCATATTTATCCCGGTCAGGTTTTGAAGGTGCCGCTGCGCGTTCATGATAACGGGCTGATGGTAGCGGAAAGATAAATGAGAATATAATATATAATAAGCAAAATGATAAGGGCTGTTGTATCTGCAGGGTGGTACAACAGCCTTTGGTGCTTTCAATAAAGTATAACTCAGCAAGAACATCAGTATTATGATCTTTAAGGATACGGTTCGGCAGTGGGAAATGCGAGTTCCGGGCAGTAACAATCTCGTTACTTTAATTTCACAGAATGCTTGCAAGGCTTTTGACGATGCTTGTCGAATATAGTAAATATTCGAGGAGGTATGCGTTATGAGAAATAAGAAATGGATTGCGGCAGCACTTGTGTGCGGTTTTGTTTTAGGTAACAGTATGCCTGCGGCGCAGGCTGGTATTTTGGATAAGGTCCTGAAGGGCGGCGTTATCGGCTATGCTGTAGATGCTACCGCTCCGGCATTGAATAATGCAATTAACTCTGTAACGGCCAAGTATGGTGTAAGCTCGACGGATGCTACGAAGGTAGTACCTGTTATTTCTGTCGGTGACGGCAGCCGTGCCGGTGCGGCACAGGTTTCCGGCCCGCAGTCAAAGGTTGACCAGGTGAAGGCGGCGCTGATGATTGAGCAGACACTTTTGGGAGTACGCTGCAAAGTGCTGATTCCGGTAGACAATGTGTCCTATCAAAATGTTAACCGTGTGCAGGGCGTTGGCGTGAGCGCTTCTCTGGACGTAAAGCTTTAAGAAGAGTGAAATAAGACATAAAAAACCAGCATATCATATTGATATGCTGGCTTTTTTATGAAAAGCTTATTCGTTTACTTTGTACCAGAAGGGACGCAAGAAGTGCAGATAGCATACCTCGTTAACTTCAGGACCGGGATCACGGCGCCCGATTTGTACGCGGATTTCCTGATCACCGATTTTTACCAGATAATCGATGATTTCACCAAGAAAGGCATTGCGGATAACTGTACCACGTACGCCGTTGGGATCGGTTTCGCTGGTAAAGCGAATTTCTGTCGGACGGCTGGCGAGGTTGAAGACAGTACGCAGATGCGGGTCCAGACTGGAGAGAGGCTCGTCAAGCAGCATGACATCAGGATTAATAGCCAACGCGCGTGCTAAAGCAACGCGCTGCTTGCCGCCGCCTGACAGGTTGGCCGGGCTGTCTTCTGCTGATTTCAGCAGGTTGGTAGCAATGAGAGCATCACGGGTGCGCTGGTCAATTTCACTCTTGGGCAGTTTGCGCAGACGCAGCGGAAAAGCAACGTTTTCGTAAACGCTCATGTGGGGCCATACAGCAAAGGCCTGGAAAACCATGCCGAAATTACGGTTTTCCGGAGGTGTATAGTAATGCTTTTTAGGTGAGGAAAGCAGGCGGTCGCCTACCCATACTTCACCGTCAGACAAATCTTCGAAGCCTGCTACCATACGCAGGGTGGTAGTTTTGCCGCAGCCTGATGGTCCCAGCATGGAGAAGCATTCACCCTTGCCGATTTCCAGATTCAGGTTATTGACAGCGGTTACATCACCAAATTGTTTGGTTACATTTACTAAACGGATATAGGACATAATTAACCCTCTACTTTCTTGGTAAAACGATTAATCAGCATCTGACCGACTACAATCAGGATCAGGGCGATACCTGCGAGGGCTGTAGACATAACCGTTTCGCCGTCCTCGTTTAAGGTATAGATAGCAACACCGATAGTTCTGGTGGTAGGAGCATACAGCATAATGGATACGGTTAATTCGCGCAGTGCCGGCAGGAAAATCAGGAAGAAAGCACTGATCATACCGGGCTTAACCAAAGGAATAACAATATCCTTTAATGATTGCCACATGGTTGCGCCGCAGGAGCGGGATGCTTCCATCAGAGAATCGTGTACCTGTTCCAGGGCTGCAGAGTTAGCCTTCAGAGAGAAGGCCATGTAGCGGGCGATGTAGGCTACAAGAATAATCCATACTGTGTTGTAGAGGTTAACGCCAAATTGGCCGCTCCAGGCAAGGATTACGCCGAGGGCAATAACGGAGCCGGGGACGGAGAATGGCAGCATACCCAAAAATTCCAAAATACCTTTGCCGCGAAGCTTCATCTTAACAATTACATAGGAAATCATAACACCGGCAAACATAGTGATAATTGCTGCTGCCAGGCCTAAGCTGATACTGTTGAAGATAGCGTCTTTGGTAACTTCGTATTCAAAGAAAATATATTTGTAGTTGTCCAAAGACAGGTTTTCCATCGTAAAGGGCAGGCCGTAGGTCTTAACGCCGCCTACAAGGAAGATAACTGCCGTGGGCAGCAGAATCGTGAAGGCGATGTAAGCCAGGCAGAAAAACAGCAGCGGATAACGCAGGCCACGCAGTGTGAGCTCCATAGGACGGAAGCTTTTGCCGCCGATAATCTGATAATGGCCGTTGCTGAGAATTTTTTGCTGTGCCCAGATAATGCAGGCTGCGGAAACAACCAGTACGGTTGCCAGTACGGTACCGGTACGGATAGATTCAAAGCTGCCGCCGCTCTGGTGAATCTTTTCATAAATAAGTGTCGGGATGTTGTAAATACCCTGTTCAATACCCAAAACAGCTACAGTACCGAAGTGAGCCATGGAGTAAAGCATAATCAGCAGCGCACCGCTCATGATAGATGGCATAACCAGCGGAATGGTGATTTTGCGGGTAATCGTAAACAGGCCGGCACCAGAAATACAGGCAGATTCCTTCAAGGTCGGGTCCATACGTTCCAATGCACCGCAAACCTGGATAAATACGAACGGGAAAAGATACATAACCTCTACGGCACTGATGCCATGGTAGGTGTAGATATCGAAAACCGGACCGGAAAAACCGAAGGTTTCGATAAAGAATTTGTTGATATAACCGGAGTTAGGAGATAAAAGCATTTTCCATGCTAATGTACCGATGAATGATGGCAACATAAAGGGGACAAGGAAAAGGCTTTTCATAAAGTTTTTATAGGGCAGGTCAGTACGTGTTACCAGCCAGGCAAAGAAGGTACCGACAATAGTACTGCCGATAGTGGTCATGCTGGCGATAATCAGTGAATTTATGAGAGCCTGGAAGGTTTCAGGCTCGGTGAGTACTGCATAAAAGTCGTGGCTGTTGAAGGAGCCGTCAACAAAGAATGCGTTAAACAAAATCAGAAGTACCGGCCAGGCAACGAAGATGACCAGTACGGCGATAGAGATAAAAAGAATCAGCTGAGCTACGCCAAAGCCGGAATCTTTTTTGATGGTGCCTGTGCTCATTATTCCTCTACCTCCTTCAATTGCTCTGCATCAAACCAGAGCAGGCTGCGGAAGGTGATGTAGCATTCGTCGCCTTCCTTAAACATCAGATTGTTATTGATAGCTTCATGCGTCAAAAGCTCTGTACGCAGGCTTTCACCGTCAATATCGATGGCATAGTCCATGGTTGCACCCAAGAAGTTGGCACGGTGGATAATACCTTTAAGTCCGGGGCCTTCACGGTGGATTTCTACATCTGAAGGACGGAAGGCTGCTACTCAGGCAGCTGCTTTGCCCTGAGGTGCTTCCCAAGGAACCTCCTGAGTGCCGTTACCCACAACAAATTTGCCGTTAGCTTCTTTGACTGCCAGGAAATTAGCAATGCCCATAAATTTAAAGATGAATAAATCAGCAGGCTTTTCAAAAATTTCGTAGGGAGTGCCGATTTGGCGGATATGTCCCTGGGCATCCATAATAGCAATGCGGTCGGAAATAGCCAGTGCTACTTCCTGGTCATGGGTTACATACATAACGGTGATGCCGAATTTGCGCTGCAGTGCTTTGATTTCAAAGCTCATTTCTTCACGCAGGTTAGCATCCAGGTTACTCAGGGGTTCGTCAAGCAGCATTACGGACGGGTCAGATACTAAGGCTCTCGCCAAAGCTACGCGCTGTTGCTGTCCGCCGCTGAGCTCGGAAGGAAGGCGTTTTTCCAAACCCTTCATGCCGACTATTTCAACCATATCCATAACCAGCTTGTCGATTTCATCTTTAGGGCGTTTTTCCATTTTCAGCGGATAAGCAATATTTTCGTAAACCGTCATGTGCGGCCATACTGCGTAATCCTGGAACACGATACCAAGACCGCGTCTTTCCGGGGGAATATATTCGCCGCTGCTGCTGTCGGCAACAATAGTATTATCAATACTGATTTTACCGGCATCCGGAACCTCGTGGCCTGCAATAAGGCGGATAAGGACAGTTTTGCCGCAGCCGGAAGGTCCAAGCAGGGTAAAGCGTTCACCTTTTTTGATATTCAAATCCAGGTTTTGCAGTACCTGGTGCTTAGCGTACCCCTTGGCGACATTTTCAACTTTAATAATGTCTTCCATTCTAAATAAAACTCCTTTTTGTTGAAAAAAGGCGGTACAGGTCAAACCTGTGCCGCCATTGCTTTGACTTACTAAATTTGACTGAGCTTGTCTGAAGCTTATTTCTTAACCTGCATAATACCAGAGAACTTCTTAATGGTATCTTCTTTGGCCTTTACAGCTTCTTTGTAATCAATCTTAATGGATTTTTCCAGAGCAGCCTTCGGAGCCGGCAGATTAAATTTAGCAGGGATTTCTACGTCCTCGCGTACAGGGATGGTGCCTTGCTTTGCAACCAGGGTTTGTGCTTCTTTGCTCAACAGATAATCAACAAACTTTTTAGCAGCATCCAGTTTAGGAGTGCCTTTGAAAATAGCTACCGGGCTGGGAACTACCGGTATCACATACTTAAAGATATTGGTGTCATTCAATCAATTTTGCCGATGAAGCGGTAGAAGATTTCTACCTCCTGTTCCCGGCTTCCGTCCTCGTTCTTGACCGCCTCATGGACAAGGATTTTTTCAATCAGCGTGTTCAAGAGTTCAGCGGTGAGTTCCGTGGGATTGACGCACTCTTTCATCAAGGCAATCCATTTTTCTGCGTCTGCGGCACTCTGGCTTTCAGCGGCAATAGCAGATTGAAGCTGTTCAATCTTTTCTTCCAGTTCCGCCTGTTCGCTTTGGTACTTCCCGGACAGCATATTGAAGTTGTATTCTGTGATACGCCCCGCCGCCCAGTCCTCATACATCCGGGCAAACAGGGTATCGACCTCGGCTTTCCGCTTCTCCGCTTTTTTCAGTTCAGCAGCCTGTTTTTTTCTTGCGGCGGCCTGTCCTTTGTCATTGGCGTTCAGCAGCCGTTTCAAAAGCTGTTCTTCATCGTGCTGTACCAGCGCCGACCAGTATTGCAGACGGGAGAGGACATAGGCGTAAAGCACATCATAGCGGATGTAGTGCATGGAGCATTGGCGTGTGCCTTGCCCGTTCTTGCTACAATGGTAGTAGCCATAGGGCTTGCTGTTCTGTCTGTTCTCCCCGTAGGCCAGCGACCAGCCGCAGTCCGCACACTTTATCAGCCCCGCAAAAATCTGTGTCGTGCCATTCTTGCGCTCCCTCCGGCGGCTTGCGATCTGCTCCTGTACCTGCCGGAAAACCTGTTCGCTGATAATCGGCTCCTGCGTGTTCTCCACCCGCACCCATTCGCTTTGGGGCTTGCGTATCCTCCGCTTGTTCTTAAAGGAAATATTGGTCTCCCGGTAGTGGATGGTATGGCCGATGTAGGTTTCATCTTTCATAATGCTTTTGACCTGCGCTATCGTCCATGCGTAGCCTTTTTCCTCTGGTGCGCCAGCATAGATATTGGCGAAAGTCCCGTCACGCTGGAAGTTGATAAATCCCGGCGTCGGTACTTTTTCCGCAATCAATATCCTTGTAATGCTGGCCGCCCCTTTGCCGTGAATAGCAAGGTCAAAAATCTTCTCCACGATCCAGCGGGTTTCCTCGTCGATTATCAGCTTGTTCTTGATTTCCGGGTGCTTCTTGTACCCGAGGGGAGCATAGGCGCTGATACGCTGTCCGGCGGCAAACTTTGCCTTGAAAGCAGTTTTTACCTTGCGGCTGGTGTCCTTTGCGAACCATTCGTTGAACAGGTTTTTGAATGGCACAAAATCGGACAGTCCCTTTTCTGTGTCCTCATTCTCCGCAACGGCGATGTACCGCACCCGTTTTTCCGGGAACAGAAATTCCAGATAGTAGTCCATCATCACATGCTCCCGCCCGAAACGGGACAGGTCTTTGGTGACAATGCAGTTTACTTTTCCGGCTTCCACATCGTCCATCATGCGCTGGAAACTCGGACGCTCGAAGTTTGTCCCACTCCACCCATCGTCCACATATTCCCCGACCACATGAAGCCCCTGCTCCCTTGCGTACTGTTGCAGGATTGTCCGCTGCGTTTCAATGCTTACGCTGTCACCATAGCTTTCATCGTCACGGCTTAACCGCATATAAAGAGCCGTGTTGTAAATGGTAGTATTGTAAGGTTGTTTCACCGTAAAAATCCTCCTTCTAAAGAAACAACCCACGCTTACAATACTTTTGCTCTATG
>PPYF01507135.1_pt1 | contig 16683 bp, 14 predicted proteins | sample 1559871 | NCBI WGS metagenome assembly PPYF01 (sample SAMN08240021, study PRJNA423297) | Human gut metagenome, whole genome shotgun sequencing project.
ACAGCTTCACAGTGCCAGCGTCCCCGTCGATCATGTCCAGGATCAGCTTAATGGTCGTGCTCTTGCCCGCGCCGTTCTCGCCGATCAGCCCGCAGACTGTGCCGCCGGGCAGTTCCAGATCAATGGGCCCCAGCGCAAAATCCGGGTAGTGCTTTTCAAGGCCGTGCAGTTCTAATGCGTTCATGGTTCATTCCTCCCACAGTAATTCCAACATTTCGGTCAGTTCCTGTTTGGTCAGCCCGCAGGGTGCCGCCAGCCGGACGGCTTCCGTCAGGTGTGCTTCGATTTTTTTCAGGTTCTCTTCCCGGAGCAGTTCGGTGTTCTTCGCCGCCACGAAAAAGCCCTTGGCGGGCACCGCATACAAAAAACCCTCCTGTTCCAGCTCATCGTAGGCCCGCTTTGTGGTGATGACGCTGATGCGCAGATCCCGCGCCAACCCCCGGATGGACGGCATAGCTTCCTCCGGCTGCAGTTCCCCGCTCAAAATCTGGTTCTTGATCTGGGTATAGAGCTGCTCGTAGATGGGTGCGCCGCTCTTGTTATCGATGAAGAGATTCATGTCTGCCGCCTCCGTTGCATCTGTATATTTACAGTATATACAGTAGATACACAATTGTCAATAGGCAGATACAAAAAAACAGCTCTCCCGTTTGGACGGGAAAGCTGCTTTTTCATCGAATCAGTCTCTGACTGTGGGGCGGCTTAGTAGGCCACACCCCAGTAGACCATCTTGCTGGCGGGCTTGCCGCAGCAGGGGCAGACATCGCTGATGTGCTCCTGCTCGAAGGGCATGCAGCGGCTGGACAGGCCAGCCTCTTCCTTCATCTTCATCTCGCAAGCCAGGTCGCCGCACCACATGGTCTTGATGTAGCCGGTGTTGGCCTTGGCCAGCTCCTTGACTTCCTCCATGGTGGTGGCTGCCCAGGTGCGCTTCTCGCGGTTGGCGAGGGCACGCTCGTACAGGTCCTTGCGCAGGGCCTCCAGCTGGGCCGGGATCGCGGTCTCCAGCTCGTCCAGGCTCACGAAGATCTTTTCACGGGTGTCGCGGCGGACCAGCACGCACTGGTTCTTTTCCAGATCCTTGGGGCCGATCTCCAGGCGCAGGGGCACACCCTTCATCTCCCACTGGGAGAACTTCCAGCCGGGGGCGTTGTCGCTGTCGTCCAGCTTGACGCGGGCATACTTGCTGATCTTCTCAGCCAGCTCGGCGGCCTTCTCGGAAACGCCGGGCTTGTGGGCGGCGATGGGCACCACCACGACCTGGATGGGGGCCACTGCCGGGGGCAGGATCAGGCCGTCGTCATCGCCGTGGGTCATAATGATGGCACCCACCAGACGGGTGGAAACGCCCCAGCTGGTCTGGAACGGGTGATGCAGCTGGTTGTCGCGGCCGGTAAAGGTCACGTCGTAAGCCTTGCTGAACTTATCGCCGAAGTAATGGCTGGTGCCGCTCTGCAGGGCCTTGCCGTCCTTCATCATGGCTTCGATGGTATAGGTAGCCTCGGCACCGGCAAACTTCTCCTTATCGGTCTTGCGGCCCTTGACAACAGGGATGGCCAGATCCTGCTCGCAGACATCCGCGTAGCAGTTCAGCTGCTGCTGGGTCTCAGCCTCGGCCTCGGCGGCAGTCTCGTGGATGGTGTGGCCTTCCTGCCACCAGAACTCACGGCTGCGCAGGAAGGGACGGGTGGTCTTTTCCCAGCGCACCACGCTGCACCACTGGTTGTACTTCATGGGCAGCTCACGGTAGCTGTGCAGCACGCGGGACCAGTGGTCACAGAACATGGTCTCGCTGGTGGGACGCACCGCCAGGCGCTCTTCCAGCTTGTCAGAGCCGCCCATCGTGACCCACGCCACCTCCGGCGCGAAGCCATTGACCAGCTCGCCTTCCTTCTGCAGCAGGCTCTCGGGGATCAGCACGGGCATGGCCACGTTCTCGTGGCCGGTTGCCTTGAACCGGGCATCCATGTCCTTCTGGATCAGCTCCCAGATGGCCTGACCATAGGGACGCAGGATGATGAAGCCCTTGACACTGGAGTACTCCACCAGCTCTGCCTTGACGCAGATGTCGGTGTACCACTGTGCAAAGTTTTCTTCCTGGCTGGTGATCGCCTGCACAAGCTTCTTGTTGTCTTTTGCCATTTTGTTATATCCTCCTAAGCCGTGCGCCAAACGCCTGTGTTCCAGCCGTTCCGCACGAGCTCATATTAAAAGCCCCGCTGCAGCGCCGCCGTGTGCAGCGCTGCGGGTGCGGGGCCTTTTTGCAAAGCTGTTATCAGCCCTTGTGGCTGTCCACAAATTCCACCACGTCGCCCACGGTGCGCAGATTCTCGATGGCATCGTCCGGCACTTCAATGCCAAACTCATCCTCCAGCGTCATCACCATGTCCACGATATCCAGGCTGTCGGCCTCGAAATCACTCATAATGTCGCTCTCCATCGTGATCTTAGCAGGGTCAATATCCAGCTGCTCTGCCAGCAGTGCACGGATCTTTTCAAAAGTATCCATCGTCGCGGTCTCCTTTTGTCAATGATTCTTTCTTCTCTGCCTGCACGCCCTCTCCGGCGCGCAAAAGCACTCTCTCTTTTTATATCCCATGGGCCGTATCTTGTCAAGCCCTGTTTTGCATTCCGGCCCTTTACGGGCAGAAAAAACCGATGAAAATTGCACAAAGCCCTCTTTTTTGCTTGACAGAAGCCCGTTTGATTCTTATGATTATATGTGACGAACCAAGCCTCTCAGCCATGCTGCATCAGCATGGCCGCAGAGATCCCGCCTGTAAAGGAGAATGCTCCATGAAATTGTCATTTACCAAGATGCAGGGCTGTGCCAATGATTACATCTATCTGGACTGCCGTGCATCCGGTGTGCCCGCAGACATTGCCGCACTTGCACAGCGGCTCTCTGCCCGGCATTTTTCCGTGGGTGCGGACGGCATCATCTGCATCTGCGCCCCTGTGACCCCCGGGGCCGATGGCCGGATGCGCATCTTCAACGCGGACGGCAGCGAGGCCCAGATGTGCGGCAACGGCGTGCGCTGTGTGGCCGAGTGGCTCTACACCCACGGGGTGGAAAAGCCTGTCCTGACCATCGACACCAACAGCGGTGTCAAGCGCATCACCCGGCAGGGCGCACAGCTGTGGCAGGTGGAGATGGGCGCTTACAGCACCCTGCCGGCTGACCTGCCTGCCATCCACATGGGCGAAGGCCCGCTGGTGGATCAGCCGCTCACCGTAGAGGGAAAAGTGTGGAAGGTGACCTGCATCAGCGTGGGCAACCCCCACTGCGTGACCGTGGTGGAGGATGTGGACAGCCTGAAGCTGGAAGCCATCGGCCCGGCGTTCGAGCATCACGCCAACTTCCCGGAGCGCATCAACACCGAGTTCGTGCAGGTGGTGGATGCCGCCCGCCTGAAGATGCGGGTGTGGGAACGCGGCAGCGGCGAGACCTGGGCCTGCGGCACCGGCACCTGCGCCACCGTGGCGGCTCTGACCGAGCTGGGCATCTGCCCCGCCGGGCAGGATATCCATGTGCAGCTGCGCGGCGGTGAGCTGGTCATCCGGGTGCTGCCCGGCAGGCAGCTGCTGATGACCGGCAGCGCTGTCACGGTGTACGAGGGAGTTGCGGAAGTTTAACATCCTCGCCCTCTCCGTCATTGCTTTGCAATGCCACCTCTCCCAAAGGGAGAGGCAATTGCGGCTCAACGGTCAGCTTCTGCTGGCGTAGACGCTGCATCGGCTCTCCCTTTGGGAGAGCTGGACGCGAAGCGGCCTGAGAGGGCGGGCAATCTTATAAAGTGAGGGAACAACTTATGAAAATGAATCATCATTACGGCGAGCTGAAGGCAAGCTACCTGTTCGTGGACATTGCCCACAAGGTGGCCGCCTATCAGGAAGCACACCCCGAAAAGGAGATCATCCGCCTGGGCATCGGCGATGTGACCCAGCCTCTGGCAAAGTGCGTGGTCACCGCCATGCAGGATGCCGCCGCTGAGATGGGCACCAAGGAGGGCTTCCACGGCTACGGCCCCGAGCAGGGCTATCCGTTCCTGAAGCAGGCCATTCAGGGCTACTACGCAGGCCGCGGCACCCAGCTGGCTGAGGACGAGATCTTTATCTCCGATGGTGCCAAGAGCGACCTGGCCAATGTGCTGGGCCTGTTTGATGTGGACAACACCGTTCTGGTGCCGGACCCCGTTTACCCCACCTATGTGGACGACAACGTGACCGACGGCCGCAAGATCATTTACGGCCGCACCAGCCAGGAGAACGGCTTCCTGGGGATGCCCGATGACAGCGTGAAGGCTGACATCATCTACATCTGCAGCCCCAACAACCCCACCGGTGCCGCCTACACCCGCGAGCAGCTCAAGGCCTGGGTGGACTACGCCAAAAAGAACAACGCCGTTATCCTGTACGATGCCGCCTACGAGTGCTTCATCACCGATCCCGCTCTGGCACGCAGCATCTTTGAGGTAGAGGGTGCCCGCGAGTGCGCCATTGAGATCTGCTCCTTCTCCAAGATCGCAGGCTTCACCGGCACCCGCTGCGGCTACACCATCGTGCCCCACGAGCTGGAGCGCGAGGGCATGAACCTGAACAAGCTGTGGCTGCGCCGCCAGACCACCAAGTTCAATGGCGTGCCCTACGTCGTTCAGCGCGCTGCTGCCGCCGTGTTCACCGAGAGCGGCATGGCTGAGATCCAGGCCAACCTCGATTACTACCGCCAGAACGCCAAGGTCATTGCCGACGCGCTGGACGAGTGCGGCGTGTGGTACTGCGGCGGCAAGAACAGCCCTTACATCTGGCTGCGCTGCCCCGGCGGCATGAAGAGCTGGGAGTTCTTCGACTGGCTGCTGGAGAACTGCGGCGTGGTCGGCACCCCGGGTGTCGGCTTCGGCGAGTGCGGCGAGGGCTACTTCCGCCTGACCGCCTTCGGCGATGCCGAAAAGACCAAGGTCGCCGCCCAGCGCATCAAGGCCGCCATCCAGACTCTGTAAACTTACACAAGCAAAAAGGCGATGCAGTTTCGAACAGCTGCATCGCCTTTTTCTTTTATTTCCGGCTCGTCAGCCGGTTGAGCAGCATCACTGCCAGAACAATGATGCCGATGACAAGGATGATGCCGACCATCCCGATCAGCATCATCGGCAGCGTGGTCATCCACGAAGTAAGATGAAGCATGCGATCACCTCCGTTAAACCATCAGGGTCAGGATCAGGCCGCCTGCAATGACGGACGCGATCTGTCCCGAAACATTGACGCTGATGGAATACATCAGCAGGAAATTCTGGTTGTCCTCTTCCAGGCCCATCTTGTTGACCACACGGCCGCTCATGGGGAAGGCCGAGATGCCGGCCGCGCCGATCATGGGATTCAGCTTTTTGCCCTCCGGCAGGAAGAGGTTCAGCAGCTTTGCAAACAGCACGCCGCCTGCCGTATCAAAGACAAAGGCCACCAGACCCAGTGCAAGGATGAGCAGGGTGTCGGGCCGCACGAACTTGTCGGCGGTCATCTGCCCGGCAACGGTCAGGCCCAGCACGATGGTGATGAGGTTTGCCAGCACATTCTGGGCGGTCTCGCTCAGCGCATTCAGCACCCCGCACTCCCGCAGCAGGTTGCCGAACATCAAAAAGCCCACCAGTGCCACACTGGCCGGAGCCACCATACCGGCAATGATCGTGACCACGATGGGGAACAGGATCTTGGTCAGCTGGGAAACACTGCCCTTTTCATAGGACATCCGGATGCGGCGCTCCTTCTGCGTGGTCAGCAGCCGGATCACGGGCGGCTGCACGATGGGCACCAGCGCCATGTAGCTGTAGGCTGCCACCATAATGGCACCGAGGTACTGGGAGTTGAGCGTGTTGGCCACGAAAATGGCGGTGGGGCCGTCTGCCGCACCGATGACAGCGATGGAGGCAGCATCCTTCAGGTCAAAGAAGAAGCCCGCCAGAAACAGGGTAAAGAAGATGCCGAACTGGGCCGCCGCGCCAAAGAGCATCAGCCACGGCTTTTCCAGCAGCGGGCCAAAATCGATCATGGCACCGATGCCGATGAAGAGCAGCAGCGGGAACAGCTCGTTGGACATGCCCGCTTCAAACAATGCAGAGATGGGGCCGACCGTATCCCCCTGCGTGATGGCACCTGAGAGGGGCAGGTTGACCAGAATGGCACCAAAGCCCATGGGCAGCAGCAGGCTCGGCTCCATCTTTTTGACGATGGCAAGGTAGATGAGCAGCGCACCGATGCCCCACATCACCACCATCTGCCAGGTCAGATTCCCAAAATTGGAAAAGAGACTGGCGAATGTGTTCAGAAGATCCATATTTATTTTTCCTCCTTGTGTTCCTGTGCCGGGCAAGAAAAAAGAGACCCCTGCCACAGCACTCTGTCTGTGACAAAAGTCTCAAGCCAACACATGACATCGGGCATTTCTGCCGTGATGACGCTGCCATGCAGCACCCCGCAGGCCCTGCGGGATGCCCTTTACTCCCTTTTATCGATTCTAATTAAATCAGAATGCAGTCCCCTCTGTCAAGGGGTTCCTGCATTTCTTTGCCAAACTTTGCTTCAGCGCTCAAACGTTGTGCTGAGGGTGGTCTCCCAGGTCTGGCCGGGGGCAAGGCAGGCGGCAGCGGCGCGCCGGCTCCACTCCTGGGTATCGGTCTGGGCACCGGGCAGGGAGTGCCACGGCTCAATGCAGACAAAGCGCACTGGCTTTGCCGGAGCCGACCAGATGAGGGTGTAGGGGTAGCCCTCCACATTGCAGACGATCCCCTTGCCGGTGTCCTTTTCGTAGATGCCCAGCGTGCGGCTGCGCAGACCGGCCATGCAGAAGCTGTCGTTCTCAAACAGATCGTCTGTCAGGGGGATGCTCTGCTCATTCTTCCACCGGTAACCGCACTTGCCGGTCAGCAGACCGTTGGGGTAAGCGTCCAGGATCATCGGGCTCTCCGGCTGGTCGAAACGGAACTCGTAATCGGTGGTGGTGTGCTTGTCATCAAAGGGGATGCGGAACGCCGGGTGGTAGCCGATGCCGAACTGCAGCTCCTCGGCGGCATCGGCGGGGTTGGTGACGGCCAGGGTGTGGTGCACCGTCCTGCCCTCCAGCCGGAAGGTGCTGGTCAGGACAAAATCAAACGGGAAGCGCTCTGCCTTGCTCTTTTCATCCGAGCGCAGCTCCAGCCGGATGGTGTCGCCCTCGGCGCAGAGCAGGGTGTGCTCCACGTCCCGGGCAAAGCCGTGCTGACCGCCGGGGTAGGTCTTGCCCTTATGGGTAAAGGCCCCGCCGGTCAGCTTGCCCGTCCAGGGGAAAAGGATGGGGGCATGGCGCTTCCAGACAGCCGGGTCGGCCTGCCAGAGCATCTCCTGCCCGGCGGCATTTTTCAGGCTGACTGCTTCGGCACCATGGGTATCCACGGTCAGGGTCAGAAATTCGTTGTGAATGGTTGCCTGCATGATTCATCTCTCCTTTTTATCTGTTGACGATGTGCTCGCCGTTTCCTTCCAGCCAGGTGCGCAGGTTCCGGGTGGTAATGTCCATCAGGTTCTGCAAAGCCTCCCGGGTCGTCCACGCAATGTGCGGTGTGAGGATAGCGTGGGGTTCTGCCCGCAGGGGACTTTCCTGGGGCAGAGGCTCGGTGACAAAGGCATCGGCCCCGTAAAAGCCCAGCTGACCGCTGTGGAGGGCCGCTGCCACGGCCTCCTCATCCACCAGCGCGCCCCGGGCCGTGTTGAGCAGAATGGCCCCGGGCTTCATCTTCGCCAGCGCCTCCGCGTTGACAAGGCCCCGGGTCTGGGGTGTGGCCGGGCAGTGCAGGCTGAGGATATCGCACCGCCTCAGCAGGGTATCATAATCCACGAACTCCACACCGTCGGCGGCATATTCGGGCCGGATGGTGCGGGTGCAGACCAGCACCTCCATGCCAAAGGCTCTGGCAATGCGGGCCGACTGCCGCCCGATGCTGCCATAGCCGTAAACGCCATAGGTCTTGCCGTAGAGCTCCATCTGAGGCAGCAGGCCGATGCTCTCCGGGATATCCAGCTGCCAGCATCCCTGCTTGACGGCACGGTTGTAGCGCTCCGCGCACTGGCAGATGGCCAGCAGCAGGCTGAAGGTCATCTGGGCCACGCTGTAGGTAGAATAGCCCGGCACATTGGCCACTGCAACGCCGTGGCGGCGGCAGGCTTCCAGATCCAGGTTGTCGGTGCCCGTGGCGATGATGCCCACCCATTTCAGGTTCGGGCACTGCTGTAAGATCTCCTCATCCATGCGGCACTTGTTCAGCAGAACGATGTCCGCATCTCCAATGCGGGGGGCGATCTCCTCGTAGGCCGTGCGGACATAGCTGGTGGTATCGGGCACCAATGCCTTTACCCCCGACCAGTCGAGGTCGCCTTCCTCCATGACATAGCTTTCCAGAATGACAGCTTTCATCTCAGTCCTCCAACAAAACGTCCTCGCTCAGCACCTGACCGATGGGCTTTGCAATGCACAAGTCGGCCTGCGCATCGGCCCCGGTGGGCTGCATGTTGATGACCACCAGATGGCGGCCCCGGAAGTACCGGATAAGCCCCGCCGCCGGGTAGACCACCAGACTGGTGCCGCCGATGATGAGGGTATCCGCCTTGCGGATGGCAGACACGGCCCCGGAGAGCACCTCCTCGTCCAGCCCTTCCTCGTACAGGACGACATCCGGCTTGACGATGCCGCCGCACTTGGGGCAGCGGGGCACGCCGGTACTGTTGGCAATGAAGTCCACATCATAGAACGCGCCGCACTTCACGCAGTAGTTGCGCAGGGTGCTGCCGTGGAGCTCGTAAACGGTCTTGGAGCCCGCAGCCTGATGCAGGCCGTCGATGTTCTGGGTGACGATGGCCTTCAGCCTGCCCTCCCGCTCCAGCTTTGCCAGCCGCAGGTGGGCAGCGTTGGGCTTTGCCCCCTTCACAATGAGCTTATCCCGGTAGAACCGGTAGAACTCCTCGGGGTTCTCCTCCCAGAAGGTGTGGCTCAGGATGGTCTCGGGCGGGTAATCGTACTTCTGGTGGTACAGGCCGTCCACGCTGCGGAAATCGGGGATGCCGCTTTCGGTGGAGACCCCCGCGCCGCCAAAAAAGACGATGCGGTCGCTCTCGGCAATGATTTTTTCCAGTGCAGGAACCATAAAAGAAACGCTTCCTTTCCGGCAGATCGTTGTGTTTTGGATAGCTCCAGTATAACACAAATCCAGAGGAAGGGAAGCGTTTCTTTTTTGATGGGATTTTCCCTTGCTCAGCGCCCGTTTTCGGCAAACAGGGTCCCCAGCGCATCCAGCAGATCATGCGGGAGCATCCCGGTTTCCCCGTGCAGGGCAGCGGCACGGTCGGCAGCTGCACCATGGAGATAAACGGCACAGGCCGCAGCTTCAAAGGCAGGCAGGCCGCAGGCCAGCAGGGCACTGGTCATGCCCGCCAGCACATCCCCGCTGCCGCCCCGGGAAAGCCCCGGGTTGCCGGTGGGATTGACCGCGCAGCGGCCATCCGGCCCTGCAATGACGGTGTGTGCCCCCTTCAGCACCACCACAGCATTCCATGCTTTCGCATAGCGCAGCGCCGTGCCTTCCCGGTCCGCATTGATCTCTGCCGCAGAGTGTCCGGTCAGCCGGGCCATCTCACCGGGGTGGGGCGTTAAAATCAATTCCCCCTGAGGGTGAAGCATTTTTTCCGTTTGGAGCAGGTCAGCAGCGGCGTTCAGGCCGTCCGCATCCAGCACTGCACTGCCGGAAAAGCCGGGCAGGAGCGTTTTTACCAGCGCCCGGGTCTCGGCGGCACGGGCCGCGCTCTGGGCCGTATAACCCAGCCCGGGGCCCGCCAGCAGGACAGAGGCCTTCTGCCGCCGGATATGCTCAATATTTTGGGGCGAAATCCCACCCTCTGCGCCCGCCTCGCAGGGGCAGAGGCAGCACTCCGGCAGGCGGGCGGCCACCGCCGCCAGCACCGGCTCCACACTTGCCAGCGTAACGATACCGGCTCCGGTGCGCAGGGCACCTTCCACGGCCAGCGCCGCCGCGCCCCGGTAGGACGCACTGCCCGCCACCGCCAGCACGGAGCCAAAGGTCCCCTTATGCGCATCCCGGGGACGGGGGGTGATATTTTGCCAGACATATTCTGAGGTTGTGCTAAACATAGGCTGCTGCTCCTTTCCTGCCGTGGCTCGCCCTCTCCGTCAGCGCTTATGCGCTGCCACCTCTCCCAAAGGGAGAGGCCTTGGCAATACCCACAGCAAGGCTGTGTGGTTCCGCCAGAGGCTCCCCCTTCGGGGGAGCTGGCAAAGCCGCAGGCTTTGACTGAGAGGGCGAGGATGTTACCCTTCCCCCTGCAAATACCTCCGGATTTCCTTCTCCGCCTCCTGCACCTCTTCATGGAACATGCGGGCAGAGACACGGAGGGCACCATGGCCCAGGATGATGACCTGCTCCATGCCATCGGAGGTGGCCACGCGGACGCGGCGGCCCTTGCCGATCTCATGGGTGACACGCTCAATGAACATATCGGCGGTCTCGGCTTCCCGGGTGTAGACCACATGGATATTGTGGTACTGCTCTATGCTGCCGGGGCTGCCCGGCACACGGTAGGCATCAAACACAAGGATGAGCACGCACTTCTTAAAGCCCTGATAGTTGCAGAGGATGTCCATCAGCCTGTGGCGGGCCGCTTCCAGGCTCTCTTTGGAGAGTGCGTTCAGCTCGTCCCATGCAAAGATGATATTATAGCCGTCCACCAGCAGGTATTCGGGCTGGATCTCCCACTGCTCGGCGTTGAAATCGGGGCGTTCCTGCTTCTGGGTGGGGCGGAACGCCGCCAGCGGGTCCCGCTTGATGGGCCCATAGGTCTGTTCAAAGATCTTCAGCAGCTCAGCATCCTCTTCCAGGGTGGCGCGGTAGGCGGCCATCCGGCGGGGACGGGCCTGCACCGCTTCCTCGGTCTTTGCAGTCTTGCCCCAGCCGCTGTCTACATGCATGTGGCTGCGCACCTGTTCCCAGGGCACCACAAATCCGGCCCCGTGGGCGCAGAACACCGAATCCGCCGGGTTATCGAGATCGTGTCCCGGCTCATAGCCCGCAGCCTCGATGACCTCCGCTGCATTGTGGCAGGGGCGGTAACCGTCCAGCGTCAGGGTCAGGTGTCCCCTGCCCCGGGTGTAGCCCACCACCTCCATGGGGTAGCTGCGCATGGTGGAGGCCGGTGCCGTGCCGGTGAGCAGGGTGGTATCCCCGTCAGCGCCGGTCTCGGGCGGGTCAAAGCTGCCGCCCATGTTCTGGATATCGTTCATGGCGCGGCCCACATTGTCAGAGGGCAACTCCAGCCGGAAGGCATACCACGGCTCCAGCAGCTGGGTCTTGTGGATCTGGTCTGCCATCATCAGGCCCTGCCGGACGGCGCGGTAGGTCGCCTGCCGGAAGTCGCCGCCCTCGGTGTGCTTGAGGTGAGCGCGGCCCGCAATGAGGGTGATCTTCACATCGGTCAGGGGTGCCCCGATGAGCACGCCCAGATGCTGCTTTTCCTCAAGATGCGTTAGCACCAGCCGCTGCCAGTTCTTGTCCAGCACCTCTTCCCGGCAGTCGGCGGCAAACTGCATTCCGCTGCCCCGGGGCAGCGGCTCCAGCTTGAGGTGGACTTCCGCATAGTGGCGCAGGGGCTCGTAGTGGCCCACGCCCTCCATGGCTTCGGTGATGGTCTCCTTATACAGGATGCCGCCGGGGCCGAAGCTGACCTCCAGCCCGTACCGCTCGGCCAGCAGGCTTTTCAGCACCTCCAGCTGGACCTCGCCCATCAGCTGGACATGGATCTCGCCCAGGGTCTCGTTCCAGACCACATGGAGCTGGGGCTCCTCCTCTTCCAGCCGATGGAGCTTTCCCAGCGCGGCGTGCACATCCGCGCCCTCGGGCAGCAGCACCTGATAGCTCAGCACCGGCTCCAGCACCGGCAGGTCGCTGTCCCGTTCCGCCCCCAGACCCTCGCCCGGGCGGGCTTTGGTCAGGCCGGTAACGGCGCACACCTGGCCGGGCCCGATGCGCTCCGCCAGTGTGAACTTTGCGCCGGAATAGAGCCGCAGCTGGTTGGCCTTTTCGGCCCATGGCTCCCCGTCGACCTCTCCGGTGAGCTGGGCTTTCACCTTGAGCGCGCCGCCGGTCACCCGCAGCCAGGTCAGCCGGTTTCCCTGCTCATCCTGGCTCACCTTGAACACCTTGGCCCCGAAGGCTTCCAGCGCAGGGGCCGGGCGGGTATAGCGGTCCAGGCCCTCCACCAGCGCGTCCACACCCTGCAGCTTCAGGGCTGAGCCAAACCAGCAGGGAAACACATGCCGCCGGGCAATGGCGGGGATGAGGTCGGTATCGGTCAGGTTTCCCCGGTCCAGCATTGCCTCCATCAGCCGCTCATCGCAGAGAGCCAGCGCCTCGTCCCGGTCAGCCTGCTCTGCCCCAAAATCCACAAAGCCATCCCCCAGCCGACGGTTCAGCTGGGTCAGAAGCGCTTCCCTGCCCGGGCCGGGCAGGTCCATCTTGTTCACGAACACAAAGGTGGGGATGCGATACCGCCGCAGCAGCCGCCAGAGCGTCTCGGTATGGCTCTGCACGCCGTCGGTGCCGCTGATAACCAGCACCGCATAATCCAGCACCTGCAGTGTCCGCTCGGTCTCCGTGGAAAAATCCACATGGCCCGGGGTGTCCAGCAGGGTAAAATCGGTATTGCCCGTCGTGAAGAGGGCCTGCTTGGAGAAAATGGTAATACCGCGCGCCTTTTCCAGCGCGTCGGTGTCCAGAAAGGCATCCTTATGGTCCACCCGGCCCAGCTTGCGGATGGTGCCGGTGCCGTAGAGCAGGGCCTCGGAAAGGGTGGTCTTGCCGCTGTCCACATGGGCCAGAATGCCGATAACCAGCTGCTTATGCTCTTGTTCCATGCCGCGGCCCCCTTACAGTGCGCTGGCGATCAGCGCAGCAGCGACCAGCGGCAGGCCCAGCACCAGATTGGAGAGCAGGCTGCAATAGGTGCGCTCCTCGGGTTCCAGCTCCTCAAAGGAGACGATCTTCTCATCCGCATAGTCGATGATGGAGCGGGTGGAGTGGATCTTTTTCTGCCGCTTGCCCATCCCCTTGAACTCCTCCAGCAGATGGTGGATGGTCACGCCATCCAGCCGCAGGTAGTCCACCCAGGCCCAGATGAGCAGCACCACGCCGCACAGAAAGCCCGGGGCCTCCCAGATGGTAAACGTGCCATCGCTGACATAGCGCTGCCACAGCAGCATCAGCACGGCCACAATGGAGGTGCGGGTCACGGTCTTATATAAAATGGGGTGGAACATGTAGCGTTTGTACATCGAGGTCAGTTTCTTCATGGTGCGCTCCTTATTGATACAGATACATTTTATTGTATCATGTTTTTGTGAAAAAAGATAGCTGTTTTGTGCGCACAGTGTGAACAGTTTTTCTCTTTCGCCTGTTCTTCACAGATATACAGTTCTTTCCATTTTATAGTAATTTTTTCCACATTCTTTTCCCATGAAAGTGTTTGTCACCGTTTTGTTTCCAATTCTATGCTATGGCGGATTGACTTCTTTCCAGTAAAGTGCTAAAATATACCGTGGTGCGACTTTTGTCTTTCCTGTGCACTTTTTGGAAAGGCAGACAGCCTCACTGCGTTTAGGAAAAGGAAAAACGCGCGGCTCTGTCCGCGCAAGATCTGGGAGGATCATCCAATGAGCTTCAATTTTGATCGCCGCACCTTCCTGAAGGGTGCAGGTGCTGTGGGTGCCGCCAGCCTGCTGGCAGCCTGCGGCGAAAAGTCCAACAACACCGGCAATGGTGCTGCCGCCAGCGGCGCTGCTGCCCCCAACTCCACCGGCGCTACCCCCCTGAAGGAGTTCATCTCCTTTGAGAGCGGCAACCGTGAGCTGGAAAGCTGGAATATGCTGTACACCCAGAAGGCCGAAGATGCCAACGTGGTCACCAACCTGTGGGACGGTCTGCTGAGCTTTGACCGCTACGGCAAGGTGGTGCCCGCCATCGCTTCCAGCTGGGAGCACAATGAGGATGCCACCGTCTGGACCTTCCACCTGCGGGACGACGTGGACTGGGTGGATTGCAACGGTGAGGTGAAGGCTCACCTGACCAGCAAGGACTTCCTGGTTGGTTTTGAATGGGTGATGAACGCCATCAAGAACGAGGCCAACAACACCTCCATGCCCAACGATACCATTGTGGGTGCTTACGAGTACTACGAGCTGACCAAGGAAGCCGGTGACGCTGCTGCTGACATGACCTACGAGGACATGCTGGCTGCCGGTGTGGGCATTGAGGCTCCGGATGATTACACTCTGGTGTTCACCTGCCCCAGCGCCTGCCCCTACTTTGATACCGTTGCCGCCTACAACAGCTTCTACCCCGTGGCTCCTGCTCTGATCGAGGAGCTGGGTGTCGATGGCTTCCGGAGCTGCGACAACACCACCATGTGGTACAACGGACCCTATGTGGTGGAGGAGTACATCCAGGGCAACACCAAGAGCTACATCCCCAACCCCAACTACTACGATGCTGCCAACGTCAGCCGCTTTGAGCGCTTCACTGTCACCATGATCAGCGACGGTTCCATCAGCCTGCAGCTGTATCAGAACCGCGAGCTGGACGAGGTGGACCTGGGCGAGAGCAACATCACCACCATTCAGTCCGATCCTTCCAATGAGTACAATCAGCAGCTGTGCGAGAAGCGTGCCAAGAAGTTCAGCTACTGCTTCATCTTCAACTACGACAAGAAGAACACCGATGGCACCCCCGATGAGAACTGGAACAAGGCCATTGCCAACAAGGCCTTCCGTCAGTGCTTCTCCAAGGGCATGGTGCTGAACAAGTTCTTCGCCCGTTACAACCCCATCAATCCCCTGAAGTGCGAGAACGACTTCTTCACCATGAAGGGCCTGTGCTACACCTCTGACGGCACCGACTATACCAACCTGGTGGCCAAGGAGATGGGTCTGGACGGCGAGGCTTACGACGGCAAGACCATGAAGCGCCTGCGCGCCAACAACGGCGACATCACCGAGCTGAAGAAGCAGGCCATGGAAGAGCTGAGCGCCATTGGTGTCACCTTCCCTGTTCACTGCTCCTACTACATTCTGGCCGGCTCCACCTCCGCTCTGGACAGCGCAACCGTCCTGAAGCAGTGCTTCACCGACAGCTTCGGTGATGACTTCATCGTGCTGGATGTCAATACCTTCGTGTCCTCCACCATGAAGGAAGTCGTGGCTCCCAAGCTGCAGAGCTTCGTCCACATGGGCTGGGGCGCTGACTTCGGCGATCCCATCAACTTCCTGACCCAGATCATCGTTCACGATGACAATGCTTACTACAGCTGCAACATGACCAACATCGCAGGCATTGTGAACAATGGCCCCGCCAGCTACCAGACCGAGCTGGTTGCCGCCTACGAGAAGTTCACCGATCTGGTGAACGAGGGCCGTGCCATCGTTGACGACACTGATGCGCGCTACGCCGCATTTGCCAAGGCCGAGGCTTACTTCCTGGACGAGAACCTGATCTTCCCCACCGTCTACGATATCACCTGGTGCCTGACCCACGTCAACGAGTACAGCAAGATCAACGCTATGTATGGTCCCTGCAACTACAAGGCTGTGAACTGGGAGACCAGCGAGGAGGCCTACACCACCGAACAGTACGATGCGTTTGCTGCCGCATTCGACGCAGCCACTCAGGCCTGATCGCGTGAACCAATAGCCAATCGCCAAAAAGAACCGAACGTTTTTGAAGCGTCCGGTTCTTTTTTTGCTCCCTGACAGCACAAAACCCCGCCGCGCGGGAAAACTCCCAGCGCGGCGGGGTCATTGTGTTAAAATACAGGAAAGCGGTTCAGCTTACAGCTGGCTTTCATACTCCTTGCGGTAGCCTTCCAGCTCACGCTGGTTACCATATACAAAGTGGCCGTTTGCGATCTCTTCCCAGACCGGCTTATCCACGCTGTAATCGTGGATCGAGGGGTCATAGACCAGCAGCTTCTTGTGCTTTTCAAGGCTGGGGTCAGGGATGGGAACCGCGCTCAGCAGGGCTTTGGTGTAGGGATGCAGCGGATGGAGGAACAGCTCCTCCGCCTCAGCCAGCTCCACGATGCGGCCCTTGCTGATAACGGCGATACGATCCGAGATGAACCGGACCACCGACAGGTCATGTGCAATGAACAGGTAGGTCAGGCCGCGGCTCTTCTTCATCTCGTTCAGCAGGTTCAGCACCTGTGCACGGATGGAGACATCCAGTGCAGAGATGGGCTCATCGGCCACGATGAACTCCGGCTCCATGACCAGTGCACGGGCGATACCGATGCGCTGGCGCTGGCCGCCCGAGAACTCATGGGGGAAGCGGGAGGCAAACTCCGGCAGCAGGCCGACCTCATGCAGGGCGTTCATCACCTTTTCATGCAGATCTTCCTGATCCTTGTAGAGATGATGGTTCAGCAGGCCCTCGGCAATGATATACTCCACCTTGGCGCGCTCGTTCAGCGAAGCCATGGGGTCCTGGAAGATCATCTGGATCTTACGGATGACCTCTCTGTCCAGTTCCTTGGAGATCTTGCCGTTGATCTTCTGGCCCTTGAAGAAGATGTCGCCGCCGGAGGTCGGGTTGATGCGGCAGATGG
>PPYF01103140.1_pt1 | contig 16681 bp, 18 predicted proteins | sample 1559871 | NCBI WGS metagenome assembly PPYF01 (sample SAMN08240021, study PRJNA423297) | Human gut metagenome, whole genome shotgun sequencing project.
ATCAGAAGGAGCCTCTAACTGCTAAAATACAAGTTAGTGGAAGCCAGCTGTTGCAAACTTCACCTGGTCTGGCTTTGGACGGTTGTACAGTATAGCTGAACCGTTCCGGAGAGGTTCCGCCCCACGGGGATGTCGCTATACTTACAGGCTGTCTTTCTTCAAAGAGAATGGATTTCATCCTCGGATGGAGGGTTCGTCGCATGGTTCCCCTCGTCTGTTGGTTCCATCCTCTCTGTTGCTTTATATGAGTTAGTTTAATTGTTGTTTTAGTTCTTTCATCGTTGATATAGCTGCGTAATCGATAGGTTGGTAAAATACGCCAGAAGCGTAGTTTTTTAATTGTGTCATCAGATAACTCCAGTGGGACCAATGATGACGGTTTTTCTTTCCTTTTGGAATGAGGTGCCGCATGGGTTTTGGCACTTTGTCTTGATACCCAAGTCCACGGCGTCCTATGACAAAGGCTGCAGCTTCGTGGACGCTGATCCCATAATGCCGCATATATTTGAATTTTCCAATCTGGGAGGTAAACGCCGGGTTGACTTTTACCAGGCCAATGGAATATTTATTACTTTTTGATTCTGCCAGCATCGTTACTTTCGTATAAGCGAAGCTGGATAATACTTCATTTAATCGTTTATGTTGGTACATGGGTTTTTGTTTGATATCTTCCAATCGTTCCATGATAATAGGCTTTGCTGCATTTCTAGCATATTGAAAAATCTCTTCTAGTACTTTGGATAATACTTGTTCCCGCTGTCCTGTACTCAATCCTCGAAGGGTAAACGGTATGATGTTGTGGGATAGCAGGTTACCATGACCGTCCAGTTCTGTATATGCTAAATGGTCTACATTGGTATCAAAGGCAACACAGCCTTCGGAAAAATCATAGTTCTTTTGTCTGTTGAATACTTTCACCATACACTTTACTAACACACAGCTGCCATGAACTTCCAAACGCCAGGCAATTGCATTCCTTTCATTTGCAGTTGCGTTAACAGCTTGCTCTACCAACTCCTGTCCGTATGGGAATGTGACATTTTTTAATACAATGATTTCGCCTGTTGTTGTGCGGTAGGTTAAATTTTTTGTTTTTACGTCATACTTAAAAAGGAAATTCCCTTGCAAGGCATCTTTCCTGCCGGAAATGGTCATTCCCGGATTTCTGCCTTTGTACATGGCTCGTTTCCAGTCTTCATGTTGATTTTGATATATCGTATTTTGCTGTTGGAACAGTTTCTTGCTTCCAAAGCATACAGAGGGCAGATGGTTTTCGATTTTTCCCTCTACTTTCTGAAGCCGGCAGCGGTTAGAAGTTATCCTCTGGCTGATCATGCGGAGCCGGGCTTTTAATTTTTTGATCTCCGGGGTTAAATATAGCACCTCAAACAGGTATTGGTTTTCATAACGTACTGTTTTCTTTTTATAACGTACCTGGAACACACCTGGGCTTGGTTCGCTTTCCCTGCCACCACGATAAGAAACGAATTTCCCTTTCCCAGTTTTGGAACGCTTGATAAGGGATTGTTTTTCTTTTTCCAGGTGCGCCAGACGAGTGTTGATTTCTTTTATTTTCTTTTCCATCTGTTTGATGCGGGACTCCAGGTTCTCTTTTTGAAGTGTCAACACTTCCATAGCACTGCGGTAGACAGCTTTCGCTTCCTGTCTTGCACTATTGATGAAATAATCTGACACATGGAACTGGCTCTTTAAAAACATGTGGATAGAAAGGTTCTCTTTTACCGTTTTATCCCCACCAAGGATACGGACATTTGAAAAAGCAATCCGCTTCATGGCATTGAATAATTCAATTTCTTCTTTGATAATGTCCATATCGTCCGTTTTTATGTAAGTAGAAAACAGACACTTTTTCATATGTTCACCTCCTTGTGTATATTCGCTTATTATGTTATAATTATAGCATATTTACAGAGTCTATACAACTATTTTGCAATCGCTTATATCAGAAAAAGGAGCAAAAAAAATGGATTTTCACCGCACGACACATGCCGTTTACGGGCTGCAGTATCACATTGTACTGGTAACAAAATATCGAAAACCATGCATCAATAACGAAATTGGAGAACGTCTAAAAGTAGAATTCTACCGTCTCATTGAAGGCAGGGAGGGACGTATTCTTTCCATGGAAGTGATGCCGGACCATGTGCATATTTTAGCAGAACTCAGTCCCAAATATGCCATTGCCAGCGAAATTGCCATGTTGAAAGGCGTCACTTCCCGTATTCTCCGCCGGGATTATGGCGACTACTTAAAACCTTTCCTGTGGAAAGGCAGTTTCTGGTCTGCCAGCTATTTTATTGCTTCCTGTGGCGGAGTCACATTAGATGTTTTGAAACAATATGTAGAAAACCAAAAATCAGAAACACCGAAACGTATGTAATTCTTTTACAGGCTGACGACATTCATCCCCAATGGAATCGAAGATTTCATATGGGGTCTTCTGCCTGTTTTTATGATAATATGGTAGATAAGTTTCGTAACAACAGTTCCATAATATGACTTTTTCTTTTTCAGGTTGTAAAATAATATCATTTCTCTAAATCGTCCATATTCTTCCTGATAAATATAAAATAGGAGGAATTCAAAATGGAAAACTTAGTAAAAAAATTAAATGAAGCAGCAAAGGCGTATTATTCAGGGCATGAGAGTACTATGTCTGATAAGGAATACGATGAATTGTATGCAAAACTGCAGAAAATGGAGCAGGAAACTGGCATTATTTTGCCGGATAGTCCTACGCAACGTGTGGGCTATGAAGTTGTTTCAGCACTTTCTAAAGTACAGCATGAATATCCAGCATTGTCACTTGATAAAACAAAAGATAAAGAGGAATTAAAGAAATGGCTCGGTGAGCAGGTTGGTGTTCTTAGTTGGAAACTAGACGGATTGACCGCAATTGCAACATGGGATAATGGGAAATTAACTTCCTTGGTAACAAGAGGAAATGGCATTGTTGGAGAAGATGTAACCCATAATGCTCCTTATATTGAGGGGTTACCCATGACGATTCCTTATAATGGACATTTGGTGGTTCGTGGAGAAACATTGATCAGTTATCCCGACTTTGATAAAATTAATGCATTGATTGAAGACGCAGATGAAAAATATAAAAATCCTCGTAATCTGGCTTCATCCAGTCTTCGATTGATGGATTCTGGCATTGCATCGAAACGGCACATGAGTTTTCGGGCATTTGAAGTCGTGTATCCAGAAATGAATACTGTTTCTAATGCATTGGAGTGGCTTGAAACATTGAGAATAGACCATGTTGCATTTCGAAATGTTAATGCTCAAACACTATTTCGTATGATTGAATTAGATGAACAGTGTATAAAGGAAAACTTACTTGATGAGCCGACTGACGGCCTGGTTCTTACCTATAATGATATCGTATATGGAAGAGCATTAGGTACAACTGGGAAGTTCCCGAAACATTCTATTGCATTTAAGTGGGAAGACGATACGGTAGAGACTACAATAAGGAATGTAGAGTGGTCTGCTTCCAGAACGGGGCTGATTAATCCGGTAGCTGTTTTTGATCCGGTTGAATTGGAAGGCACAACTGTAATAAGAGCCAGTCTCCATAATATTCAGTATATAAAGGACTTAGAACTGGGGAAAGATGACACGATAACCGTATATAAAGCCAACAAAATTATTCCACAAATTGATGAAAACCTGACAAGGAATGGAAACTATTTTGAAGTTCCAGATTATTGTCCGGTATGTGGAAAGCCAACGGTAAGGAAGTTCAATAAAGAACATACCTCTGAATTTCTGTATTGCATGAATGCAGACTGTCCGGCAAAACATGTTGGAAAATATACCCGTTTTGTAGAACGTGATGCTTTAAATGTAAAAGGCTTATCGTCAGCAAGGATGGAGCAGTTTGTAGATTTAGGATATCTGAAGGAATTTGCTGACCTTTATCATTTGGACCAGCATAAAGAGGAGTTACTTTCTATGGATGGATTTGGAGAAAAATCCTACCAAAATATGATAAGTGCCATTGATGCCAGCAGAATAACAACCTTCCGACAGTTATTCTATGCACTCGGTATTCCGGGAGCAGGACATGACGTAGCGAAAATCCTAGAAGCTCATTTGAAAGAGCCAATGGCAGAAAATTTGTTGTTACTTGCAAGAAGAAGAGATGCTTACACAGTCCTGACAAGTTATGAAGGGATTGGCGATGTAACAGCAGAAGCGATTATCAGATGGTTTGCAATCCATGCAGCAGAATATGAAAATTTATGTAAAGAGATTACAATTGTGGATAAAAATGTTAAAGTTGAACAGGATCTTACAGGTAAAATATTTGTTATTACCGGTAAACTGGAAAGCTATCCAAACCGAGATGTACTAAAGGCAGAGATTGAAGCAAGAGGCGGAAAGGTATCCGGTAGTGTATCGAAAAATACCAGCTATCTCATCAATAACGATGTAACCTCTAATTCCGGCAAGAATAAGAAAGCCAAAGAACTGCGTGTTGCTATCATTTCGGAAGAAGATTTCAAAAAACTAAGTTAAACATCGGAAAGCCATCGCAAAAGCGGTGGTTTTTCTTTTGCAAGATTTCCCATATTCTTTCTGAAAAATCATATAACAGGAGGAATATGGTATGAGAAGAAATATTACTGCACCCCAGTTAAATCGAGCATTAGATCAATTGCAGGATTTCTTGGAGCTGCTCCCCAAATTTGGAAAAGAACTCTTTGTAACTGATGATACAATCTATGTCACTATGGATCCAGAAGAACAGGAGTGTATGCAGACAATACGGCATATTGGAAAAAACAGTATTGTAGTTAAATATGAAAACATTACCATTAAGGTTATACGGATGCGGAATGCTGTTGACGGGCGTTATCTTTATGGATTTGATGATGTTTTTTGGAAAGACAGAAGTTACTCTGTGCGTATTAGAGAGAAAAAGATTGAGGAATTTTTAAACAGGGATAAGAAGTATTTTCCATTAACAAGCCGGTAATGTACGAGTTAGATCAAAAGGGAAAAGAGGTACTTGGTATCTCTTTTTCTTTTGCAAAATTTACCATTTTCTTTCTGTAAAATTATATAATAGGAGGAATTTACTTATGGATACCACACAAAAATCGTGCTATACTTATCGTAGAAGAGTTCCCTTTGAAAAATTAACTTTGGCGGATGATTTTCTTTTTTGTAAAGTGATGCAGAATGAAAAGCTTTGTAAGGAACTATTGGAAATTATTCTGCATGTAAAAATCGACAAAATCGAATACACCGAGTCACAAAAAGTCCTCGATGATGCTGTTGATGAGAAAAGTATTCGTATGGATGTCTATGTACAGGATGATAAGCATACCATATATGACATCGAGATGCAGACATCTAATACGAAGGAACTGCCAAAACGCAGTCGTTATTACCATTCCTGCATTGATAAAAGCCAAATTGCCAAAGGGGAACCGTATAACAAGTTACGGAAAACGTATGTCATTTTCATCTGTACCTTCGATTTGTTTGACCGGAATTTTGCAAAATATGAATTTGATACTATTTGTAAGCAGGACAAAAGCCTAATATTAGCGGATGATAGACATACAATTTTTGTAAATGCGGAAGGTGTGACTAATGACCAGCAATTAAAGGAGTTTTTACATTATTTACAAACGGGGAAAATCACCAAAACACCATTTATACTTGATTTAAATAGGGAAGTTAAACTTGCATCTAGGAACTCAAAGTGGAAGGAGGAATATGATATGTTGTTGGCTTATGACGAACGTAAGCAAAAAGAAGGGCAAGAACAAGTTATTTTACGGGCGCTTCAAAAACATTCTCCTGAAGTAGTAGCAGAATTTTTAGATATTCCTTTGGAAGAGATTGAGGAAATTCAAAAGAAATCAGATTTTACAGAGTAATCCATTACGATTAGAGATACCCTATGGGTGTCTCTTTTCTTTTGCCATTGAAAAGCGATGGTTTTTCTTTTTCAAAATCCCCCATATTCTTTCTGAAAAATCATATAACAGGAGGAAATTTATAATGAATAAGTTAACAGAAAACATTACAGAATTGAGCATGTATTTTGCACTGATGCTGGAAAAAGGAAAACTAAAAGAAGATATAAGTACTTCGGTATCTGTCAGGGAGCAGTTCAAAGAAAAAGTAGCAGACTGGGCGCAGGAATTCGAAAACATATGCGCTAAAGATGATAACTATGCGGATAAAATTGAAATCTACCTGCTGCATAAATTAAAGGTAGAAAACTGGATTGAAGAAGAGGATGCGGAGGAAGATTTAGAAGAATTTGGTTATTCCTGGCCAGGAATGAAGCGCCTAACTTTTCTGGATGCGATCTATCGTTTTGCTCTAGAAAACAAATCCGTATATTTACTGTATTCTAATAATACGGAAGCAGAAGCAAACAATTTAGAAGAAATTTCAGAACATCAAAAAAATGGTGGTCAGTTTGGATATGAAATAGTTTCAAACTTCGAAAATTTACCTGACATAATTCTGAAATTGCTGCCCAAAACTTATGGCTCGAAATATTGGGTAAAAGAACGAAGAATTTACTGTCCTGATGAAGCAGCTTCCGTACACTTAACCCATTTTCTTAATGATTTACTAAAGAACATGTACAATTCTTGTGTAATCTCAGGCATCAAAGAGCTTTCCCCTAAAGAAATGGAAAAATACAAAAAGGATGTATTGTATTTTGTAGAACTTCTTTCTCTTTAAAAACAGACAAAAAGGACATCGTTACACGGTGTTTTTTTTATATTGAATATCTTCTCTAATTTCAGCATAAGGACTGTCCTAAAGTCATTCCTTTTTCAGGTATTTATAAAATACCTTTTTGCAGCAATAAGTTTATAATTCTGATTTTAAATATCACAGATAAATGGACTGCCCGCTTACAGCATCCTCCTTTCGTAATATTCCCATATTCCATATTAAATAAAAATAATACAAAGGAGATGTAAAATATGCAACTTATTGACCACATAATACTATCCGCAAGTTCATCCGGAAATCTCATGGATAGTTTCTTCACCCTAAAAGGAATAATGAGTGTTATTTTGGGGGTTATTATTTTCTATGGTTTTATGAATTTCTGGAATAAATTAGGCATAAAAGTATTACTTCTGCTTTTAAGCCTTATTTTTCTGTATAGCCCTTGGGGAGTTGTAGCATATCAAGGAATAACAAAGATGATTAATGAATGTTTCGAAATGGTATCTGGTCTCGTAACAATACCAAAATGGACGATCCCATTTCAAACCGTACTATTTTTCTTCACCTTGCTGTCTTTTCTTTATATTGGGCATAACTTATTTTCACGTATTTTAAACGGAATAACCTTCTGGGGATATATCATTCTTTATATTATCTTATATTATCTCGGAAGCGGGCAGGAAGTAGAAATAGCATACGGAATAACCAGCAGTTTAAAAGAACTGTTGCAATGCAATCTCTTTGCTTCTCTATTTGGAAATATGGAGCAAATGAAATTGTTACCGGCTTCCGGTATAAAATTTATTATGATTGCCATTATTCTTGCTTTAACTGCAATTCTGATTTTATTATGTTGGAAACTGGCAAGAAGTTATGACTGGGTACGTCTAAAAGATGATAGCGGTATTCAATGGTATCAAGTAGTCCTGTTTATGCTGCTACTTATTAGACCTGTTTTATCTCTTGTTATGATTGGTCTGCTTCCATTTCAATATCATGCTTTTCGCATAGATGAAAAAAACAGTTTGTACCGTAGTATAGAGAAGAATAAAATCTCGAATAAGAAAAAAGATACCATAAATGCCAAAGCTGTAGACGTTCCGTCTTCTCCACACACGGTTTCCTCTGAGGTAATTACAGAAGAAGTCGTACCGGTAAAGGATATAAATTCAAGTAGTATAGAAGGTGAAAGCGTATGATTTTTATTTGGGCACTGGCAGGAATTTCTTCTATATTACTAGATATTATAACAGTACATTTTTTTAGCATTTATTTTACATTCGGAGCAATGTTTGCAATGCTTGCTGCATATACCGGCTATTCTGTACCAGCACAATTTCTATTATTTATATATATGTCAGTATGTGTACATGTTATCGTATTTCCAGTATTAAATAATAAAAAGAAAAAATTAGAAGGCTCTGCAAGAAAAGAAGCATTGCAAAATCACATCCTGTCTGAATGTTTAAGAAATATAGTATAAAAAGAGATGTCTCTGCGGTGTTTCTTTTTCGTATACCATATTACTTCTAAAAACAAAGGAGAAAATATATTATGTTTCAGATTTCTAATTTTACAGGAAATGATGATGTAAGAGTATTGGACTCTAAAGGACCATTTATGACTATTGAATACATCCGAGATCTAAGTGTTGTACCAAACAATGCAGTTATGGCATATTTTTGTAACGAAATGAATATCCGAAAGCGTCAGGTAATCTGTGATTTGAGTAAATCAAATGTAACTGTACAGGCAGGGGCTATGCAATGGATGGCGGGCAATGTACAGGCAACTACCGGAATAAAAGGTGTCGGAGATTTCTTCGGAAAAGCTATTCGTGGAAAAGCAACTGGCGAAGCTGCAATCAAACCGGAATATACAGGAGATGGAATTCTTGTTTTAGAACCTACCTACAAGCATTTAATTTTATTGGATGTAGCCGAATGGAATGACTCAGTTGTACTGGATGATGGATTGTTTTTTGCATGTGACTCTAAATTACAGCATCGTGCAGTTATAAGAAGCAATTTATCATCCGCAGTAGCAGGTGGGGAAGGATTATTCAATCTTTCTTTGCAGGGAAACGGTATTGTTTGCCTTGAGTCTTTTGTACCAAAAGAAGAACTAATAGAAATTACCCTGCAAAACGATGTATTAAAAATCGATGGGAACATGGCAGTTGCATGGAGCGGTTCTTTAGATTTTACAGTAGAGCGTTCCGGAAAAACCTTGATTGGTTCCGCCGCAAGTGGAGAAGGTCTGGTAAATGTATACAGAGGAACTGGAAAAGTCCTAATGGCACCTGTGCGCTGATGGAATTAGTTTATACAAAAGAGAATACTCAGTATGACAATTGTCGAACAACGTATAGCAGAATACAATTTATATCTGTTATCCTTAAATCTCCCAAATTCTTTTATAAAAAAGATAAAGGGAGTGGTATTTTGAGGTTCTGGTATATTTTAATGACAATTAGTTTTGTGTTAATGCTTCTGTTTATGTCAGGTGTAGATGGACCAGAGTGGGAATTGAATTTATTCCTTGCAGTTGTTTTTCTGGGAGTTACATATTTCTGCCAGAAGAAATTAGATATTACAAAATAGGAACCATAAAAATCAAATAAAAGCATCTGTTGAACAAGTGTAGCCTTCGTTGTTTAACAGGTGCTTTTTTTCGTGTATGGAAAAAATTTTGCTTTCAGGAAAATATCTTCCATATTTAATACGGCTCATATACGAGCAATCTTTCAGAAAGGAGATACTTTTAAAGTATAGTTATGAAATTTAGAGAATTTAAAAAAGTAATGGCAGTTGCTATGGCATTCAGCACATTAGCGCCGTCAGCTGTTTATGCAGCAGAGCCAGCAATCGTGGCAGAAAAAGAAATAGGCAATGTTACATCTGAAAATGAGGAGACAAACAAAGAACAAGGATATATCCCTGAAAAAACACCAGAAACCTCAGAGGACTCTCAAACTGCAAAACCTGAGCAACCGGACGTACCAGTAATTCCTGACACACCACCAGAAACACCAGATATAGAAAGTCCTGACGCAGAAGTCCCTGATACAGGAAATTCGGAAGCAGAACCTGAAACGAAACCGGAAAATCCAGACATTCCCCCAGTAGAGGAACCGGAAAGTCCAGATGTTTTACCAGAAAATCCCGAAGGTGAAAATCAGGAAGTTGCACCACCGTCAGAACCAGAACAGCAACCTGGAGAAGTTCCAGAAGCAGAACCTGAAGTACAGCCTGAACAAAACACAGAGGTTCCAAATGTCGAAGATATTCCTGATGTAAATCCGGAATTACAAGAGTCCCAAAGCACAACAAATCCTCCTGTATTTCAACCTTCCTTTACACATGAGCTTTCTAAAAAACCAACTCAATTACGTTTCTTCACCGTGGCCCGCCGTTATGCTTTTGCAAAAACAGATGTGGAATTAAAAGAGGAAATGAATACAACGTCCAGAACGATTGGAACTTTAGCAGATAAGGGTGTTTGCTTCTTGTTAAAGGAGGAAGGAGATTGGTATTATGTGGAGTCCGGTTCTGTAAGGGGATTTTTACCCAAAACTGCTGTTGTAACCGGTGCACAGGCTAATCACATCTTGCGTGAATATAAAGAGATGGATACATTTCAAGATACCATAGAAAGTGTAGCACCAGTTGCACAGGAAACAGTTCCTTCTTCTGAAAACAATGCTTATTTTTATAATAAGGCAACAACCAAACAGACCGTTGTAGATAAGGTGTATGCCATAAGTACAGCAAGCACTTTAAATGTACGAGAAGGAAAAGGAACAGACAGCCGTATCATTGGAACATTACCAAGTGGTACACTTTGCTATATCTTAGCAGATCAGGATGACCAATGGATTTATATAGAGTCCGATAATGTACGTGGTTTCGTAAGTAGAAATTACATCCGATCTGGAGAAGAAGTAAATACTGAAGTGGCCGAAAAGGGGGAAGATTGCTATGCAAAAGCTTCTGAAAAAATAAAACCGGAAGAAAATAAAGCCTTTTATTATACACATACTTCCGTAAAATTGGACGCTCCTACAAGTGCCATTCGTGAAGAAATTGTTGAATATGCTTCCCAATTTATCGGTAATCCCTATGTCTGGGGAGGTACAGATCCGGTGAATGGAGCAGATTGTTCCGGTTTTGTACAGACTATTTATCGCACTTATGGCATAGAACTGCCGAGAGTGGCTGCCGATCAAGCTTATGCCGGTGAACAAATTCCTGTCTCGGAAGCACAACCGGGAGATTTGATTTTCTACAAAAACAGTACCGGATATATCCATCATGTTGTAATGTATGCAGGAGATGGAAAAACAGTAGAAGCAAAGGGCAGAGCTTATGGTATTGTGTCCGATGATGTTTCTTCTACTGCATGCTGGGCAGTAAGACTTTTTGAAGATGAAAAAGAATTTCTTTTAAGCGGGGATATAAACGAGGTAAATGCAACCGAAGATATGTACGGAGAGTCATTAGGAGAATTTGACATCACATACTACTGTGCTTGTGAGAAATGCTGTGATGTAGAGACAGGACTTACTGCAACTGGAACGCAAGTAATCGAAGGACAGACTATTGCCGTAGATCCGAACGTCATTCCGTATGGAACACAGGTTATCATCGGTGGACATGTCTTTACAGCAGAAGATTGCGGTGGAGCAATTAAGGAAAACCGTATTGATATTTATGTAAACAGTCACGAAAAAGCTTTGGAGCTTGGAAGAAATAACGCCGAAGTATTTTTGGTAAAATAACTTTTTAAAGAAGAGATACTTTCATGGTATCTCTTTTTTTTGCCATAATTACAGCAACGTATGTATCTCAAATTCCATATACCATATTTATATATTATGCTCTTTTACCTGTAAAAAACTGCCGGAACCGGTTCCTTTGTTTTGCTGAATATATTCTTATATAAAAAATTATGAATTTTTAATATTATGGTTTTCTCATATTTATCGTGTGATTTACATAACAGGAGGAAACGTAAATGGATAATAGAAAAAGAAAGGTTTCCAGTGCAATGGAACCATACATCAAATTTGTTTTAGAAAGGGATGGGATTCCTTATCAGATGGAGAAACGACCGGATTTCTGGCTTTTCCAGATGGATATCAGTAATCGCCGCTTTACCGAGGTGTTGGAAGATGCCCTCTGCGAAAAGCAACGAAGTAAGTATATTTCCCGGATTCCGGTGTACTCTTTCCGTACACTGATGGACAGGGATAAGCTTGAACGTCTGATGGCGTTAAATCAGCGTAGGGGATATCACATTTTAAAGCAGGACGAAGCAAAATATTTTGCAGCAGTAGACCGTTAGCACTGGAACGAAATGTCCGGTGCTCTTTTTTTATTGAAATTTCAGGAGGTATGCAATATGACATACGAACAATACGAAAAGAGAGTAGCAACAATTAACGGATGGTTTGATAATTATATTATAGAAACCTTCCATAGTGTATATCAGTTTGGGCATTTGGTAAATAATCACTTGAACAAAAGTGATGCCTTTCTAAAGGACAGATGCAAAATGATTAAGAAAAACACATCTTCCTTTTGTGGACAAGAAGATACTATTTTGGAGATGCTGCTTTCCATTATTTTGGCACATCGTGATGAGCTAATTGAGTATCTTGCCAATCTGGATGATGATGGTACTTGGGAAATTTCTGGAAAACTTTGGCCAGAGGTTCAAGGAAAGAAGTTTTGCAATTCAATGAAGCACCACTGGAAAAATGGTGCTCTTGCATGTAAGGAAGCAGTGATTTGTTTTAAAAAGAATCCAAGTAATTTGAATCTTCCTATTATAACATCTGCTTATCCAGTATAACAAAAAAGCCCTGCATTTACTGCAGAGCTTTTTTTCGTCTTTCGATATTTTCTCCTGGTACATAATCGCATCCGTCATAATTTGCATGTCTTCCCCAAATCCTTTTTTCCAATTCTTTTGCACGTTCTGAATTCAACTGCGTAAGCGACATGGCATTGAATTCTCTACGAAGTGCTCGATATTCCAAATTGATGCCTCTTGTTTCGGCATCATCTCTTGTTTTAAATACTTCATATCCCAGCGCTTCCAAATCTGATTTGTTACTTTCCTTAATCTGAATGGTATCCTGTTCAAATTTGACTCCGTACATATTACTGCCTCCCTAACTTTTGATAAGCCTAGTATAACATAAAAAGAAGAAATAGAAATTTTTGTACATGATTTTTTATTATTTTTTGTGTGTAAAAAATTCAAAAACATACATATTTGTTATAATGAAAGAAAAGGAGAAGGAATATGGAGAACTTAGAAAATTTAGCAAATGATAATTTTAAAAAAAGGTAAAAGAAGAACTTCAATTAGCGGGAATTCCTGTAATTTCACTTCCTTATTATATGTCAGGGGAAGTAAAGACTTGCTATATCGGAATATTGAAATATATAAAAGAAAGTAAACTACACGCCAAATAAGGAGTAGAAAATGGATAAATCAATCATATTTTTAGATGTCGATGGAATTCTAACTTATATGTCATATCAAAATAAAGAAACTTGCGATATTGATCCAGAAAAAGTTCATTTGTTAAAGAAACTTTGTGATGATACCGATGCAGCAATTGTTATTATATCCAGTTGGAGAGGTAATATAGATTGGACTCCGAAAATGTATTTTGTTCTTCGAAAGATTTTGCATGATGCTGACATTCCTGTAATTGGAGATGCTCCGTACATTCCTCCTAAATCAACCGGTCCAAAGAAAAATACAATTACTCTTGAGGAGCTGGAACAATGCCATTTGGTTTTCGGAACTGGACGTGCAGCAGAAGTACAGGCATATTTGCAGGAACATCCAACAAATTCTTTTGTAATTTTGGATGATGAAGACCACGATTGGGCTGCCTATGGCTATGATCGACATTGGGTACGTCCCAGTTGGTTTGGAGAAGCGCTTACGGAAAATGATGTACAAAAAGCGTTGGACATTCTAAAGATTCGCAATGTATAACTTGACAAATAATCACTAATTATATACACTATTTATTGCTATATATTCTATATATTTTTCAAATATTTATAACATGGACCACTGTTTTTTTTAGCAGTGGTCTTTTTTTTATCAAAAACTATTCCAAATATAAATTTCCTATTATTCCATATTTTCAGTGTAATATTGACAAAATAGGAGGAAATGAAATGAGTACTTATGAATTATCATTAACAAGCAACTATGTCGCAGACTGGGATTTTCCAATGGCAATTAGGGAGTTAATTCAAAATGGCGTGGATCAGGAAACATTAGAACCTGGCAATGTTTTTAATATTTTCTATGAAAATGGAACCTTGCGATTTGAGAATTTAAAATCGAAGCTGAAAATCAACACCTTACTTCTCGGTCGCAGCAGTAAAACGCATGACGAAAATACAGTAGGACAGTTTGGAGAAGGTTATAAAATTTCTGCTTTAGTATTAAACCGACTTGGAAAGACTTTTACTGTACATAATTATGGCAAAAATGAAATCTGGACTACCAGATTTATCAATAGTCGAAAATGGCATGATAAAATTTTAGCTTTCGATGTGAGTAAGAATATTTCGGATAGAGACGGACTGGTTATTGAAGTAGGAAACGTGACACAGGAAGAGTATGATGCCATCCAAAAAATCTGGCTTGGTTTTAGGAAAGACTATGAAAGAATAGAAACGTCAAAAGGAGAAATTCTACTAGATGAAGCAGAGAAAAATAATATCTATGTAAATGGTCTTTATATTTCCTGTTCTGCAGAGCTTCAGTATGGATATAATTTCCACCCGAAACATTTAAGGCTGGAACGTGACCGTAAAAGCTGTGACTCTTTCAATGCAAAAATGCTTACAAGCGAAATGCTGAACGAAGCGTTTGAGAAAGATAAAATGGAACCCGGAAAAATCATGGAACTGGTAGAGGATAACAACGATGATGTTGAATTTCTCAAATACACTTCAAATAAAGTAAAAGTAATTCAAACTTGCATGGATACCATTGAGAAGCAAGGAAAAGAACAATTAACCGTGCAAATGGATTGTGATTGCGATGATATACCAGAAGAAATCACGCAGGCTATTCCAGTAACTGAGCCATCTGAATATGAAAAAATCAAAAATCAGGGTGGAAATCCTGTATTTGTGAAACCTCAAGTTTATAATTTAGTGAAATATGTTGCACAAGAACGCACGGATAATTTGTACCGCTATCGAAAAGAAGTACCCGTAAAAGAACGGACATTAAAAGAGGAGTTCGAATTTTGGATGGAAATATATGGAGAAGAACTTTCTTATGAAGCGGAAAAAGAATTAAAAGAACTTATTGAGCAGTTATAAGAACAAAGGCGGAAATCCGTCCTTTCTTTTTAGCGTATTAGTAGACTATAGCATCTCAGAAAAGTAATGTATTTTTCAGGTTAAAGAAGTGTCTTTGTGACGCTTCTTTTTTTTGTGTGCACGGAACCGGTTCCGTGTTTTTACTAAATTATCTATTTGCCCTTAATAGGCCATATCATCATAAAATTTCAAATTCCATATTCATTATGTCCGAGAGAGAAGGATTTGTTGAGAAGTTGTTTCGATAGCTTCCGACACACTTCGCTGCTACGGAGCTTCATTAAAATTCAAATCCCATATTAACACTGTCGATACAGAAAGGTTAGAAATGCTTCTACATCTGTAAAGGCAGAATAGAAGGAAAGTCGAATTTACTCATAAGTCTGTGTAGTGCAGCAAGCTTATTCATGGATACAACCCTTCGCTAAAATCCATATTCCATATTTTTATAAAGCTATAAAAATTATAGCAAAAAAATGGAATTTTGCAATATGTGCGAAAAAGAAAGGTTGAAAAAATGAATAAAAAGCTTAGTAAGTTTAGCAACTATGTACTTTTGATTGTCTTTATCTCAATTTTTTTAGAGCTAAAATTCCCTGTCATGCACTGGGTATCTCTTATTGGCATGGTGATTTTATACGCCATGAATTTGGTAAAGGAGAAGCTTCGGAAAGGTCGAATTCATCCCGCATCAATAGTCCTTTGTTTTATGGCAATTAGCTGGCTTGTTTTAAGACCTTATGTGAAATCGGGATACGTGGCAATTTACGGTCAACTTGTTATCTACGGCTACCTTATATATACCCAGTGGCAGCTTTTAGGACAAGTTCGAAAATCCTTTGTTGCTTATGCTGCCGCAGCGGTAAGTGTAAGTTTTCTTTCCCTAAAGTTTCCCGGAATTCTAACTTCCATATTAGTACTGGGTATGCAGGCATGGATTATCTTTCAATTTTTAGATCCGATTTTATATAACATCGCCATGCTACATAGAAAGAAGCGCTTAGCCGAGGAAGCAAAGAGAAATCAGGAAGAGACAGATGTCGAGGAAAAATCCTCTGATTATCCATTGATTGCTGAGTCGTAAGCTTCAGCAAATTCCAAATACCACATTAAAGGAGAGAGAAAATGGCTGATGTAAAAGAATTAAAGCGAGATTTAGAAAATCGACTCCGAAATGGAGAGTCCTATTCTTTTGATGAAATTCGGAAAATAATGAAAAATTCCGGTCTCAGTTATCTGCAGATTATGCAGCAGACAAAGAAGTTAAATAAAGAAATAAAACAGGCAGAAGAAAAAGCTCTGGCAGAAGGAAAGCCATTTAGCAGAGAAGCTTATTTGTCCGCTCGTATGAATGGTTAGCATTCATAAAATCTCAAATACCATATTATTTTTGTCGAAATCTGTGACTCATTGTTGCAGTTTTCATATAGATTAGCAGCCTTTTTATTAGTCTGCTGCCAAAAATATAAGAAAGGAGAATTTGTCCAATGAAAGCATTTTTAGAGGAATACGGCGTAGTTGTTGTAGCAGCTATCGTAATTATGATTATTGTTGTTTTAGCAACT
>PPYF01305064.1_pt1 | contig 16681 bp, 7 predicted proteins | sample 1559871 | NCBI WGS metagenome assembly PPYF01 (sample SAMN08240021, study PRJNA423297) | Human gut metagenome, whole genome shotgun sequencing project.
TAGTGCACTCGGCACCTCGCGAAGATTAGCACGGTCGTAATGGCGATTTGGACGGTCGTAATTGAAAAGAGGACCGTCTAAAGGGCAAAAAAGCACCTGAATTTCCTTGCGATATTTGGAACGCCGTCTGTTTTATTTTCAAATATTCGATTCTCCGGGAGTTAAGGTTTATCACATTGTCGGCGTTTCCGTCTTTCGGCAATCAAATTATACACTTTTTGGAATGGGCTGCGCACCTCGTTTTTCCTATTGTCAGAAAGGGGAGCTTAAACCGTGAAAAGAGTCAATCCAAAATCGATCAGAATTTCGGGCGAAATAGAAAAACGGCTGAAAAGGGGGTTATTGTCATTTTTCTTTATTTAGAGTAAGGATTAAAAACTCAAATTATAGATTCTATTTATGTAACGATAGAAATATTTTTATCATCTAAATTAGTAATCCCCTTAAACATTTTCATACCTTTGAGCGTTATTATTTATAGGCGATTAGACAAACTCATAATTATCTTACATATATTAGCGTTATGGAAAAAAGTATTAAGGGTACTCGTACCGAGCAGAATCTGCTGAAATCATTTGCCGGAGAATCTCAGGCAAGAAGTCGTTACACATTTTTTGCAAGTGTAGCTAAAAAAGAAGGTTACGAACAAATTGCAGGTGTGTTTATGGAAACAGCTGAACAGGAAAAGGAACATGCAAAGCGTTTCTTCAAGTTTCTGGAAGGTGGAATGGTTGAAATTAAAGCTTCTTATCCGGCTGGTGTGATCGGAACAACTGCTGAAAACCTGGCTGCCGCTGCTGCTGGCGAAAACGAAGAATGGGCAGACCTCTATCCGGCTTTTGCTGATATCGCAGACGAAGAAGGCTTCAAGGAAATCGCTGTCGTTTTCCGTATGATTGCAAAGGTGGAAGCTGAACACGAAAGACGTTACCGCAAGCTGTTGGCTAACGTGGAAGCAAACAAGGTATTTGAAAAAGACGAAGCTATCATGTGGCAGTGCCGTAACTGCGGTTTCGTATTCGAAGGCAAGAAGGCTCCGATGAAATGTCCGGCATGTGCTCACCCGCAGGCTTATTTCGAACCGATGAAACAGAACTATTAATTATCTTATTAGTTTTTAAATTAGGGCGCTCCCTTACAATAATATGTTGTAAGGGAGCGTTTTTTATGAAATAAACTCTATCTTTAGCCCGACTATTTATATGAATCTGAATTTACCTGTTGATGAGCATATCGATAAGAAATCTCAATAAAGTGTATCCGAATGGAAACCACGCACTAAAAGATGTCAATCTGGAAATACCGACCGGTATGTTCGGGCTGTTGGGGCCGAATGGCGCAGGTAAGTCCACCTTGATGCGTATCCTTGTCGCACTTATGGAACCGACCTCCGGTGAGGTGGATATCTGTGGCTACGACTTGATGAAGCAGCGGAAAGAGATACGGGGCATCTTGGGCTATCTTCCGCAGGACTTCCGTTTCTTTGCCAAATATAAAACATACGAGTTTTTGGACTACGCTGCGCGTCTTTCCGGAATGAACCGTAAGTCTTTCCGGAAGAAAGCGGTGGATGAGATGTTGGAGAACGTGGGGCTTTTCGACGTGCGCGACCGCTATGCCAACAAGCTGTCGGGAGGTATGAAGCGCCGTTTGGGGATTGCGCAGGCGTTGATCCATCATCCGAAGGTGATTATCGTGGACGAGCCGACTACGGGGCTCGACCCGGAAGAGCGCATCCGTTTCCGTAACCTGCTGTCGGAAGTCAGTGAGAATGACGTGACGATTATCCTGTCGACGCATATCGTGGGGGATATTTCGAGTACCTGCAACTGTATGGCGTTGATGAATAAGGGGGAAGTGTCGTTCTTCGGTTCCCCGCAGGATATGCTGAAGCAGGCGGAAGGGAAGGTGTGGCGCATACGGGTGACCAGTGACGAACTGCATGAGGTGGATAAGCAGTACCCTGTTATCTCGACTATTCCTTCCGGTACGGGTTGGGAAGTGCAGGTGGTGGCCGATGAGGTGCGGGGGTATGAGGCGGAGTCTTACACGCCTAATCTGGAACATGCCTACGTCTATTATATGGAGAATAAGTTGAACCGGTGGAGAAACGATTAAAGGAGGTTGCCTGCGAGATGTCATTTATCACAAACATACAATCCGTCGCTAAATACGAAAGCAAGATACTGGTGCGAAGCTGGTTTTTCCGGATCTTCACGCTGCTTGCCGTCGCCTTTTTAGGGTTCTTCAACTTTGCCATGCTGTTGATGGAGGATAGCGGGGGGCTTTGGTTCGAGAAATCGGTTGCTTCCAATATACCTTATTTTAGTCTGTTGCTGTTGAACACGGGGCAGGCGGTGGTGGCTGTCTTCCTCTCGTCCGAGTTCCTGAAGCGGGATAAGAAGCTCGATACGTCCGAAGTCTTTTATGTCCGTCCGCTCAGCAATGCGGAATATGTGGTCGGGAAGATATGGGGAAACCTGCGTGTGTTCCTGCTTCTGAATGTGCTGATATTGGGGATTGTGATGGCTTTAAACTTTATGGCGCCCGGTATTGCGGTCGACTGGCAGGCCTATATCGTCTATTTCTTCCTGATCAGCTTGCCGACGCTTATTTTTATTATCGGGCTTTCCATTTTCCTGATGTTGTTGTTGAAGAACCAGGCGTTGACCTTTATTCTGTTGTTGGGGTATATCGGGTTGACATTGTTCTATATACAGGATAAGTTTTATTACCTGTTCGATTATATGGCGTATAACCTGCCGTTGTTTAAATCGACGATTGTCGGGTTCAGCAGTCCGGAGTTGATGTTGAACCACCGGGCTATCTACCTTTTTGCCGGATTGGGGTTTATCTTCTTTACGATCTTTCTGTTTAAGCGGTTGCCTAATGCCCGGAGGAGCCATTATCCCTGGTTGTTCCTATCCCTCTGTATGTTCGGGGTGGCGGGGACGGCAGGTTTCCGGCACATACGCCTTATCCTGGAGGAAGGAGAGGTGCGGGCTTTATACACAAGCATCAACAATAAATATGTCCATACGCCGAAGATGGTGATCGACTGCTATGATATTTCGGTGGAACAGAAGCCTGAGGCGATCGAGTCGGTCGTCACGATGAAAGGGGCGGCCCTTGCCGCATCCGATGTCTTTACCTTCTGCCTGAATCCGGGATTGAAGGTGGAAGAGGTGAGGGAAGGGGAGAAGGCGCTCGATTTTAAACGGGACAAACAGATCCTGCTGGTGGATTTCGGTAGGAAGATAGAGGAGGGGGACACGGTTTCGCTCTCGGTACGCTATGCGGGACGGATAGCGGATAACTTCTGCTATTTGGATATCCCGGCCGAGGTCTTGCAGGAACCGTATGAGAAGGAACTACTGAAGATAGATAAGAAATATAGTTTCCAGACACCCGACTATGTGCTGTTTACACCCGAGACATATTGGTATCCCCGTCCCGGCACAGCATACAGCGACGTGAGTCCGGATTGGCAGCAGACCTATTTCAGCCGTTTCCGGCTGGATGTGAAGCCGCTGCCTGGGCTGGTTGCCGTTTCGCAGTCGGGTAATGCTCCCTATCAGTCTGTTTCGCTGATTATCGGGCGGTATGAGCAGAAGAGCTTCGAGAGCGACAGTACGCTCTATAGTGTTTGGCATATAAAAGGGCATGACTATTATGAGGCGGCTTTCGATTCGATCCGCGATACGATTCCGGGGCTTGTCCGCAACCAGCGGGACAACCTGGAACGTACTTATAAACTGAGCTATCCGTTCGACCGTTTCTCGGTGGTGGAGGTCCCGGCACAGTTCTACAGCTATGTCCGTTCCTGGTCGCAGGCGCAGGAGGTTGTACAGCCCGAGATGGTTCTTTTCCCCGAAATGGGTTGTATGTTCAACCAGATGGACTTCGTCAGGAACAAGAAAAACCAGTTGAGATGGGCGAAACGCGGAGGGCGGGAGATTAGCGAGGAGGAGGCTGAGATACGGACGTTGAACAGTTTCCTGTGGATATTCTCGCAGACGGAGGGTAATTATAACTTCTCTTCCGGCAGCCGGGGTAAGTTCAATATCTCTTCCCAGAGCAATCCTTATCTGCTGTTTCCCGAGCTTTATAATTTCCGGTACAATATCTATTCATCCGCATGGCCCGTTACGAACCGTATCATCGAGCTTTACCTGCAGAAAAAAGCCGATAACAACGGTTGGGAGCGGGAGATTAATGGCATCAGCAATAACGAGAAGGCGAACCTGCTGATGGAGAAGCAGTCGTTTAAAGAGCTGCTGTCCGATGTAGAACATCGTGACTTGCTGAACAATATTATCAGTCTGAAAGGCTACAGCCTGTTCGCCCCTGCCGAGGTGAATATCGGGGTCAGCCTGTTCCGCGATTCCCTGTATGCCGTGTTGGGGCGGAATGAGTTTAAAAACATTCGCTTCGAGTCTTTGCTCGATACGTTAGGGATGATCAGCCGCTCCGATATCCGTTCGGGTATCTCCAGTTGGGAGCGTCCGACGCCGCTTCCTTTCTATACGATCGGACAGCCCGGGGTGACGAAGATAACGAATAAGGGGCAGGAGAGTTTTGTGTTGAAACAGTTGGTCACCAATAATTCCGATTACGACGGGATGCTCCAGCTCGATATACAGGCCAGGGGCAATGGTCCGGATATCGATCCGCGCACCAGCCGGAAACTGCCGCTTGCCGCCCATCAGACTAAGCTGTTGGTAACCGTTTGGGAGGATGCGCCTGTCCAGGTGGATGTCAATACGCTGATATCCGGCAACCTGCCGAATGTGCTGAACTTGCCTATTACCAATATCCCGGAAGAACGGGAGCGTGCGATCGATCCGGAAGGGGATTTCATCGTTCAGGACTTTTCTCCCGAGGCGGAGGGGGAGGTGATCGTCGATAATGAAGATGCGCTTTTCTCCCTGTCTGAACCGGCTGTTGTCGGACTGCTGCCCAAATGGCTCGATAAGGTGGAAGACACTTCCTTTAAGTATGCCGGCGTTTCTCCCTGGCGCGCTCCGCTTCAGTGGACGGCGACGACGAATGCGGCTTACTACGGCCGCTATATCCGTTCCGCTTATGTCATCAAGAGTGGCAACGGGAACCAGACGGCTACCTGGAAAGTGCCTGTCCCGGCTGCCGGGCAATATGATGTCTATTATTATGTTTCCAAGGATAACGAACTGAAGTATAGTAAGCAGGCCGGCGGGGAATATCACTTCAAGGTCGCCTATGATGAGGAGAGTGAAGATGCGTATATAGATTTGAAGAAGGCGAATGAAGGGTGGGAGCCTTTAGGGGCTTACTACTTCAGCGGCGATACGATCCGGATCACCCTCACGAACGAGTGCAAGCTCCGGAGTGTGACGGCCGATGCGGTCAAAATAGTAAAACGATATTAATTAGTAGATTACGATACATGATGCAAAGAGAGTTACTATCCATGAAAAAGATGCTGCTGACGGGCCTTGCCTGCCTGAGCCTGTCGGTTCCTTCCTACGGGCAGATCGCACTGACGATCGAGAAGGCGATGGATATTGCGGAAGAGAACAGCCCTTCCCTGCGTCGTTCCCACATGAACCTGGAACGCTACCAGCAGAACCTGGTTGCACAGCGGGCCTCCCTGAAATCGAGGTTCTCGCTGAACCTCAATCCGGTGGACTATAGTAAGAGCCGTAGTTTCGACAACCGTCTGTCGCAATGGTACACAAATGAGAGATTCAGTACGAGCGGGACGTTCCAGGTCGACCAGCCGATCTTGTGGACGGATGGTGTCCTTTCGCTGATCAACCGCTTCGGATGGCAGGACAACAATTCCAATATAGACGGGACGAAGACCAGCAACAAGGCTTTCAGTAATGACCTCTATCTGCAACTCTCACAGCCTATCTTTACCTATAACAAGCGCAAGATGGAACTGCAACAGATCGAATATGACTACGAGAATGCCAATATCAGCTATGCCCTGCAACGGCTCAATACGGAGAAAGACATCACCCAGCAGTTCTATTCCGTCTATATGGCGCAAAGCCAGCTGGCCATTACGAAGGAAGAACTGACCAACGCACAGCAGAGCTATGATATCATCAAGAATAAAGTCGAAGCCGACTTGGCCGCCCGCGATGAACTGTTCCAGGCGGAGGTAAACTTAGCATCCGCCCGTTCCTCTATGGAAGAGCAGCAGGTATCGCTCGAAAACGCGAAAGACCAGCTGAAGCAGACGTTGGGGATGAACCTGGACGAAGACCTGATGGTCTTTGCCGAAGTGCAGATCAAGCCGGTGGAGGTGAACTTAGAAAAGGCGATCCAGCATGGCCTTGAGTCGCGCCTCGAACTTCGCCAGCGGGAGATCGAGAGCAAGGAACTGGCTTTCGACATGATCAAGACAAAGGCGTTGAACGAATTTAAGGGCGACATTTCGCTTTCGTTCGGTCTGATCGGTGATAACCGCCACCTGGACCAGATCTACAACAATCCGACGCAGAACCCCCGTGTCGCGATCACCTTCTCCGTCCCTATCTTCGACTGGGGAGAGAAGAAAGCCCGTGTCAAGGCGCAGGAGGTAGCCCAGAAGATCAACCAACTGGAATTTCACGAAGACAAGGTGAGCATCGAGCTGAATATCCGTCAGACTTGGCGCAGCCTGGAGAACCTGCTTTCGCAGATCAAGATTGCCGAACAAAACGTGCTGAATGCCCAGCGTACCTACGACCTGAACCTGACCCGCTACCGCGAAGGCGATATCACCGGTATGGACATGAACCAGTTCCAGACGCAGCTTTCCAATAAGAAGATTGCCTACACGCAATCGCTTATCAACTACAAAATCGAATTGTTGAATCTCAAGATACTTTCCCTCTACGACTTCGAGCACGATGTGGCTGTTGTCCCGATGAAAGATTTAATAACGAAAAAATAAACGGTTATGAAGCACTATAATACAATCCTTGTTTCTCTTTCGCTGTCAGCTGTTTTACTGGCCGGTTGTAACAATCAGCCGCAGAACACGCAGAACGATATTGCAACCCCTGTCTCCGTGATGGAACTCAAGAAAGGTTCTATCAGCAAGTTGGTCAATACCACCGGAACGGCACAGCCCACCTACGGCGTCACCCTCAATTCCGAGATGAGCGGCCTGTATAAGTTACAGACGAACCCGCGTACCGGTAAGCCCTTTAAGTTGGGTGATCTCGTTTCCAAAGGGCAACTGATCGTCCGCCTCGAAGACAAAGAGTATGAGAACGGCATTGCGATTGACGCCAAAGAACTGAGCCTCGAAATAGCCGAGCAGGAGCAGGTGAAGCAGAAAGCCCTTTACGAGAAGGGCGGCGTGACGCTTAGCGAGATGCGCAATACGGAGGTAAAGGTGACGAACGCCCGCTACGACTTCGAGAACGGCAAGCTCAATCTGGAAAAGATGAACATCACGGCTCCCTTCGACGGTGTGATTGTCGACCTGCCGCATTATACGTCCGATGTCCGGATCGAGCAGGGGAAACCGGTTGTCGGCATCATGGACTATGCCCGTATGTATATGGACATCAACCTGCCGGAAAGTGCTATCGGATATGTGAAGGCGGATCAGCCGGTCCGTATCACCCACTATACTTTGCCGGAAGATACGATCAAAGGGGTGATCAGCGAACTGTCGCCGGCTATCAGCTCCGAGACGCGTACTTTCAAGGGAAAGATACTGATCCAGAACGACGGCCTCAAACTCCGTCCCGGAATGTTCGTCAAGGCGGATATCATCGTCAACAAGGCGGACAGCGCCATTATCATCCCGAAAGATGTGATCCAGTCCAACCGCCGTACCAAATACGTTTATATCGTTGAAAAGAACACCGCCCTGCTTCGGGAACTGAAGACCGGTCTCGAAGACGACAAGAACATCCAGGTCCTGGAAGGCCTGAAGGAAAACGATAACTTAGTGGTGAAAGGCTTCGAGACGTTGAAGGAGAATGCGAAGGTAAAAGTACAGAAATAATGTGCCAATATGCCAATGTGGCGCTTCGCTAAATATGCGAATGAATTGGTATATTTCATTGGCACATTGGCATATTAGCACATCAGCACATTATTAATATGAAAAGCATTATCAAATTTGCAGTAAGCAACCCGGTCACTATCTGCATGCTCGTACTGGCGATCCTGCTGTTGGGCAAGATATCCTACGACCAGTTGGCTGTCGACCTGCTGCCCGACCTGAATAACCCCCGGCTCTTTATCGAGCTGAAGGCAGGTGAGCGTCCGCCGGAGGAGATAGAGAAGCAGTTCGTCAAGAACATCGAATCGATGGCAATACGCCAGAGCGATGTGACGCAGGTGTCGTCCGTCATCCGTGCCGGTTCTGCCCGCATCACCGTCGAATATACCTGGAAGAAGGATATGGACGAGGCTTTCCTCGATTTGCAGAAAGCGATGAATCCGTATGCCCAGAACAAGGATATCACCGAACTGAAGATCACGCAGCACGACCCGAACCAGTCGCCCGTCGTCCTGATCGGCCTCTCGCATCGCAGTATTACCGATATGGCGGAGCTCCGCAAGGTGGCCGAGAGCTATATCCGTAACGAACTGATCCGTCTGGAAGGTGTTGCTGATGTCACGCTGTCCGGTGATGAGGTCAGTACGCTGACGATCCGTACCGATCCCTATAAGTTAGATGCCTTTAAGCTGACCGTTAATGATATTTCCTCCAAGATAGAAGCCAACAATCAGAGCATCTCCGGTGGCCGAGTCAGCGAGTTGGGATTGCAATACCTGGTAAAGAGTTCGAGCCTCTTTGCTACGGAAAGTGATTTCGAGAATCTGATCGTCGGCTATAAGGCGGTTAAGGCTGAGGAAGCTGCTTCGGCAACAGCCGGCAGCACGACAGCAGGAAGTGTCGATAAGGCGCCGATCTTTTTGAAAGAAGTTGCCGATGTCCGTTTTGAGAATGCACGGCCTGAGAATATTGTTCGTATCAATGGCGAGCGCAGCATCGGGCTGTCGGTCTATAAGGAGATGCGGTTTAATACCATAAAGGTGGTAGACGGCGTGATCCGCCAGTTGGGGATGATCGAACAGGCGTTGCCCGGCTACCGTTTCCAGGTGATTACCAACCAGGGGACTTTCATCAAGAATGCGATCGGGGAGGTGAAGAACAGTGCCGTGTTAGGTATTATCCTGGCGGTGATCATTATCTTCGTTTTCCTCCGTCGATTAGGGACTACGCTGATTGTCAGTCTGGCGATCCCGATCTCGATCGTTGCCACGTTCAACCTGATGTTCTTCAATCATCTTACCCTGAACATCATGACACTCGGCGGTCTGGCCCTCGGGGCGGGTATGCTGGTAGATAATGCGATCGTGGTGATCGAGAGTATCTTCCGTAATCAGGAGAAAGGGATGACGGTGCGCGAAGCTGCCATTACGGGAACGTCCGAAGTGGCGGGGGCTGTTATCGCCTCGACGCTGACGACGATTGTCGTATTCCTGCCGATTGTCTACCTGCATGGCGCCTCCGGAGAGTTGTTTAAGGACCAGGCCTGGACGGTGACCTTCTCGTTAGTATCGTCGCTGTTTGTGGCGGTGTTGGTGATCCCGATGTTGTATGACTGGATTACCGGACGACGGGATAATGGTGATGGCGTGGGTGGCGTATGTAGAGACGCACGGCCGTGCGTCTCTACGGTCGAAACGACGACGGTGGATACAACGCAGACGGTAATTGGCATTCGGATTACCGCCTACGCCCCATTCCTGCGTGCCCTCTTACGGCACCGTTGGTTGGTGATCGGCTGTGCTGTGGGGTTGATAGCATTGGCGGGTTTGCTGGTGCCTTTTATCGGGACGGAGTTTATGCCCCGGGCGGAGAGCCGGGCTTTTACGGCTGTTATCAAGCTGCCGGAAGGGACTCCGTTGGAACGTACCGCTTCGGCTGTCGGGAACTTAGAAACATTGATGCACACCATTTCGCAGGATTCGCTCTGTACGATCTACAGCCATATCGGATCGGGGAGCGGCTCGGAGAATGATATATTTGAAGGTGAGAATACCGCCGTGATGAAAGTGATCCTCTCGCCTTCCTGCCCTGTCCCGCCGGAGGTGGTCATGGAACAGTTCGTGCAGACCACTGAAAACACCGAAGGATTGGAAATCACCCTGAAGCAGGAAGAGAACTCCCTCAGCTCCCTCTTAGGCAGCGAAGGTGCTCCCATTGTCGTTGAGGTGAAGGGAGAGGAACTGGACGAGATCGCCGCCCTTACGGATGAGGTAAAGCAGCGTCTTGGGGATGTCCGGGGTATCTATAACATCCAGTCGTCCGTCGAAGATGGCGCCCCCGAGGTGACGATCTCCGTCGACCGTACGGTTGCCGGTATCAATAACGTAAGCGTCTCGACCGTTATCGAGCAGTTGAAACAGCAGCTCACCGGCCTGGAATCCGGCAAGATGGAGTACAGGGGAGAGATGCGTGACATCCTGATCAAAGTGCCCGACATCACCCTGCGTGACCTCGGTACGCTCGTGATACGGAGCGGCGAGAAGGAATTCCGCCTGCAGGAGATCGCCACGATCACCCATTCACAGGCGCCGAAGGAGATCTTCCGCCGTAACCAGAACCGTATCAGTAAGGTGACCGCCAGTCTCGACGCCGGGCATTCGCTCGACCGTGTTGCCGCCGATATACGGCTTGCCGTGAAAGATATCGATCTGCCGAACAACTATTCGATCACCGTCACCGGAGAAGAAGAGAAACGTCAGGAGTCCATGAACAGTCTCCTGTTCGCCCTTGCCCTATCGGTCATCCTGGTCTATATGGTGCTTGCTTCGCAGTTCGAGTCGCTGTTGCATCCTTTTACGATCCTGCTGACGATTCCGTTGGCGGTCGTAGGGGCGATCCTGTTGTTCTTCCTGACCGGTACGACGATCAACATGATGGGTGTGATCGGTATCGTGATGCTGGTCGGTATAGCGGTGAACAATTCGATTATCCTGGTCGACCGTATCAACCAGTTGATACAGGCCGGTATGTCGCTCAACGATGCGATTGTGGAGGCCGGCAGCCAGCGTATCCGCCCGATCCTGATGACCACGCTTACGACGATCCTCGCTCTCCTGCCGATGACATTCGGTTTCGGGGAAGGCGCATCGCTCCGTTCGCCTATGGCGATAGCGGTGATCGGGGGGCTGGTCACCTCGACGGTCATGAGTTTAGTGGTGATACCGTGTGTTTATTACGTGTTTGAGAAGATGAAAAGAAGATAAGTATGAACTTTTTACTACATAGAAGGATTGCGATTTGCATGCTGTTTATAGCCCTGACAGGCCTCGGCTATGTCTCGTATAAGCAGTTGCCCGTCGAGTTGCTGCCCAATGCGGAGCTGCCGATGCTCTTCGTGCAGGTTTCTGCCCGGCAGGATATGGACCCGTCGTATGTGGAGTCGGAGGTCATCATCCCGCTCGAAGGTGCGATCGGCACGATAGGCGGTGTGGAACAGATCGAATCGCAGGTCGACAGCCGCCAATCCTCTATCAAGATAGACTTCAAGCCGAACGTAAACTTCAAGATCACCGCCCTCAAGCTACAGGAGAAGATCAACGAGACAGCCTCGACGCTGCCCGAAGGTTTCACGGTACAGATACAGAAGATAGACGTCTCGATGCTCAGCGGCGGCTTCATGTCGTTGCAGGTGCGCGGTTCGGGTGGTACCGACCGTGTCCGTAACCTGGTCGAGAAGGAGATACGTCCCGACCTGGAAAACATCGACGGGATCGCCTCGGTCAACGTCTACGGAGGTCGTGAGAAGGCGATCGAAGTGCAGCTCGACCCCGATGCCTGCAAGGCACTTAACCTGACACCCTCCACTATCAGCAGTATCCTAACGCAGAACACGCAGGAGAAAGCCTTTGTCGGCTATGCCACAGAGCCTGACGGAAAGTATTTCGTACACGTCGACTCTCCCTACGCCGAAGTGTCGGACCTCGAGAACATCGTCGTCGCTCCCGGTCCTATCCTGCTGAAAGACATCGCCACGATCTTCTTCGACAAGAAGGAGGAGACCAGCTATAGCCGTGTGAACGGGAAAGATGCCGTCTCCGTCTCCCTGCTTGCCGATTCGCAGGCGAACCTGATCCAACTCTCCCACCGTACGACAGCCGTCATCGATCGCCTGAACGAACAGCTTGCCCCGCTCGATCTCTCGATCGTGGTGGAGAGTAACCAGGCAGAGACGATGGAAGACAATATTGACCAGATCATCCACCTCGCCCTCGTGGGTGGCTTGCTTGCCGTTCTTATCCTCTGGCTTTTCCTGAAGAATCTCCGGCTGGTGTTCTTCATCGCCCTTTCCATTCCGATTTCCGTCTATACGGCGTTCAATTTCTTCTACGGGGCGGGGATCTCGATTAACAGTCTGACGCTGGTCGGTATGGCGTTAGCGATCGGCATGCTGCTGGATAATAGTGTGGTCGTCCTGGAGAACATCTACCGTCTCTCAGCTGCCGGTAAGAGTCCCGAACAGTCGGTGACGCAAGGTACGCGCGAGGTCTGGCGTTCTATCTTAGCGGCTACGCTGACGACAGTCACGGTCTTCCTGCCCTTCGTCTTTTCCGATAACTTTCTGATCAAGTTGATGGGGCACCATATCGGCGTCTCGATCATCTCTACCCTGACGATCTCCCTCTTCGTCGCCCTCCTCTTCATCCCGATGGCGACGTATACGGTGTTGAGACGTAAACAAACGGAATTACCGGACGCAGATGACGCAGATAACGCAGGAGGACGCAGACTTTTGTTTAAAGAGAAAAGAAATAAATTATCTGCGTTCATCTGCGCCCGTCTGCGTCCGGTAATGCGTGGAGGGGACACTGTCTTCTACGAGAAGGTGTCCGTGACGCAGCGGCCTGTGCAGATATATTTAGTGCTGCTGAAGACCTGTATGCGGAATCCGGGTGTGACGATATTCGGGGCTGTCATCCTCTTGTTCGTCTCCCTGATCCTCTCGATCTCCCTCAATATACAGGACCGTAAAGAGGTCGAGAACGACCGTTTCAGCATCTACGTGACCATGCCGACAGGCAGCACGTTGGAGAATGCCGACCAGGTGGTCCGCGTCATTGAAGAACGCCTCGCCGAGTTCCCTGAGAAGCAAGACCTGATCAGCCGTATCCGCGAGACGGATGCCGAACTGACGTTTGTCCTCAAAGAAGATTACCAGAAGATCGGGAAACGCAAGATCTCCGATATCAAGTCCGATGTGCAAACCCGCCTCCGGACCATTAACGGCGCCGAGATATCTTTGTCCTCTCCTTCGGGCGGAGGACAGGGGGGAGCCTTTGGGGGAGGCAGCGATATGTCCGGTATGGGCGGTTTCATGCGTCTCCTCGGAATGGGTGAGAACCGTGAACGGATCGTTATCAAGGGTTCCGACTTCGACCGTATGCAGCGTGTGGCGGAAGACTTCCGTTACTACCTCGACGAGCAGGAGTTCATCCGCAACACCCGTGTCTCCTACAACCGCCGCCAGCCGGAGATCCGTCTCGGCTTCGACCCGATCCTGCTCACTTCTTTCGATATCTCCCGCCAGAATATATCCTCCGGCCTCGCCTCGCTGAACCCGGAGATGTCTTCCGGAACCTCCTTTAAGGTTGGCGAAGACACCTACGACATCATCATCCGTAACCGGGAGAACCGGACGGAAGAAGAGCTGGAAGCCGAAAAGAAGCAGGACAAGACGGTCGACGACCTCCGCGAAGTACGCATCCCGAATGCATCCGGCGGACTGCACCGCCTTGAAGACATCGCCACGATCGATTATGGCCGGGGACGTGCCCGCATCACCCGTGTGAACCAGGACAAGCAGATCGAACTGTTCTATTCCTTCTCGCGCGACGTGGAAGACTCCAAGGACCTCCTCGAAGGCTACCGCTCGGATATCGACCAGTTGGTGGCGGGCTATAACCTCCCGTCGGGTGTGGCGGTCGAGGTGTTCCATGAGGAAGATACTTTTGCTGACTTCAAGTTCCTCCTGCTGGCAGCCTTTATCCTGATCTTTATGATACTGGCCTCGGTGTTCGAATCCCTTGCGACGCCGTTCGTCCTGCTGTTCTCCATTCCGCTGGCGGCTATCGGTTCTTTGTTAGCGCTGCTGCTGACGGGCAACAGTCTGCTGAATAATGCGAATGTGATGATCGGCTTCCTGATCCTGTTGGGTGTCGTGGTGAACAATGGCATTATCCTGATCGACTATGCCAATATCCTGCGGCGGCGTGGCTATCGCCGTAACCGGGCGTTGATGACGGCAGGGCTGTCGCGTATCCGTCCGATCCTGATAACCTCCATTACGACGATTGTCGCCATGTTCCCGATGGCGATGGGCAATGACGAGTATGCCGGTGCGATCGGTGCGCCTTTCGCCATTACCGTGATCGGAGGCCTGTCCTTCTCGGCGTTGCTGACATTGATACTGATTCCGACTGTCTGCATGGGGCTGGAAAACACGTTGCAGTGGTACCGGGGCCTGTCGCCGAAAGTGTGGGTGTTGCACAGCGTGCTCCTCATGGCAGGCATGAGCTGCATTTATCTCTATGGCGGCAGCCTGTTGTGGCAATCTATCTATGGAGTGGTGTTGCTGGCCGGTATTCCGGGCATGACTTATTTTATGCAGACCAGCTTGCGCCGTGCCCGTTCGAAGGTGATCGATCCGGAGGCGGATATCCATATCTCCGTCCGCAACTTAGTGAAGATATACGACTGGCCGGGACGTGTCAGCCGCCAGTGGCGAAGCGGTCTGCTGATCCGCCGGCGGTTGGGGATAGGCGGGGAATATCATTCCCTGAAAGACTTTATAAGCGTGAGCTGGCAGTTCGCCCTCTTGGGCTTCGCCATCTGGTTCACCTGGTTCTTTATCGGGAGCAGGCTGTGGATCTTTATCCTATCCTTCGCGATCTATGCCGCCACGCTCTATCTGTGGAGGAAGGTGCGCGAATACCTCTACTGGCGTTTTGCCGGAAGCCGTACGGTGAGGATTCTCAACCGTGTCATTTTCTGGAGCATCCCGCCGCTGATCCTCTTCGCCCTGTTCCGCAGGTTGGACAATCCGAACCTCGTCAGTACCGTCGGGCTGCTGTGGGCGTTCTGTATTGCCGTCTATGTGACTGCCGGTTACCTGTTCGAGAAGGAGATCAATATCGAGCGTGTGAAGGGACGCTTTGCCGGGCTCCGCCGTTCGTGGTTCCGGTTGGTGAAAGGCATCCCGCTGATCGGCAAACGCCGCCGCCCGTTCAAGGCGCTCCGGGGCGTGTCGTTCGAGATTCGTACGGGTATGTTCGGCTTGTTAGGACCTAACGGGGCGGGTAAATCCACCCTGATGCGCATCATCTGCGGTATCCTGGAGCAGAGCTACGGAAGCATCTGGATCAACGGACTCGACACCCGCATCTACCGGGAAGAACTGCAGAGCCTCATCGGCTTCCTGCCGCAGGAGTTCGGGACGTACGAGAATATGTCGTCGTGGGAATTCCTCGACTACCAGGCGATCCTGAAAGGCCTGGTCGACGGTGCTGTCCGCCGTGAGCGCCTCACGTATGTCCTCAAAGCCGTCCACATGTACGACCGCAAGGACGAGAAGATCGGTTCTTTCTCCGGCGGTATGAAACAGCGTATCGGTATCGCCCTGATCCTGTTGCACCTGCCGCGTATCCTGGTGGTCGACGAACCGACAGCCGGACTCGACCCGCGCGAACGTATCCGTTTCCGTAACCTGCTGGTAGAGTTGAGCAAGGACCGTATCGTCATCTTCTCCACCCATATCATCGAAGATATATCCAGCTCGTGCAGCCAGGTCGTCGTGATCAACAAGGGTGCCCTGCGTTACTTCGGCGATCCGGTCGATATGGTCGGTATGGCCGCCGGTAAAGTCTGGCAGTTCGATATCGACAAGACAGCGTTTGAACAAGCATTAGATAAATCCCGTATCGTCAACCATATCCAGAAAGACGACCGGATCCGGGTCCGCTATCTCTCCGCCGCCTCCCCCTACGAAGGCGCAGTGCAGGTCGAGCCGAACCTGGAAGATGCCTATTTATGTTTATTAAAAGGATTATAGGATGACACTGAAACAACTCATATCCCTCTTGCCCCGCCTGGTTAAATATAACCTGAAGATCATCTTTGCCGGGAAATTCATCTGGTTCCTGCTGGCGGCGTTCCTCTTCTTCGCCCTGTTCATGTTCCAGAGCGCCTGGAACCGGGCGGAGATCAACGAAGGGCTGATCTATAACCTCCTGATGTTCCCCTGCGTCCTGTTAGTGTTTTATCCCGCCGTGTTCGGCATCCAGAACGATGAGGACAGCCGGATATTGGAGATACTTTTCGGCATCCCCAACTATAAATATAAGGTATGGGGCATCCGCCTGTTGATGATCTACGTGGCGATCTTCGTGATCCTGATCGCCTTCTCGTGGTTGGCAACGCTGTTACTTTATCCCGTCAATCCCCTTGAGATGGCCACGCAGCTGATGTTCCCGATCCTTTTCTTCGGCAACCTCGCCTTCATGTTTTCCACCATTACCCGAAGCGGTAACGGAACGGCTGTCCTGATGATCGTCATCGGTATCGTTCTCCTGATCTTCAGCAATACCCCTCTGATCGAGCGTTCCTTCTGGAACATCATGCTCAACCCCTTCTCCA
>PPYF01130040.1_pt1 | contig 16674 bp, 11 predicted proteins | sample 1559871 | NCBI WGS metagenome assembly PPYF01 (sample SAMN08240021, study PRJNA423297) | Human gut metagenome, whole genome shotgun sequencing project.
CGTTTGGGCGGTACTTTGTGTAAGATTGGCAGTCCATTATTAAGTTTTTTATTATGTTCCCTTTGTACACCGTTGCAACGAGTTATGTTTACACTGGGGCAACGGTCGGCCACAAGCGAAAATCCGGCGGCGTAGGTTCTCGGAAAACTATTTCTCAAAAGAAAGAGGACTGGATCATCGTCGAAGGGATGCACGAAGCGATTGTCAGCAAGGAAGAGTTTGAGCTGGCTCAGGCAGTCATCCGGGGCGGCGAGAAGAATCCCAAAAGGAATCTGCGCTATTATCCCCTCAAAGGTCTTGTGTGTTGCGGCAACTGCAAACGCGCCCTTACCCGGCGAAAGCTCCGAAATGAGGGCGGATATTTCTATCAGTGTACCCACTCAACGCATGACCGCGATACGGATTGCCCGGTTGGTGAAAGATACAGCGAGGCATGGATTGAGGACACTGCTTACAAAGCGATTGGGCAAATGCTCACACTGGTCGAAAAGAAAGCTGTCAAAGAACATGAGATCAGCAAGCGCAGGAAATCTGCCATCACAGAATGCGCGGACACAATCCGCGATTTGCAGAAACAGTCCGAACAACTCAAGGCAGTGAAGCTCCGGCTGTATGAGAAATACACTTTCGGCAGCATCACAAAGGCTGAATACCTCAAGCGGAAAGCAGAGACGGATGCGAAGATGTCTGAGAATGAAGAAGCAATCCGGCAAGGCCATGAGCGGATGCAAGAGCTTGACTCTGAACATCCCTGTTCGGATGAAAGGCTTGATGCGGTGCTCGGCGAATACCAGAAAGGCGAAGGACTTACATACGAGCTTGCTCATGCTCTAATCTCCGCTATCTATGTTCATGGGCATGACAGCATCGAAATCGTCTGGATGTTCAAAGACATCTTTGAGGATGCAGAAATCTAATAGGCTGAATGTTACAAGCCGTTCACGGGTGGTCTTCCACCTATGAACGGCTTGTAAAATCTCAAAAATTTTTTAGTTCCTACTTGACACAAGAAGACATGAGCCGCCTGGGGCGCGATTATCTGAAAGTCGGCCAGGTCATGGAGATTTTGCGGCAGCGCGGCGTCCGGCTGATCGCCATCAATGACGGTGTAGACAGTCTGAAAGGCGATGACGATTTTACGCCCTTCCGTAACATTATGAATGACAACCTCGAATAAAGAATGACACAAAATCAGCAGTGTGTAAGCAATCAGAAAACCCAAACCGCCTGCCCCTTGGCCGGGTTAATCGGTCTGTGAGGCGGGCGGTTTTCTTTGCCTTAAATAGGCGGATAGACAGGACGATTTACTGTCAGGATAAAGGTCGATTTTGGGCATTTTCTTTCCCTTTAAGCGGCTTTTGAAGGGCTTGCCATATTCTGATATTCCCGCATTGGGAAACGCCGCTCAGAGAGCGAATCGGGTGTTTTCCGTCCCTCCACATGGAATATCCACACTTGGAAAATCCAGATGTGGCAAATCCACACATGGAGAAACCACACGGGGAAAATCCCGCACAATAAAATACTAAATAAAGAAATACCAAAGAATCAAGTAACAATCTAATTAAATATCAATCTATCAATCCTTGATGGGCAGCATGATTTGGAAAAATAAACCGTCTGCCACTGCGTCAATCTAATCGGCTTACAGGGCAGACGTTTTTTACTTTGCAGTAGGGATGGATGGGATGATTTACTGTCAGGATAAGGGCCGATTTTGGACATTTTCTTTCGCTGTGAGAGGCTTTTGGCGGTCGCACCATATCCCGGTATTCCTACCCCGGCTAACAGTGCTCAGAGGGCAAACGAGTTATTTTTCGACCACTCCGTATGGGCAATATCTGCGCAGGGAAAATCCGTATACGGAAAGTCCGCATACGGATAATCCGTTCACGGGAAAACCGTACACGGAAAATCCCGCACAATAAAATACTAAATAAAAGAAATACCAAAGAATCAAATAACAATCTAATTAAATATCAATCTATCAATCTTGATGGTAAGATTCAAGTTGCAGCTTGCAAATACTTGGTTGCCAGACTATTTCATTACTTTATTTAGCAATGTCTCGTAGCTGTCTACCACATCGTAAACAACATTGTCTCCGCTGATTGCTTTGAAATGCTCTCTGGCGCAGTGAATTTTCGATTCTTCAATCTGCCTGAGCTGCATTGAGCGCATGGAGCCTTTGGTTTCCGCAACAAAGTAGATATGCTTTACAGTACCTTCATAAAATGCAATCGCCCAGTCCGGGTTGTAATGCCCCACGGGCGTCGAAATATAAAAGCTGTCCGGCAGTTTCACATAGACGGCGACATCTGTGTTTGTGTCCAACTCGGATGCAAAATCACGTTCATTCGTCGAGTCATAGACAATATGGTCGTACAAGTGCCGTTGCGCCTTCATTGCATTTGCGCCCAGCTTGCCTTTGATGGTCGGCTCGGTGAAGATGTCTGTGTCATAGCGTTCATCCAGCATATTGTAAGTAATATGCTGGACAATGGCCGTTACCTTCTCATCGTTGATCAGGTCGGCTGCTTTGATGATAAACGCTTCGGGATTGTCCTTAAATTGTTCAAAGACTGCTTTCTCAATCCCGGTAAGAATTTCTACAACCGCCTTTCTGGTCAGCCCAGTCTCGGCGACGAGCTTTCCTACCAAATCATATTTCACGCTGTTGCTTGCGTGGATGCGCCTTGCGGTATTATAAGTTCCAGATTTCTCTTTTACGAAAGAAGTGCCTTCCAGCAATGCCTCCTTGGACTGTATCTCGTTCATGGTGCCGAGTTCTACCTTGAAGAATATCTTGGAAACTCGAAGGTTGCGATTGAGGGAAGAAATCGCTTTTTCCACAAGTTCTTCGGTATCGAAGCCAACAACATAGACAGATTTGGGGCTGATCTTCTGCCACAGCGCCTTGAACTCCGGCATAGCCAGTTTTTCAGGATCAACCTGCAATTCCACATTCTTGTCGCGGGCGTTCTCCGGCTGCATGGCGCGGCTGTCATAGATCGAGTCTACAATGGAGAGGACTGCATCGGCACAATCAGCCACTTCCTCGGCAACCTTAACAGCATTATTGGCCTTGTCTGCATAATACTTATCGGTCAATGCGCCCCTCTTATCCACATAACCATTGACGACCATGTCGAAATAGATCGCCTGCGCGGTTTCTCCATCCACGACCTGCTCGTTGCCATGAACATCACAGATGACTTTGCCCTTGAAGAGGTCAGCGGTAACAGCAACTGGACGGTTGGCAACTGCTTCGGCAAGCTCGGTTTGAAGTCCCTTGGCAAAGCTGTCGTAGCTTTCACTGGCAATTACCGTCAGGACATTGACGGAGTGAACATCATTGCCCAGTACATTGGCATCCATGCGCTCGCCATCCTGATTGACGCACAGGCGCAGACCGCGTCCGACTTCCTGACGCTTGCGAACTTCACTGCTGCTCTGTTTGAGCGTACAGATCTGGAACACATTCGGATTGTCCCAGCCTTCCCGAAGCGCCGAGTGGGAGAAGATAAACCGCACCGGAGACCGTTTCGGGTCACGATCCAGCAGCAGCTCCTTGTTCTTCATAATCAGATCATAAGCGTCAATATCGTCCGATGTCCCGGCTTTTTTATCACTGAGCTTGCTGTCAGTCAATTTACCCTTCTTGTCAATGGAGAAGTAACCGGCGTGTGTCTCATGAACGGGAATTGCGTCCAGATACTTGATGTAATCCTCGTCTCCGATCTCACGCTGCATATTGCCGATAATATCCGCGTATTCCTCTTCAAACATATCGGCATAGATGCCGTTGTACGGGTGCCCGGCCTCATCATATTGTTTGTACTTGGCGACTTCGTCGATAAAGAACAGGCTCAGCACCTTGATGCCTTTATAAAAAAGCTCGCGTTCCCGCTCAATATGAGAGAGAATGGTTTCGCGGATCTGGATGCGGCGGAGCTGGTCTTCGCTGACCTTTCCGATGACATCCCCGGCATAGAGCTTGATACCGTTCAGAAACTCCACCGAGTTGTCCCGCCCGTCGATGAACTTAACCACAAAACCGTTCTGATACTCATCCAGACCGCCGGAATTGTCGTAGAGGTTGAAGCCGATACCGACCTTCATCGTCTTCTTGCGGAGCCCCTTTGCTCCTTTGTAGTCAAACTCCAAGGTCGCTGTTGGGTCGGCTTTGGAAAGATTGATGCCTTCCAGATAGACATAGCCTTCCGTCGCCGTGCTTCCGGACTCTGTAATGCCCTTAACAGAGATTTTCTTTACCAGCCGCTTGTTGTATGCCTCCATTGCGTCCAGCCGGTAGACCATGTTGTAGATGCTGTCCGCCTTGTGGGTGGCGGAGTAGCGCAGGGTGAGCAGCGGGTGAAATTCTTTCAGCCGTTCCTTTGTCTGCTTGCCCTCCACCGACTGCGGCTCGTCAATGATGAGGATCGGGTTTGTCTTGGCGATGATGTCAATGGGACGGCGGGAACGGAACTCGTCCAGCTTCATGTAAATGCGCCGTGCATCTTTGCCCCTGGCATTGAACGCCTGGGAGTTGATAATCATTACATTGATGGAGCTATCAGACGCAAAGCGATCGATTTCGGTAAGCTGCGAAGAGTTGTAGATGAAGAAGCGAATCTTCTTGCCATATTCCTCCGCAAAGTGCTCCTGTGTCACCTGAAAGGACTTGTAAACGCCTTCGCGGATCGCAATGCTCGGCACCACGATGATGAACTTGCTCCAACCATAATGCTTGTTCAGCTCATACATGGTCTTGATATAGGTATAGGTTTTGCCGACGCCGGTTTCCATCTCAATTGTAAGATTGTATTTACAGGATTCTGACCGCTCCAATTTTGCAGACGGCTCGATCTGGTTGATCCGCTGGATCTTATTCAGCCGTTCCAGAATGATCTTGTCGGTCAGCTCCGGTACGATTGGCTCGTTGCGCCAGCCCGTAAAATCCTCATCATCGGTAAGATTCTGCTGGTAGTTGATACCTCTATCCATCATGTAGGTGGGCGTGAGGTATGGCTGCCCGGCGAAGACATCCACTACGGCCTTTGCCGCGTCTGCCTGAAACTTCTGATGTTTGAATTGCAGCCTCATTCGTCCTCGCCTCCGTCCTCGTCTGTAATTTGCTCTTGCAGCAGCTTCTGCAAGGCCTCTTTGCTGGGCAGCACGGTTTCATACTTGCTGGCAAAAATCTGTGAATTATCTTCCGGCAAGGTCATTTCCACAACTGCGTTGTTCTTGTCCCGGCACAGGATGATGCCGATAGTCGGGTTTTCGTCCGGCAGCTTCACCTTACGGTCGTAGTAATGCACATACATCTGCATCTGCCCGATGTCCTGATGCTTGAGTTCGCCGATTTTCAGGTCAAAGAGGACAAAGCAGCGCAGCAGCCGGTTATAGAAGACCAAATCCACCATGAAGTGTTCTTCATCAAAGGTAAAGCGTTCCTGCCGTCCGACAAAGGCAAAACCAGTGCCAAGCTCCAAAAGGAATTGCTGCAAGTGGTCGATAATCCGGCTTTCCAGCTCTGTCTCGGAATAGGATGGCAGCTCCGGCAGCCCCAAAAACTCCAACACATACGGGTCTTTCACGGCGTCCTGCGGCGTTTCCACCGTTTGTCCTTCCAGTGCCAACCGGTAAACCTTGTCCTTATCCGTGCTGAGCGCCAGACGCTCATAGAGGGAGCTGTTGTACTGCCGTTTCAGCTCGCTGAGGCTCCAGTCGTTTTTCACTGACTCAATTTCATAAAAATGCCGCTCGTCGATGTTGTCAATCCGCATAAGTTTCAGGTAATGCGACCAGCTCAGATAAAACTTCCGTCCGGTGCTGACAGCGGGAAGAGGTTCAAATTGGTCAGATAGTGTCTGACCAATTTGGTCATTGGCATAGGTAAGGTAAAACTGACGCATTTGTTTCAGGTTTGTGACTGAAAACCCTCTCCCATATATTCCGGTAAGATAGGCGGACAGCTCCTTCAAAAGCTGTGTGCCGTAGGCTGCGCGGTTCGCCCCGTGCTGCTCTTCTTCGACGATCATCCTGCCGATCTCAAAATAGGCGTAGACCATCGAAAGATTGACCGCCGTTTTCGCGTTCTTCCGTGCTTTGGCAAGCACATCAGAAACATTTTTCAGGAAGTCACGGTCAACTGGGGTAATCTCATTCTTATCCATCGCCGCGCCTCCTTAAATCACACGTACCCGCTTAGAAATGTCGTCCGCATCCTCCGGCATATAGAGCTTGAAAATCTCGAACACATTAATTTTGGAGGGGCTGTCGGCAAAGCTGCTGTCGCGGAACACAGCCCGCAGCGGCTTGCGCTTGGCAATCTCTTTGACCACACTTTCCGGCACATTGGCATCGAAGCAGGCAATCAGGTCGCCATCGTTGTAGGTATGGACGGTGCAGCCATCGATCTGTTCGCTGGTGTAGGGCATAGAGAGAGGCACACCCCAGTCCAGCAGACAGCCGAACAGCAGGTCGAGGTCGGTGCGGTCATCCTTGATGTTGGAGATCATGTCCACAAGGTTTTGCTGATCATAGTCGTCCGCCGCATAGTAGACATCCTTCATGTTGGTGTCGTCCAGTTTGAGGACGCGGAAGCCGACGTCGAGGTCTTGGGTGGCGAGCGGGTTCTCTTCCTTGATTTTCTCACCGGCGCGGCGGATACGCTCCTTGCCGATTTCACAGATATTTTTGTAGCCGGCTTTGAATGCCTCAGACTTTTCATCGCAGGGCTCAGGGAGCTGCACCATGATGAATTTACGGTGTCCGCCGTTCTCGGCGTTGAGCTGCATGACGGCATGGGCGGTGGTGGCGGAGCCGGAGAAGAAGTCGAGAATAATAGAGTCTGAACTAGTTGCCTGCAAAATGAAAGCCTTAATTAGCGATTCCGGCTTTGTATAGGAAAAGAAAGCTTTTCCAAACAAATCGTACATCTGCTTTGTTCCTTCTGTATTCATTCCAACACTATCCATCCATGTAGACTGCGGATTGGTGTCAGAATCCAGCTCAGAGGCAAAACGTTTTTTCATGGGCCTTTTTGACGTATCATCAGGAAAAACGATTCGATCCTCTGCAATAAGTTGAGCCATAGATTCAGGTATATACGACCATACACGATTAAAGTTCGGCTTATATACTTTTCCAGTTTTGGGGTTAACCAAATCATAGTATTGATTTGGTCTCATATCCCCTGTCATCCCGACAGTTAAATCACCGGTAGTCCACGGGCCACGCGGATCATTGTCTGGGTTAGAATACCCCTTGTAATCTTTATCGATGCCGCGAAATGCTTGAAATGCCTTTCCCTTGTATGTCAAAACATATTCATGGTCAGTTGAACATTTACTTTTATCAAGTTGTGAAGACGAACGCCTTTTCCAGACAAATGTTGCCAAAAAACTTTGGGCACCAAAAACTTCATCACAAATTTTTTTCAAATTTGTATACTCATTGTCATCAATACTAATAAAAATCACACCATCATCCGTCAGCAAATTTCTCGCCAGCGTCAACCGGGAATACATCATGCTGCACCAGTCGGAATGAAATTTCCCGTTGGTGTCGGTGTTCTTGAACAGGCGGTTCTCGTCCTCGTCGTACATCCCCATCTGCTCGTTTTCCTCTTCCTGGGAGCGCATGAAGTCGTCGGCATAGATGAAGTCGTTGCCGGTGTTGTAGGGCGGGTCGATGTAAATCATCTTCACCTTGCCCAGATACGCCTCCTGCAAGAGCTTGAGCACTTCCAGATTGTCGCCCTCGATGTAGAGGTTTTCAGTGGTGTCCCAGTTTTTGCTTTCCTCCGGGCAGGGGCGCAGCGTCTTGCGGATGGGCTTGTTGGCCTCCACAATCGCCGCCTTCTTGCCCACCCAGGTGAACTCATAGCACTCGTCCCCGTCCACCACATCGGGGGAGAGCATCTGCTTGAGCATTTCAAAGTTGATTCCGCGCTTGAGCTTGCCATTTTCATCCCTCATCTCGGTGATGCAGTTGGGGAACAGGGCAGCGATTTTGTCTATGTTCTCCGATGTAAGATCGGGGGTTTCCATGCGTAGTTTATCCATTGGTAGTTCCTCCGTTATTATCGTCATTATCGTCTCCAAATATTTCTGCTTCTAACTCCTTATATACGTCCATATCCGGCGTAATCAAGGGGGCAAGGGTATCTCGCATAAACGGGTCGGGGTTATTCCCGCATTGTGTTAGCGAAAGGCGGCGTTTAAGAGAGATATATATTCCGCCACTCGCTTTTTTGAAATCATCCGGTGCATTGCCTCTGGAAACAGAATCCGTAAGTGCTTTCTGCTTTTCCTGTATGCAGGCAACATATTCTTCCGTTTTTCCAACTTTATCACACAATTTTTTGATCACAGCATCATCAAGCACATAGGATTCAAGGTTGCGCCTATTCAAAACCTTTATGCCGGTTTTAGCGAGGTCAGCAACTTCCTGCAAGCTACGATCATCCCGATCAACAATCTTAATTACCTTTGTGCCAGTAAGTAAAGTCTGGATTATTTCACCACTAGTTTTCTCTATATTTTCGATGTCATTACATGAACCACCAGAAATGAAGAAAGCTTCTGGATAGGTATCTGCAAAGATTGTTGAGTATATTGTCTTATCAAAATCCTTGCGCTTCCCGCCATTTGGATCACCTTCACAAAACACTATCGTCTTAGGCAGCATCAGCTTTGCAAAATCTCCGAAAGCAAGCTCATAAAACTTATCCATTACAGCCTTTCCAATTCTGGAAGGCTGAATGATTTGATCTGTATCAAAATCTCTATTTCCAAAATCCAGGAACACTACTGTGTCCGGATGTTCTTTTTCAATATCTTCAGCTTCCTGAAGCATACCGATTGAATGGGTGGATACCCAAAGCTGCGATCTACCCGGAATCAACAAGTAAAGTTCACGAAGCACTTTGCCTTGGAGTTTTGTGTGCATATGGAGTTCTGGCTCGTCTATACAATAAACTGCATCAGGATAGTATTTGGACTGGACAACCATATCTAATATCAAATCAAATGCAGATTTCTCCCCAGCGGAAAGATTCTGATAGCTAAAATCTTTTGTCGTTCCCTTCGTAAAATAGAAGTTTCCGTTTGTAAGCGGTTCTCCAACCGAAGAAAACTCCAAATCTTCAAATACCCGACTGATAGCCATACGAATTTTTCCTATCAATTCATCACGCAGTGTTGCAACGGATTTCGTATCATTGGAAGTATCGTAAACTCCTGAAATCGTATTTGCAATAAGTCTTTGATAATTTGAGGACACTGTCTGATCGTTTTGAATCAAAGTTGAAAGACGAACAGATTGAGTAGGATCATTTTGTTTTTGCATTGCTTGGATTTGAAAATCTGGCTCATTCCGATAGGCACTTCTAAAATAAAAATGTCCCTTTACATCGCCTCGGCCAATTTTATTTGCAAATTCCAAATCATGAAAATGAATGTTTACCATTTTGGATGCAAGATTGTACCATTCGCTATGCTCATAATTTATCGAATTGCCTGTTTTACTCAAATAATGGAAATCTCCGATGTCCTGATATCCTGAATATTTGTAAAAATGGTTCATCGCCTCCATAAACGAAGTCTTTCCAGACCCATTAGGCCCCACCAGAACAACTAATTTTGCTGTTTCTGGAATACTGTCAACTGTTAAATGTGTGAACCGCTTGAAGTTTTTCAGCTCTATACTTTTTATTCTCATGAGATAACTGAAAACTCCTTCCTCAATCTTTTTAACTCTGCGTTGATTTCCATCCGTCGGTTGAGTTGCTTCTCTTTCCGCATCTTACTCTCCAGCGCAGCAATCTGCTTTTCCAGCTGCCGCCGCGTTTCATCGCGCTCCACGGAAGCCTGTAAGCTCTCACCAGAATCCGCTTGCAGCGCCCCCCCGGCGATCTGCCGCACAAGGCTTTCGTACACAGCGTCCATGTTCAGCCCATCCACGCGGAATCGCAGCTCGTCCTCTGGTACCCAGTCGGTATGATAGTACCGGCTCACTTTGAAGGCATTGCTGCCGGAGGCAGCCGCCTCTTTATAGCCAATCCACGCCTGCGCCTTACCGTCATAGGTCAGGATGAAAAGGATGTGGTACGGGATTTCCCTGTCGATCTGGCGGAGCACCGCCTCGTCAAGCTGCGGAGCATTGAGCAGCACTTCAAAGACTTCGATCTCTTTGACGGCATCTCCCGCCGCGAGATTTAAGGTGGTGGTAGCCAGTTTGTTGCGCCAATAGATGAGGCGGATCTGCTCCACAAAAACCCGTTTCAACGTCGGCGTGATGTCAATATTCTCATAAAATTTTTGCTTCGGAATTCGTTTGCCGAATTCAGTCGATGCAGGAAAACCGAACATGAGCAGCCCTCCTTATTTCACAACAAGGAAACAGATCAGCTCGAAATCGTCCAGCCCCGATACGGCTGAAAGCAGCGCGGTCGTACCGCCACTCTTGAACAGGCTGTCGATGTCGCTCTCTTCCTTTGCGTCAATGATGGAATTGATTGCTTCGGAGAGCAGCTCGGAGACTTCGCCCATCTTGCGGCCATCGTCCGTTTCCCGATTAAATTTTTTGCAAAGCTCCATCACCGGTTCACTCTTGCCGCGGCAGAGCAGCCGCATGGTGTCCAGCAGCTTTTTCGGGTTCAGATAGTCGCAGACGATCTCACCCTCTTCGCTGATGTAAACCATATAGAAGGGATGGATGCGGTTGCGGTTGTCGATGTTCACGCTGTCGTTGATATTTCGCAGCACAAAGATGACCCCAGCAGGCGCCTCTTCCGCTTGCGGGACAACCGTATGCAGACCCTTGGGGGCTGTTTCAATCTCTTCATGATGCTTGATGTATTCCAGCAGGTCGAGGCGGAACTCGTTCAACCCCAAATCCATGATGGAGATTCCATTGCCCATATCCTCAATGTCCACAACTTCCTCTTGCAGACGCTTGAGCTGCGCGCGGCGGTATTCGAGGTCGCCTTTTTCCTCAGCGTTGATCAGGTCATCGTCGCCGGTGGAAGTCATAACCGTGATCTTCATGCGGGTTTCCACACGGGCTTTCAGATTGATGTACTCATCCAAATCCATATCCGGCCAGAAGTTGACAAGCTGAATATGCTCGTTCTTACTGCCGATACGGTCGATTCGTCCAAAACGCTGAATGATACGGACAGGGTTCCAGTGAATGTCATAGTTGATGAGATAGTCGCAGTCCTGCAAGTTCTGACCTTCGGAAATACAGTCGGTGGCAATCAAAATATCAAGCTCGTCCTTGCTTCCGGGCATCAGGACAGATTTACCCTTCGAGACCGGGGAGAAGCAAGTCAGCACGGTATTGAGGTCGGCGCGGAGCTTTGAAATGGTCGTCTTGCCATCCACTGTGCCGGTGATTTCAGCCGTTTCCAGACCGAATTTCTCTTTGGCAAACTTGCTGACATTCGCGTAGAGATAATCCGCCGTGTCGGAAAAAGCGGTGAAGATGATGATCTTCCGATTGCCGGGGTTGATGGGATGTTCGATTTTCTTGCGGATCAGGTCGAGCAGGGTTTGCAGCTTGGTGTCATGTTCCGGTGTAATATCGGCAATTATGAGTGACAACAGTTCCAGATTTTCTGCATCCTTTTCCAGCTCCCGCTTCCATGAAACATAGTCCATGTCGGCAAGGTCAATTTTAACTTTCTTCCCCACAGAAAAATAATCGGTGTTCTGGTCGTCATAATCGAAGTCCTCAATATCCGTGATTTCTGTCAGGTCGAGGACGAGGTTGCCGGACTGGTAACGGTCAATCGTTCCAATGGTGCTGTCAATCAGCATTTTGATACGGTCTATGGTAAGCCGGAAGGAATACACCGAACTTTCCAGCCGCTTGAGCAGATTGATGCTCATAAGCCTGCGGATGCCTTCCTCGCGCCCCTGCTGCGTCAGGCTTGTCCCCTTGTGGTGGGTCATGTCGATGTATTTTGCCATTCTCGAGGGCATGATATAGTTGGACGGGGTGTAGATCGTCAGGTTCAGGGACATCAGCAGGTTATAGATGTCGTTATAGTTGATGGCATCGTTTAGGTCCGTGAGCCTTGGGCGCAGCGAAACCGGCGGAAGCCGCTCAGGGAATTTGCCGATTGCGGAAGTGTTATAGTATTTCTCAATGTGCTTACGGGAACGGGCGATTGTCACGCTGTCCAACAGCTCAAAGAAATCAAAGTCGAGCGTTCTCAGAAGCTCGTCCGTTGTGCGTTCCTCAGCGGGCAGTTTGCACCACGCATTGTAAGCCTTCTGTGCCTGACGGAAGATTTCATCAATGCTCTTGGTCGTTGCAAGTTTCTCATTGATCTGCTTTGGATCACCCTCATAGGCAAGCGCAAGCTGATTTTTCAGGTCGATGAATTTGTTGTTGACAGGGGTGGCAGAGAGCATCAGCACCTTCGTCCGTACACCCGCCCGGATGACTCTGTTGAGCAGTTTCAGGTAGCGGTTTTCCTTTGCCTCTTCACCGGAAACTTCGCCGCCGTTGCGGAAGTTGTGGCTCTCATCAATGACCACCAGATCATAGTTTCCCCAGTTCAGGCGGTCAAGGTCGGTGCCGTTGGACTGCCCGTGTTCCCGTGAGAGGTCAGTGTGATACAAAACATCATAACGAAGCCGGTCCTCAGCAATGGGGTTATTGATATAATTGCCCTTATAGGTATTCCAGTTTTCAGACAGCTTTTTGGGACAGAGAACAAGGACGGACTTGTTGCGGTTCTCATAGTATTTAATGACGGCAAGAGCCGTAAATGTTTTGCCCAAGCCTACACTATCGGCCAAAATGCACCCATTATATTTCTCCAACTTGCTGATGATAGCCAGAACAGCGTCTTTCTGAAAATCATAGAGCATACCCCAGATTTTACTTTCTTTGAATCCGGTAGCCTCATTGGGCAGCTCGTCCTCGGAAATATCGTCAAGAAATTCGCTGAATATATTATATAAAGCAAAGAAATAGATATATTCCGGTGCGTTTTCACGATACGCCGCAGAAATGTTTTCAATGACTACATCTGTGACTTCTTGCAGCTTTTTCTTGTCGTTCCATAATTGCTCAAAAAGATTGAGGAAATAATTGGCGTTCTCATAGCTGTCTGTTTTTTGCACCGGATAATAGGCATTGTTGCCGCGTTCGCAGCCGAGGTCAACCGTAGTAAAGCCGCTGATGGGCATATAGGTGCTTTGATCGACCGTCATAAAGCCCATCATCTGTTCGCCGGTGACATTGGACTTGAATGTCACTTTTCTCCTGATCCAATCGGCGCACTCTTTTGCTATGGCCTTTTGGGTCAGTTCGTTGCGAAGCTTCACCTCAAACTCTGTACCGTAAAGACTACGCTCGCGAGAAATACGAGGGATGTAAAACTCGCGCTGAGCTTTTGGAGTTCTCTCAGTCACAAAGGTTGGCGAAGTGAAAATAAAACGCAGTTCATCGATCCCTTCAAGCTGTTTTTTCAGCTCTTGATAGGCATAGATTGAGAAGCACGCTGCTGCAATGGAGAGTTTGCTTCCTTTGTGAATGACCGACTGTAAATCGCCTTTGACAGTGGTATTGATGTTATCAATTATCTGCATTATCTCACCCCGTGTTCGTCTGCCTTCTTAATATATTTCCCGCTTTTTATTCGAGCATCGGCAGGTTTTGACTCATTATCGGGGATCGCCCACTGATTGCCAATTTTTATTGCACCGGGAATACGGTTTCCGTTGCACAATATCTGTATTCTCCGGGTAGAAATTCCCCATTTTTCAGCGGTTTGCGTTACAGATAAATATTTCATTGGCGTATCTCCTAGTTCATAAAGTCTGCTCTGCATTTTGCCGTCCGTATAAATCCACATTATAATTATAATCGCAAAAACGAACAAAATCAAGCCACTATAAGCGAAAAAGTAGCAGTCCTTTATTATCGAGGGTTTGGGGTGTCCCCAAAAGAGAAAAATGGCGTTCCATGCTGTCTGCTGAAACGCCATTTTTCCGGTATGGCAAGCACCGTTTTTCTGCAAGTGTACATACACTTGCTGTGCTTGCTGTTCTCTTAAATCCCAGTCCTGCGCCTGTTTCGCCGAAAATTTTGCGCCACCACGAACACTTTTTTCGCTTGGAATCTTGACTCGAACACCCGTTCCTGATATACTGAAAACAACCAAATAGAGTAGCTGTGCTGTGGAGCCGCTGACGAAGCGAAGTCTTCCTAATGCCGCATGAACGCAGAAATCCGCGTGGGTTTCTGTGTAGTCGGTATGGGAAGATTTTTTTACCGTCATGCGGCTCTTTCCTTTTCCTCCGTCCGCCCTCCCCGCCAGCGGGAAGGAGCGTGCCATGTAAACAGAACCATAACCAGTCAAAGCCTTTTGGCAAAGGGCGGCCTTAGCCGCCTTGGTTACCCATCTGCACAGCAGAACGCCGCTGTCAAGGACGCGCAGCGAGGCGAAGCCGGTTCCTTGACTGCGGCGGGCTGCTGTGCCACACACGGCGAATACGGAGGAATTGCGAATATGAAAACTCAGAAGAAACAGAACATAGATGTTTTACGGCCCTGCCCCAAAAGATTGCCGGTCCCCGACCATGCGGATATGGTCACGGAGGATGGGACCATCTACCATGTCCAGAGCTTTTTTGTGGGGAATGCGGAGATGTGCGATCTGCTGGACGCTCTCACGATTGAAGCGATAGAACGGGTGAAGTGAATCCCGGCACTTTGCCCAGTGGAATCATCAGCGCCGCAGTGGTATAATACAATCAGGATTTCTGATTGTGATACGCACTGCATTTCGGGAGGTTAAAGAAGAAAATGCAGGAACAATACAGTGTTGGAATCTACGCCAGACTGAGCCGGGACGATGAGCGTGCCGGTGAGTCTGTGTCAATCGAAAATCAAAAGGAAATGCTCGCCCGGTATGTACGGGAACAGGGCTGGACGCTCTACGATTACTACTGCGACGATGGGGTCTCCGGTACGACCTTCGACCGTCCGGGGTTCAACCGGCTGGTGCAGGACGCGACCGACCACAAGATCAATTTGGTACTAACCAAAGACCTAAGTAGGCTTGGCCGTGATTACATCGAGGCGGGCAAATATACCGACTTCATTTTCCCGTCCCTCGGCTGCCGCTTCATTGCCCTCAACGATGGGGTAGACACCATCCGCAAGAACAATGAGATGCTGGTTATTCTGAAAAATGTCATGAATGACCTCTATGCGCGGGATACCAGCAACAAAATCAAGGCGGTAAAACTGTCCACCTTCAAGGCCGGGAAGTATGTGGGCTGCTATGCGCCCCTCGGCTACCGGAAGAGCGCGGCGGACAAGCACATTCTGGAGATCGACCCGGTGACCGCTCCGGTGGTGCGGCACATCTTTGATCTGCGGTTGCAGGGCAACGGCTTCCGCAAAATTGCCCTGATTCTCAATGCCGAAAAAGTCCCCGCTCCCAGAACCTTTTACTACATGGCGGAGGGACGGGAGAACCACCGGGGCGAAACGCCATTCTGGAACGATGTGACGGTGAAAACCATTCTCCGTAATGAGGTCTATCTCGGCCACATGGTACAGAACAAGACGGGAACCGTCTCCTACAAGAACCACAAGCAGGTCAACAAACCGGAGAGCGAGTGGATTAGGGTTGAGAACACTCACGAGCCGCTGATCTCGCAGGAGGTATGGGATGCGGTACAGCGGATGGACAACCACCCCGCCAGAGGGCGCAGCGGCAAAAGTGGTACCGTTTCTCTGTTCGGCGGTCTGCTACGGTGCATGGACTGCGGTTCCTCCATGCGGTATATGCGGGACTACCGGAAGAAAGCCAGCGGCAAGGAGCCGGAGTTCAAATCGTATGTTTGCAACCGGTATGCTTCGGGCGGCAAAAATGCCTGTTCTTCCCACTACATCAACCAGAAGGCGCTAGCACAGGTGGTGCTGCTGGACATCCGCTGCAAGGCGATGTGGGCGCAGAACGGCCGGAAGAAGCTGCGTGAAAAAATTCTCGCGCAGAAAGAGTCTGCCGGACGGGAAAAACTCAGAACACTTCAAGCGGAGTTAAGCGCCATCGACCGGCGGTTGCCGGAGCTTGACCGGCTGGTACAGTCCGCCTACGAGGACAAGGTGCTGGGCAAAATCCCGGAAAACCTTTGTGTCCAGCTTCTCAATGGTTATGAGGCCGAGCGAAAAGCAAAGCAGGAGCGCAGACGGGAACTGACCGAGCAGCTTGCCGCCAGTCGGGAGAATGAGCAATCCGTAGACGCATGGCTGGACATGGTGCGGGATTACTACGATTTGCAGGAGCTTGACCGTCCCACGCTCATGCGGCTGATCCAGAAGATTGAGATCAGTGAGAAATACACGGTGGACGACCACGAGGAACGGGACATCCACATCTACTACAACTTTGTCGGTTACATCGAAGCTTGAGCTTGTCATTCTTTATGCGAAGTGAACTAATGAGTTTTATGCCCGCGACACCAGCCGGAAAATCCGCTCCGTGTTCAAGTCTAAAGGCATGAGCGGCAAGCACCTGACCGGCACCGTCATTTATGGCTACCTGTGGGACGAAAAGCGGGAACACTGGCTTGTGGACGAAGAAGCCGCCGAAGTGGTACGCCGTATCTTTTCCCTGACGATGGAGGGCTA